>Ga0315268_10007617_pt1 | contig 11382 bp, 16 predicted proteins | sample C1_top_MG_FD_204535 | JGI IMG/M metagenome (GOLD analysis project Ga0315268, IMG submission 204535) | Sediment microbial communities from Yellowstone Lake, YNP, Wyoming, USA - C1_top | ecosystem: Environmental > Aquatic > Freshwater > Lake > Sediment | place: USA: Wyoming | collected 2017-08-01 | reverse complement strand
TTATACAGGAATCCTTATAGCATCACCTCTTTTCTTAGTTTCTTTGTTTTCAGTAATGAACATGATTCAACCTCAGCTAGGAGGATTTCCAATATCCCAATTGATGCAATTAAGCGTATACTTGATAATACCCGCACTCAATATAGGTTTCTTGCTCTTTTTGCATATGACACAAGTGGAGATTTAGATGGAAAAAATAAAAACGATAATGATAATCGACGGAATAATAGTAGCATTAATTTTATTATTAGATTTTATATTCTTAAAAGGAGTCTCCAATTTATTTTCTTCTGTTATAATCATCGTCATAGTCATTTTTTTCGTTCCTATAGCCTCACTTCGTTATTATGAAACATGGAAGGTCAAAAAGTTAGAAGAATTTTTCCCTCAGTTCATGCGTGACTTGGTAGAATCCGTAAGATCTGGAATGACGCTGATTCAGGCGATTGAATCAGTTTCTGGGAATGATTATGGTCTTTTGAATTTACACATAAAAAAACTGAACGCCCAGTTGAATTGGGGTATACCCTTTGAAAATGCACTCTTGAAGTTTTCCAAAAGTACAAAATCTAAATTAATCGGAAGGACTGCAACAACCATAATAGAAACTCATAGATTTGGTGGAAACTTAATTGACATATTTGATTCGATAAGTACGACTTCAATACAAGTGGAGAAATTGAGAGCTGAGAGAGCACTTTACATGAATTCTCAATTAATAACTGGTTACATAATATTCTTCGTATTTTTAGTAGTTATAATTGGCCTGGAAAAATTCTTAGTTCCGTCAATATCACAACCTATGACTACTGGAGGACTGACTTCACAACCTATGACTAATGGCGAAATAACTACAGAAGCTTCTTCTCAAAATCTTACTGAGGAATACAAAGGGGTTTTTAGAAATCTAATTATGGTGCAAGGTCTGTTTGCAGGTTTAGTCATAGGAAAGATGGCTGAAGGAGCAATAGCAGGAGGATTTAAACATAGCCTTATCTTTTTTTTGGTAGGTCTGTTGGCCTATATGATAACAATTGGTTAATCAGTTAACTACCAGGCACGTCACTCGATGATATTTCATCATTAACATTAGAACAATTTGTGATAACCCTGATTTTGTTCAAATTACCAGTAATATTAATGTCAATCACATGCGCATTAAATGTATTTCTTTCTCCAGGTCCTAATGACATGTTTAGATCTAATTTTTGTCTCGTAGCATTCGTGTAAAAAATCTCAAAATCTATGTTTCCCAAATCAATTATATCTGTATTTTCGACTGTTCCACTCAAATTTCCAGTAGTTTTATTGTATTTCACATCCTCTATGGCAATACCACCATACGTGCAAGTTACTCTTTTTTCTGATTGTTCTTGCACTTCTTGTGTAGTCTTCTTCGTGAATGAGGTTATCCATCCACCATATAATGCAGCAACTGCCACCGTTAAAGCGATGAGCAGAACTGAAGCTATAAAAGGGGATATCCCCTTCATTCCGTCACCTGATTGTTCCCCCAGAATAAGTAAAATCAAGGAAAACTGTAGGACAAGTGGTCTTAATCTTTCCGTTCGTGAAACCGTCAGTAATGTTAGATAGAGTGAATTGTTTTATTTCATTACCCTTTAATAAGGCATTCAACGGAACTGTTTCCATTTTATTGTCTGGATAGAATAGGTATAAATTCTCCAAAGTTAGGTCAATAGTCCTTTGATTATCAATCCTTAAGAACAAAGTACCATTATTAAAGCTTGCAGAATGTAACTTAAATTCTGCGCCAAGGCAAAGAGTCTCGTAAGTAGAGTTGTCTCCTGTTTCGGATAGTTTTTTTTGGACAAAGCTTGTAGACCAATAAATGAGAATACCAGCTATACTCATTGTAACAGCTATCAATAGAACTGCCGCTATAATCATGGACAAGCCTTTACTCATAATGATAATTATTTCTTTCCAATAATAAAACTTTCGCTAAATATTTAATTACTAAAATTTTAATCTTATTCATGAAAGGTATATACCAATTCATAAGTTATGCGGTGACAATCTTGTTGGGTTTTTCTATATTGATATTTCTTTCAGTAGTAGTATACAGATATTACGATGATATTCTAAAAAATACGATAAAAGCTGAACTAAAGCAAATTTGCATTCAAACTACAAATAACATAATCAAACTTCATAATCTAGCAAAGGAGGTCGATGTTATTCCTGAAAATTCCGCTTCTGCTGTCATTTCAAGTATTGATCTGAACTATCCGAATAAAGTAGACGGAAAGAATTTTGAAGTTGAACTATTATCTTCTCCTGGTATATGGAATTCTATTACTAACATCACCATAGAGGGAAGAAAAGTGTTTATAGTTAAAGAAACAGGCTCCTATTCTAAGGTTATTGCCCAAACGACTCAAAAGCCTATAATTGTTTATGAATATGATGTCCCAAACCTTCCTATAGCCTTACAGGGAAAGTTTAGATCTGGGGAAAACGATATACTCAAACTCATCAGATCCAACTACAATGGGGTTATAGAGGATAGAATAATCCTTGGGGAATCTGAACTAATAGTTGGAATAACTAAAATAAGTTGAAAGTTATAGATTTACTTAAAAAACAACAATATCAATTATGAACTACTTCGACTTCACTATAGCAGCTACAACTTTTTTAATTTTTTTCGTACTTGCTGTAATGTTTTCTATAAACTATTTTTCTAACTTATCTAGTCTGACAAGAACTACTGAATTTAGGTCTGCTGCAGAGGATTTTTATAAACTTTTTTTTGAGAATAAGGGGGTTCCATATGACTGGAATAAAAATTATTCTATTATTCCAGTAAAGATAGGACTTGCAGAAGATTTGTACTTTACACGTTTGTTAGTTAGAGAGAATGCTGGTTTAAACAGAACTAATGAGCCCGTCAAAGTACATATAATCTTCGATGAAAATTGTCTGAATAAATCATGGAACAATACCGTTCTAATGTACGATGAAAACTGGAAAGAGTTGAACATAGAAATATCTAACACGACTAATTGTACCAATATTCGATATTTGAATCAAGTTGATGTGTCATGGGAAATTAATATCTCTGCGAATCAGATGATAAAATATTGGATTTATTATTCTCCAGACGAAACTGCAACAGCAAAAATTTATTCATCTTTATTGTATAGTACTTCGAGCTGGATACCGAACGATAGGGATGCTTGGACTGAAAAGACTGCTGATTGGAGTAGATATGGTGGTATGAATGGTATTGTCACAAATGATACTACAAATAAAATAAGAGGAAGCAGCAGCGTGAATATAACAGGCACTTTCGATTCTTCTTCCCTTGGCATGAGATATAATCCGGCAAACAACATAACTGGCATTTCCAATGGATGGTATTTAGATTCATGGGTTTACATTAACGACATTTCAAATTTAAACAGCGTAATTGTTCGTGTAAGCGACAACAAAGAGAATATTTATGTGGATATATTGCCTTATTTGACTAACAGTAATTGGTACCATTTTGAAAAGGAATTAAAATCGACAGAATGGTTAAATTGGACTAATTTCGATGCTTCCCAAGGTATAGATTTTATAGATTTTTTTATGACAAATAGTACAATTGGCATAAATAAAACCCTGAAAGTAGATGGTCTACATTTCAAGAAGAAACCCTTGGAAGTGAAAGCTTTCCCAGAAGAAAATATCCTAGCAGTTTCTTTGAGTAAGTTTGATGTTCTACAAAACATAAGTTATGATGAAACAAAAAAGAGCGCTGGTGAAAATTATAAATTCAGGTTGGAAATTGGTAATAAAACTTATGGTGGAGATTTTAATAAATCTGCCAATGTAGGATGTTCTGAATACCCAAAGATTATAGAGAACAAAAATGGAACGATAAGTAAGGATTTAGTTAGAACATGTGTTTGGAAGTGAAATTCATGAAAGGTCAATTATTTACTCTGGAATCATTCATCTCGATTTTAATGTTATTTTTCATAGTGGTATACTTATTTCAAAACTCCCCAACTCCTCCAGAATTCAGAAGAATCAATTACAAATTGAAAGCTTATAATGGACTTAAAATACTCGAAGAGACAGGAGAATTGAGGAAAGATGTTGAGGATAATAATATTACTTCTATTAAAAATAAATTAAACCCATTTTTATCTGGTTTTTTGAATTATAATGTCACGATATTTAACGAAACAACTAACATCACACAGATGCCATCTTTAGCCAACGAAAAAAATACTTTAGTGATTAGCTATCTATTGGCTGGTGATATAGATTATTACAAACCTAGAGAAGTTATAATCTATGTATGGGGTTTTGAATGAGAAACAAAGGACAAGTTTTTTTGATATCTGCTATCATATTGATAGTAGTTTTGATCATACTCAGAGTAGGGATTAATCTACCTGACGTCATACAAAATACTAAAAAATTAGAGGAAAATTTTGAAAAAGATTTTTTTATAAATGTCGTAAATGAATTAGTAAAAACAATAGAAATTTCCTATTATCAACCGGACAACATGACTAATAATGTTTACAATTTTGGTAATTTTACAAGAAAAAAAATGACTGAAAGGCTACAAGAATTTGAATTTCTCTATGTTAGTTCTATTACTCCAAAATCGAGTGGAATAGATGATATGAATGTTTCAGTGATAAATTTATTGAATAAACCCATCAACCTAACTTTAACTCTCGATGGTACACCTACACAAACTCGCAATCATGATAACATGGTTGATTATAGTAGTTATGATACTTCTTTTTATATTGAGCAAGGCACTAATTATATCCTCACTGTTAGCTACAATAGAACTTATAATGAATACATAACAATAGAAACAAAACCTTGGATAAGTAAATACATTGGATTTTTTGACGTTACTTTAATCGGTAAAGAAACGACATATAAAGATAAGTTCCAGAAGAACTATACTTTAACTTGATGAGAAGTAACGGTTTAAGTTCTTACATCGCTTCAGTCCTCTTAATTCTCATGGGACTAACTGGTATTTATTTAGGCTTAACAGTATTGAATCCAGCTATAGATAAGGCAAAGGATTCTGGCGTCATAAATGAAGCCTTGCAAAACCTAAAATTGATAGATGATAATATAAGAGAGGTGGCTTCGGAGGGAAGGAATTCTAAGAGGACGTTAAGTATAAAAGTCACCGAAGGCACTTACAAGGTTGATTCTAGTATCAATTGCATAAACTTCACTTACAATATGAAATCTAATTTAAATGTGGGCGGACAGAGAGATAATATAAACATAACACGTCATAGAAACGACCTCGATATGTTCATAAGTTATACAAGATTACAAATCCAAGGTTCTGACCATTTCACGAAAGGAGAAAATTCTGTAGTGATATTGCACAACGGAACTAACACAACAACTCCTATCATATACGTAGGCAGATCATAGACCTTTCTCTGATTTACCACTTTACAAAAAAAATCATAAATTGCCTGAATCAATATTTATATCGCATTCATTAGCGAATAAGATAAGAATAAGTAATGAAAAATAATATTCATGGTAGTTTGGAAGAACATCAAGTGCCCCGGTTGCGGGAAACCTAATGATAGGGAAGATTTGAAAGCAAGAAAAGGCGTTTGTATTCATTGTGGTTTTAAAATAGTTTCTAATTTGTCAATTTTTATGAATAATGGTAATAAGCCTACTCATGTTAGTACCTAAAACATTTTTTATTTTAATTCTTAAAATTGATATTATGTTATCTGAAGAAGATGGGAAGAAGTTAGTAAAACTTGCAAGACAGACGGTGGAAGATTATTTTAAGAACAAAAAATTTATATTAAAAAAAACCGAATACAACAAGAAATGCGGCGTGTTCGTTTCTATACATACATACTCCGATCATGAACTCAAAGGTTGTATCGGCTATCCTTACCCAACAAATACATTGAATGAAGCATTACAAAGGGCTTCTTTTTCCGCCGCTTTTGAAGACCCGAGATTTTCATCATTGACAAAAGATGAACTCGATAATGTTGTGTTTGAAGTATCTGTTTTGACTGAACCAGAATTGATTGTTATAAAAAATCCGAAAGAATACCTTAAAAAAATTGAGATAGGAAAGGATGGGTTGATAGTCGAGTGTGGTTTTTACAAGGGTCTTCTTTTACCACAAGTACCGTTGCAGTTCAAACCAAAGTGGGATGTGAAAACTTTCTTGGAACAAACTTGTATGAAATCGGGATTGCTTCCAGACATGTGGTTGGATTCTAAAACAAAAATCTATAAATTTCAAGCCCAAATATTCAAAGAGAAAACGCCTCGTGGTGAAATCACCCAAACATAGCCGAGAAAGCATCAGAAATTTTTTTTTCTTCCTCTTTGTCATATTTTTCCGTATCGTCGTAAACTATTTCTGGCTCTATTTTTATCGTTTCGCATTTGAAACATATCCATTTACCATAACTCTTCTTTACACATCTTATACAACCGATAGTACCACAATTATCACACTCTATCAACTCGTTTACTTTACTTTGACAACGCGGGCATACTAAATCCATGATATTACCTAGATTATATTAGAAATGCGTAAATATCTTCTTTTTCACTTCATAAATGATTAATTTTATGTCTTAGAAAGAGAAAATAAAATTGGTGAGGGAATGGTATTCGAAGGTCTTGTAGGTTTGGGTATAGCATGTCTATTGGCACCAGCGATAGCACAATTTGCAGGAACTAGAAAGAAAGCAGAGAGAGGATATAACTGGATAGCGATTGGTGGATTGATGTTCATACTTGCAGCTGCTTTTGGGATTGATTTTTGGACAGTAACTAAATTGACAGAAATCTCAGGTTGGGGATCGCAGTTATTCCAGATAATTGGTTGGATTTTTGTCTTAGTTGGAGTACTATCAACTCTTATTGAATCTTTCAGATGATAGTACTTACTTTCTTTATTTTCAAATATATTATAAGAAATCTATCTTTTCCCATAAATCGTTCTTAAGTTACGATAGATGATCTAGGGAGCAAGAAACAACAATTGTAGTCAAGTGTCTTTAAGAACAAAAATCTTTTATGTTGAGGTCTTGTTAAATCCTTTCGGAGGATTATTTTAGAACAAGACCTCAAACATGCCGTCTATCTAATCAACAATAATATTGATTATTAAATTTACTCAATACAATAATTAATTCATGACATCAAAATTCATCCATGATTTATTGGTTCCAGAAAAGGAAGCAGATGTTATAATCTTCGGAGCACCTGTAGGTAAACATTCGAAATCAATAGAAAACCTGAGAAAAGAAAGTTTCTATCTTGAACCATTCGATTTAAACAAAAGGTTCAACTTATTTGATAGATTAAAAGTTGCTGATATCGGCAATATCCAATTAAAGAGTCTTGATGACATCACAAAGAAAATAAAACAGATTCTTGATGAAAATAAAATCCCTGTCATGCTGAGCGGAGGTCATGTTGCATCTTTTTTCTCGATAAATGGTTTTGACAAGAATATGAAGGTTGTTATATTTGATGCACATTGCGATTCCAGAAATCAATATTCCAACGACAAATATCTTGAAGAGATGAGTTATGTTAAAGGAATAAAATTCAACCCAAAGATAAATCCTGTGACTTGGTTCAGGAGGTCTAGCGAATCCAGAAATCCAAAGAATTATTTTACTATAGGTCTAAGGGAAGGGGATGAATTCGAATTGGAATACCTAGAAAAAAACTGCATACAATTCTTTACAGCAGAAAAAATGAAAGAGAATTTTGATGAATTGAAAAGAAAGTTGAAAGATTTTGTTCAAGGCTCAAAAGTTTACATCAGTGTTGACATGGATGGCTTTGATCCAGCCTTTGCTCCTGCTGTCTACCATCCAGAACCAGGGGGATTTTCATACCGAGATTTTGTCGAATTAATGTCAGTTTTTAACAACTCAAGAATAGTTGGTTTTGATATCGTAGAAATGAGGTCAATACCAAACAACAACGTAACAGAATTCCTAGCAACTAGAGTCATTTTTGAAATTTTGAAATACATTGCTATGCAAAAAAAGTAAGTTTTTTATTTATTATTACATAAAATAATAAAAAATTTAACAGGAGATGTTTGAAATCGAAAATCCTTACCTCAAAGAGAAATTAACACCCATTGAAATCAAAGAGAAGTCAATCTCTCAACTTCTAAAAGAAATGAACGACACAGGCTTTCAAGGAAGAAAGCTTGGCGAGGCTGCCGAAGTATGGGAAAGAATGATAAAGGATAAAGATGTGACGATAATCCTAGGTTTTGCTGGTTCTATGAGCACGACAGGACAATGGAAAATCATCAAGTGGTTGATGGAAAATCATTTCATCGATGTACTGGTTTCAACAGGTGCAAACATATCTGAAGACATACAAGACTTTTTACACGGGTATTATAAGGGACATTGGCTGGTAGATGACGAGGATTTATTCAAACACGATGTTTTCAGATACTACGATGTGTTTACTGACGGACTAAAATACAGAAAAATGACTGAACTAATAAGAGAATTCATAAACACCCTAGAAGAAAAATATCCTTATTCATCAAGAGAGTTCTGTAAACATTTTGGTAAATTCTTGACTGAGAAAAAGATAGATTGTCTGTTGTCGACAGCATATAAACAAAAAATCCCTGTGTTCAGTCCAGCTATAGTGGATAGTGAATACGGGATTGCTGCAGTGATAGCTAGGCGATGGGATAAGAAGAATGTAATAGTTGACCAGATGAAAGATTTTGATGAAATTTCAAAAATTGGGGAACAGAGTAAAAAAACAGGAGTGATATACATAGGTGGTGGTGTTCCAAAAGATTTTACTCAATTACTTACTGCTATCGTTGGCATTCTTAAGGGTGAGAAATTGGAATATCCTCATGAATATGCCATTCAAATAACAACTGATGCACCTCAATGGGGTGGATTGTCTGGTTGCACTTTTGAAGAAGCAGTTAGTTGGGGAAAGATAACTAAAGAAGATAAGAACAAAACAATGTGTTATTGTGATGCTACTATTGCTTTGCCGATAATTGCGCATGCTTTGAATGAGAGGATCAAAAATAAAAGACAAGGAAGATTACTCTCTAATATTTTTTAATTCACAAAGAATTCTTCAATTTTTCTATATTCTGAACGTACTCCTGATGTTTCCCCAAACCTATGACTTTTTCTTCAATCTCTTCAAACTCATCGAATAATCCATCTTTTATCTCATCAGAAAGCGGGTTGATCCATCTTGGAAATATTACATTCTCTTTTTTGATATGCTGCGGTAGAAGATTGATATAACCATTAGCATTTTTTATCATGCCATTAGTGTCTTTCTTACTTATAGCCTTAGTCAATGCTTTTATGAAGGTTCTTCCTTTTTTATGTTCTTTCAGTAAGAGAGATATAACCTTTGATTCTTTCACATCTATTTTCTTGATTAAAGGGAACAATACATGTTCTTCTTTGCCATGATGACATTTATCAGCAAAATTCTTTATTATGTCAGAGATTTTCTTGAAAATTTCAGGAGATACTTTTTTCCCATTCTCTAGATTTTTCACTGATTTATTCAAAACTTCAATCGTCTGTTCAATTATCTCATGTTCTTCTAACAAAACTTCAAGGGCACCCATCTTATCAATCTATTTAATTATTTTTTTAGAATAAAAATTCATATTACACGTTATTTAAAGATTTTACAAGAAGAAAATTTTCTGAATTCCCTCAGTTATGAAACCTATTGCTATGGCAGCCAAGAAAATAGCCATTATCCTCGCGATGACCACTGTCCCAACCTTTCCCAAGAATTTGTAAATTCTATCGATGAACTTGATAATAATAAATATTATAAGGAAGTTTACTAGGATTGAAATCAAAGTTATCAAAAATCCTGAAGTGTGTATTAACACAATAGTTGTGGTTATAGCGCCTGGACCAATCAAAAGAGGAGTGGCGATAGGGACTGCTCCAACCTCTTCAGTAACAGATTTCTCTTTTTCACCGACAATGATAATTTTCATGGATATTGCTAACAGCAACAACCCTCCTGCAATCATGAATGCATTAAAGGATACTCCGAACAATGATAATATCTGCTGACCTGCTATCGCAAAAACTAATAAAAGTATCAGAGAAACAGTAGTAGCAGTACGAAAAATCTTAGTTCTTTTTCCTGCTGTTGCTTTCTGAGTTAATGAAATAAATATAGGTACATTACCCAGGGGATCGATTATGACGAGCAAGGATATTATAGCTTTAATCAAGTCTAATACGAATGGCATTATTATTATTTATGTTTATTTAAAATTATTCTTTGTAAAGAGGTAAGTTTAAAATAGCAAAAGTAAATAAAAATTGGGGGTGTTAAAGAATGTTCAGTCACAAAAATTCAAAAGGAACTACATACTATTTGCATACGAAGGATGTAAAGCTCAGAGGCGGTAAAATGCAGAAGATATATTTCTTCTCAAAAGTTTCAGCAGGTTCCATTGACATGCCAAATGGTTATAAAGTCATAGAGAGTAAAAGAACTGGCCTTCCGTTGTTGAAGAAGTCTTAAGTTTAAAATGGATGATTGCCGGTTATTCTTTATTCTTTTTTAACTTTTTCTATCGCGTAGAAAGGCATTTAAATATACGTTATGAAATACATTCCTAACCAATAATGCGTTGATTAGGTAGATAGGTGGTCAAAATAAACCAACGTCTGACTGCAGAGGAGAGGCAGTTTGAATTTAACAATAATCGCACCGATTTCGGGAATTTTAGCCTTAATTTTTGCTGTTTATTTAGCCTATCGTATATTCAAGAAACCTAAAGGCACTGGTCGTATAGTTGATATTTCTAACATTATAAAAATAGCCACCATGGCTTTTCTTAACCGGCAATTCATTACAGTTGCAAGCATCGGTGTTGTTCTGACAATAATTATTTACTTAACTCTAGGTTTTTACACTGCTTTAACTTTTGCTGTAGGTGCTGTTTTCTCTGCAATCTCGGCCTATGCCGGTGTGATTATTGCTATCCACACTAATACAAGAGCGGCTGAATCAGCAAAACATGGTATTAAAGAAGCACTCAGAACAGCTTTCAGCAGTGGTAATATTATTGGTTTATCGTTAGCTGGTTTAGGCTTGCTAGCAGTTAGTTCTCTTTATATCCTATTTGGTAATCCTGTATTGCTTATTGGTTTGGGATTTGGAGCAAGTCTCATCGGATTGTTCGCACGTGTGGGAGGTGGAATATTCACCAAGGCTGCTGATGTAGGCGCTGACTTAGTCGGTAAAGTAGAGATGGGTTTTCCCGAAGACGATCCTAGAAACCCAGCAGTAATTGCTGATCTAGTAGGGGACAATGTAGGTGAT
>Ga0315268_10007616_pt1 | contig 11382 bp, 9 predicted proteins | sample C1_top_MG_FD_204535 | JGI IMG/M metagenome (GOLD analysis project Ga0315268, IMG submission 204535) | Sediment microbial communities from Yellowstone Lake, YNP, Wyoming, USA - C1_top | ecosystem: Environmental > Aquatic > Freshwater > Lake > Sediment | place: USA: Wyoming | collected 2017-08-01 | reverse complement strand
ATACCCCGAAGATATGGTCATCCATGTCTCCCCCAATACCTAACCCGTCTTCTACGTCCCTGATGCCAAAGACCTGTTGACTCCTGACGCTGAAAACATTGAGCTGGAAGATGTCGTATTCAACATTGAAGACCCCGCCTTTCCTGGCGAGGTTAGAAACTGTATATGGGGTCTCATTCACCTGTATGTCTCCTACGCTTGCCTTGATTTTGAAGGTGTCTTTTGTATATCCGCCGGTAAGAATCCAGTTCGCAACATCAACCCCTTCTTTCTGAGGGGACATGACAGGTGCGTTCTGTTCAAGAAACCTCAGATTTGTATTGAAGGTGAATTCCCATCCCTTGTTCTTCACCTTTGTATCTGATCTCAGATTGCCCTCAGCCTTTGAATACGGTAAAGAAGTGGCTGAATCAGGTTTGCTCAAGACTGCTTCATACGTCACCGATGCCTCATTGTCTGTAAAGGCTTCTTCAAAGGTTTTGCTGTGGCGTGTGGTAAAAGAGATGGTCTTCTGGAGCTGTTTGCCTTCCTTATCTGAAGCAGTTATGCTGATGGTATGTGCTCCAGCAGCTAAAACCATAACAGGCTGATACTCAAATCCCTTCTCAGTGACAGTAAGCAATTGGGTTACATCTGTTCCGTCAACCATTACCACAAGGGTTTGAGAATTGACGGGTTCTAAGAATTCAGCCTTCACCTCTGGCTTCTTAGCAATAACCTCTGCATTCTCTGCAGGTGTAACTGCACGAATCCATTCTTTCTGAACTTCTGACTGCGTGCCTGGTGTTGTCGCCTGCGTCTGTACCTCTGCTCCTGCAATAGTGCAGTAAAAAAAGAAAGAAAGCACAATTGCACATGACCATGGTAGTCTCATATGCCCTCCCTTTTGAAATAATATTGAATGACCTTTTATCCTATTGAACAAATTGAACAAACTATAAAAAAATCTTGCCTCCTCTCACTATGTTAAAATCTGCCCGGAGACAACTCATCCTGCTTTTTGAAAGAAAATTCCTGAAACTTGTTTTCACATATTACATTGTTTTTTGCATCAAAGCCCATAATCTTCCAGTAATATTTATTGCCTGGAAGGAAAATGGACTTGAGTACACTTTCGGGTAACATGTAAGCTGTATCCTTTGTATAGGCTGAGAATATAGGCTTTGAGTCAGGATTATCGTAGAATCCGATTAAAAATAATGTTGCATCCCCTGCCTTCTCCCACTCAAACTTTAAAGGAGAATATGCAACTTCAACACCTTCGGCAGGTGCAAGGGGTTTTATACTTACAACACTGCAGGTAACCCCTTCGGGTATAACAAAATAGAGGATTGATGGCGGAGGTATCCCGATTGAAGGATTTTTGACAATAAATTTTACGATATGGGTGCCTGTGTCAAAAGTCGGAAGAGAAGGGATTTCCGGGGTTTGTAAGGTTATACTTCCTCCGGATGTAAGGTGCTGATTCACCTGTGATAAAATTCTCCCGTCAACTTCCCAATACCCCTGCATAAGTCCTGAACCTGCGAACCTGATATCTGCGTATGCCTTGAGATTCTGCAGGTTTCTTTCAACGGTTATATCCGGCCTCTTGTTTTCAAAATAAAGCCCAATTCTATTGATGGCAAAACTTGCTCCTGCCTCTGTTGTTATGGTGAACTGGATTATGGTTATAAAAGGACCAATGGCCATGCCACTGAAGTTTCTTCTGTACGTAAAGCTGTTTGATCCTATTTTGAGAGCCCTTTCAATGACTTTAACAGGTATGAGGATGGTTTCAGATACAGTTCCTGCACCATTTTTGACAGTGATCGTTAAAGGTGAAGGATTTGTCTCAATGGTATCATTACCTACCATAAAACTGCCGTTGGGTGAGTTCAGGCTTATATTGATTGTGGTGTTCCCTGTGAATTGATATTGAACGTTCTGTGAACTACTCTGTCCCATAGGGATGTGAAGAGAAGAGGGGGTTACATTAACAGAGGCCTGGAGCGATTCACCGTAAAATGAGAGAGATAGAATAAAGAGGGAGACAATGATCAAATGTATTATTACCTTTTTCATATGCCCATCCTTTTAAAAAATATCTATTCTTTGTAAAACTTTCGCAGAACCAACGCTAACGCTATTTTGTCATTCCCGCGGAAGCGGGAATCCAGAGGCAAATAAATGACTGGATTCCGTGTCAAGCACGGAATGACGACTAAATTATAACTGCGAAAGTTGTATTCTCTATCTTAATAAGCCCTTTCAGCCATAACGACAATTTTGTTTTTTCTCAACGTATTTAATACATCATCCAATCTCTCCTGAGAAGGTATTCTAATTATATAGAGCCCTGAACTACAAGGGCCGTCAATAATCCTTGCATTCATCTGTAACAAGAGGTTTCTGATTTCAGCCTCTGAAGCATCTTCTTTGAAAACAACGTGTATCGTTTTTGATGTTTCTTCTGTTTCTGTTATTGAAGGAGCGCTCAGTGTCCTGTATTCATGCTTAAGATTTATAACATAAACTCCAAGGACTATGATGATCAGAAGCTGAGCAGCAACTAAGGCAAGAGAAACCCCATGTGACGGGATAAGCCTTTGTAATAAACTCAATCGCCTTGTCTCTTTTATCCGTTCGCGTATCGCTGAGTAAACCCTATTTGATGGCTGTGGCAGTGTTTTCTCTATTGTCTGATAGGCATTGTTTATTTTCTTCCACCTCTCAATTTCTTCTTTGAGGTCCGGACATTCACTGAGGGCTATTTGAAACTCTTTTTCCTCTGAATCCGATAATATGCCTCTTACATAAAGCGGTATCATATACTTAACAGATTCACAGTCTTTCTTATAGGATGTCATCTTTTTCAATCCCCATTTGAGTAAGAGTTCTTTTGAGGTTTTCTTTTGCATAGAATACCCTCGTCTTTACCGTGTTAATCGGGATATTAATAATGCAGGAAATCTCTTCGTAGCCCATCCCCTGGAGAAATACAAGGTCAAGAACTTCTCTGTGCTTTATAGATAACCTATTCAGTGCATCTCCAAGTATCAGTGATATTTCAGTATTTTTATAAGCAATGAATTGCTCTGGTGGTATGGCTGTATCTTCATCTAAGTCCCATTCTTTCATTTTTTTCCTCCTGAAGTCATTCATTGCTATATTCCGAGATATTCCTATCATCCATGTCAAGACCTTTGCCTGAGAGCGATAGTTCTTTGCTACCTTCCAGACCTCCGTATACGTCTCTATAAGTAAATCCTCTGCCATGTGTTGATTATAAGTAAGCCTAAAAAGGTATTGATATACCTTTTTATTTGTTAACTCATAAAGAGTCTTAAAGGCATTTTCATCCTTTCTTGCAATATCATATATTAACCCTATCAGTTGGTCTTCATTCATTAGTAGTCATTTTCTATAAAAAGGTTCAAATAGATCGTAAGATATTTTGATGTGCATTCTTTTTTTCTCCTTGTAACGATACTGAAAGCATAGAGAAATATGAGCAAAAGGACATGAGAATCAGTCAGGACAGGAAACCGGAAAATGGAAACAATACCTTTATACGAAGAATTTTTCTTTACCCCATGATGCACCCCTATCGAGCAATGAGTAATAAAAATGCCGAGCTTATCCAAGATTTATCCTTCGGCAGCTCGGCCATCTTCTCATAAGGAGATCCGCAGCTTTCCGTTACCCTCCTCGCAAAGGGTATGGCTTTATCGGGAAAATTGGTAGATAAAATTTATACTACACGATGATTCTTGTCAAGGCCAAAATATGGGCAAAATATTTAAAACGGGAGAGACAGGGCGGAGAGGGTATCCCCTCTCCGCCTTCAAATTAAAAGCCTGCACTAAACAACTATGCTCTCGTACAATATCTACTTCACTACTACAATCTGGTCAGAGGTATTCACACCCTGAAATGACCACCATGTTGTTGGACCCAACATGTCCCATTTAAGTGTATAGGTCCCGGGTTTGTCAGGTGCCTTGACTTTCGCTTGTAAGTTTGCGGTACCACCGGGCATTACTGTTTGAGTTAGCTTAGTGCGCTCACCATCCCAAACAGGACAAGCACTCCCTTGATACCAATGGTACGAGAGGGTAATATTTAATAACATGTCTTGGAAACCAGTGTCCTCAGATGTCCAACTGTGCTTAGAGCAGTTTGTAACCTTTACCGGCACTGTAATGGTTTGATTAACATTAAGACTTGTGACAGCACCGGGGAAATATTTAGCGCAATAATCTGGACCAATAATAGGTGGATGTGGAGCTGGAATCGGTGGTTTACCAATATCATGAACTTGCTTAAGAGGGTTGAGAGTAACAGCTATAAGAAACGAATTAGTAGCTTCATTTGGTTTAGGAAAGCTGTCTGTTGCCTTTACAGCGAAATTATAATCTCCTGTTGTTGTGTTAGGGTTTACCGTCCCTGAAATTAAACCTGACGGACTCAGACTTAATCCACCCGGCAGTTTACCAGAGGCAATGCTGTAGGTAACAGGTAGGAAACCGCCTGAGGTCTGTAACTGGAAATTGTAAATACCACCCTGAAAGACATCATCAAGATGTGACTTTGAAGTAAAATTAATGGGACAAGCTATATTTACTTGAAAGTTTTTTCCTATCTTCTCATAATTCTGCTGTCCAAAAGGTAGATTAGGCATATGCGTTGGGGCATATACCATAACCGATTTATTAGTGGTATATCTTGGGCAATAGCCTTTCGCTTCTGACGCACTGATTATTTCTCTTGGAAGCATTACATTGTAATTGCATCTATCAACCACATCTATCTTGCTACATGTGCTATCATTAGGGGAGCCTGTATCAGGAGCACAGAGCCACACAGTCCCGCCCCCACATTGTAGTGGAAGCCCAACCAACTTATACTCGTATACAACCTGAGCGGTTAAATTATTTCCTGATACATTGCCATTACGGTCAACATTAACATTGAAAATTGTTGGGGGAGTAAATGTGACTGTCGCTGCAGCAAAACTGGCCACAGGCAGAATCAAGACTGCGATAATGCAGGCTGCTAAAACATATACCATTGATTTTTTCATAATTCATCACTCCTTTCTAATTTTTTTGATTTCACGCAAAAAAACAAGCCTACCTTCTAAAAATTTATAGCAATTCCCCTCAAAAAGGTTCAAAATCATTTTTCATCACCTCACTTATCTCTCCTTAGATTATTTATCTCTTAGTGGTAATTTCCTCCAAAAAGGTTCAAATTTATTTTCCACCCTTTTTAAGGCAAAAAATGCAATTAATGGCAGGCATGTGTGCAGCAAAAGCACTTGTGCAGCACCTTTGTAGGCGGTTTAATGACTCAGTTTCCTGCATGTTTTCATTCTTATCGCTTAGATACCATACTGACGCAAATTCTGCGTTCAAGAGGTTTTGATGCATATATGCCTGACGTCTTTTTATCCAAATGCATTTTTCGGGTTAAGGCAAATCATACCACAGGTTACAGTTTAAATACAGATTCGCTAAAGGGTATGCTAAAGGGTAAAAAACGAGGAATCGCTTATTCTCCGAGGTAGGCTTTTCTTACCTCTTCATTGTTCAGTAGCTCTTCTCCCTTACCTTGCAGCGCAACTCTGCCATTTTCAAGCACATACCCCCTGCTTGACAGCTTGAGTGCTGCGCGAGCATTCTGTTCTACAAGGAGGACAGTAATCCCTTCTCTGTTTATCTCTTTTATTGTTTTGAATATTTTACTCGCCATAATGGGAGCAAGGCCTAAGGAAGGTTCATCTAAAAGCAAAAGCTTAGGATTGGACATGAGAGCCCTTCCAATTGCAAGCATCTGTTGTTCTCCTCCACTTAGGGTTCCACCAAATTGATTCTTGCGCTCTTTCAGTATAGGGAATAAGGTAAAAACTCGATCCCAATTAGTTGTTAGTTGTTGATTGTTAGTTTTCAGTCTTCTAAAAACTGACAACCCAGAACCAACAACTGAATATGCTCCCATCTCAAGATTCTCTTTAACAGTAAGCTTAGGAAAAATCCTCCTTCCTTCAGGCACCTGGCTGATACCCATTTCAACAATCCTATGTGGAGTGATGCCTTTGATACTATGCCCTTCAAAGAGAACATCGCCGGATAGGGGCCTGAGAATACCTGATATGCTCATAAGCGTTGTAGATTTGCCAGCCCCATTATTTCCAATAAGGCAGACAATTTCGCCTTGTTTTACTTCGATAGTAATGCCTTTTAATGCCTCAATAGGACCATAAAATGTGTGGACGTTTATAAGCGCAAGCATATTTTGTTGTTTGTTATTAGTTATTTGTTACTCTTTATTGGTCAATGTTTATTGTTTGTTGCTAATGTAGTGCGTCATAAGTCCCTTTACTTTGATTGTCATTCCGGGCTTGACCCGGAATCCAGTTTTCCTTTTTCTGGATTCCTGCTTTCGCAGGAATGACGGTTTTTGATGCCATAATATATGTAAAGAAGCGTTGGTCGCACTACACTAATAACTAATGACTGCTATTAATTTTCCCTGCCAAGATATGCCTCTATAACCATCTGATCCTTTTTAATATCAACAGGCAGCCCTTCTGCAATCTTTACCCCATGGTTGAGCACAGCAATCCAATCAGATATCCCCATGACAACTTTCATATCATGCTCTATGAGCAAAACAGTTTTGCCGAGTTCTTTTACATTTTTTATGAGGCCCATAACCTCTGATGTCTCCTGAGGGTTCATTCCTGCTGTAGGTTCGTCAAGTACCATCATCGATGGTTTTGTTGCTAATGCCCTCGCAATCTCAAGCCTCCTCTGCGCACCGTACGGCAGGCTTCCGGAAACGGTATTGGCATACTCTGATAATCCAACAAATTCAAGATATTCCATAGATTTCTCCCGTATAACCCTCTCCTCATCTCGAAACCTTTTCCACCGGATAACTGAACCTATTAGACCTGAGCGTGTCCTGCAATGCTGAGCTACCATAACATTTTCTGTAACCGACATCTCTCTGAAGAGCCTGATATTCTGGAACGTTCTTGATATACCGAGCTTTACAATATTGTGCGGTGTGAGTTGAGTAATTTCTTTTCCGGAGAAATAGATAGTTCCTTTTGTAGGTTTTGTAAGGCCTGTGAGACAGTTAAAGATTGTCGTTTTCCCTGCACCATTAGGGCCTATAATACTCATTATGATACCCTCTTTTACCTTGAAGGTCACCTCTCCAATAGCCTTTATACCGCCAAAGTGTTTTGATAAGCCCCTAACATCTAAGAGATACACCTTTCCCTCCGAGTAAACCCTGTGGCCTGAATATCATCAAGAGTACAAGCCCTGCACCGAGCGAAAGCATCCTGTACATTTGAATCTCTCGTAAAATCTCAGGGAGTAATACTAAAATGACAGCACCTAAAATAACACCTCTAATACTGCCAAGTCCTCCGAGGATGACCATACATACAATCAGGACGGATTCCATAAAGGTAAAGCTTTCCGGGGATACAAATTGCATCTTACCTGCGAAGATAGCGCCTGCAAGACCAGCCCAGAAGGCACCGAAGGCAAATGCATAAAGCTTATACATGGTAATGTTTATCCCCATAACAGATGAAGCTATTTCATCTTCTCTTATAGCAATCCACGCCCTTCCTATCCTTGAAGAATAAACCCTCTTCGTTATAAAAACAGTCAAAAGGACAAATATCAGAACAAGGTAATAGTAGTAAGAAAGTTTCCCAAGAGATATTGACAGAATGACAGGAGGAGAAATACCTGATATGCCATTTGGGCCCCGTGTCACACTATCCCAATTATTCAGAATGAGTCGTACGATTTCACCAAAGCCAAGCGTAACAATTGCGAGATAATCTCCCCTCAGGCGCAATGCAGGTATTGCCAGGAGAAATCCGGAAACTGTTGTAAGTCCTATTGAAAAAGGTAATGCTGGCCAGAAATCGATTCCGCATTTTGTATTCAGGAGAGCGTATGTATAGGCACCTATCGCATAGAATGCCACAAACCCGAGGTTGAGAAGACCTGCAAAACCGACGACCACATTCAGCCCGAGAGCAAGTATAATATAAATACCCGCAAGGACAGCCACATCAAGAAAGTAATCTCTGACCAAGAATGGAAGGATAACAAGAAAAAGAAGCAATCCGTAACGGACTATGGGCAATGAGTAGTTAGTAACGAATAACGAGTAACGAGTTTTTTTGCTTAAAGTCTCTAACCCTTGCATCAGTAACTTTTTATATCTTAAGAGGTATCTTAAAAGGACGATGGAGACTGAAGAGACTACAAAAAAGATTAAAGCAGCATTCAACCCCTTAAATGGCAGGAAAAGCAAAGACAACCATAATGGGATAAGTAAAGGTCTTGCCGATACCCATAGACTTCCACCCCCTCCCTTACCCTCCCCCCTCAAGGGGGAGGGCTGGGTGGGGGGGCTTTGTTCTTTGTTCTTTGTTCTGTATCCTGTCACTGTTTTAAACCTTCTCCAGTTCTGCCTTACCAAAAAGCCCGCCCGGTTTGACAAGGAGAATTATGATCAGGACAACAAATGCATAGGCATCCTTGTATTCGCTTGAGATATAGCTTGCACCAAGACTTTCGACGAGCCCGAGAATGATACCGCCAAACATTGCACCTCGTATACTGCCGATACCGCCAAGCACTGCAGCAGTAAAAGCCTTTATGCCTGCGATATAACCGATGAAATAGTTGACAAGGCCATAGTACATGGCAACCATAAGCCCTGCGACTGCTGCAAGGCCTGAACCGATAATGAATGTTATCGAGATAACAGTATCTATGTTTATACCCACAAGTGAGGCCATCGTCTTATCCTGGGCAACCGCCCTCATTGCCTTGCCCATTCTGGTTTTTCGTATAAAAAAGCGCAGTGCTATCATCACGATTATGGATGTAAGGATTATAAAAAGCTGCAGGTAAGTCATCCTCACTGATATAAACTCAAATCCAGCCGCTCCGAAAAGGTTCGGGAAGACCTTATCTGTAGCACCTTGTGTGAGCATTACATAATTCTGCAGGAATATGGATACTCCGATCGCGCTTATGAGCGGGCTCAGCCTGGGGGCGTTCCTTAAAGGCTTATACGCTATTTTTTCTATGGTGAAACCGTAGGAAGAACAGAATAGTATGGACAGAACAAAGGTGAGTATCAATGCCAGTGACAGGCTATAAGATGTAAGACCTATGGCAGTAAAAAAGGCGAGGAATATTATGCCGAGATATGCGCCAAGCATATAAATCTCTCCATGGGCAAAGTTGATCAGTTCGAGGATACCGTAGACCATTGTATAACCGAGTGCAATGAGCGCATAGACACTTCCGAGTGTAAGTCCATTTATTAATTGCTGCAGAAACATAAAGGATTTTACCAGAAAAAAAGCGCATAGAGCAAAGGACAGCATCACCAGTTGAGTTTGTCTTATAAAAAAGTTATGCCTCTCTTTGGTAAAGAGGGGGAAGGAGATATTTTATAATATGCTGTTAATAGCACTTGCATAATATGGAATCCTGAATTTCTTAAGAAACATACTTCAAATTAAGACAATATTTGAACAAGATTTGATTGACGACGACACCTCCGAACAAACGACCCTGAGCGCCTTAAAGTCTTAACGATTTCTTCTGCTAATCTCCATTTCTGATATTATTGATTAGATTCTGATTGCAATTGCAAATATTGAATCTAAATGTCATTGATCAAGGGCTGAACCCTTTTGCTAGTGACTCACACTTTTTATAAATTCAGGGCGACAAATAAGAAGTTTTTAGACATGCTCTGTGTCCCTATTTCTTTAAAAAATACACCCCTCTCCATATCTTCATTCCTCACACTTTGATACTCAAAAGGAAGAAAAGGGGCTGTTCTATTTTCACATTCCCTTTTCTTCCTGTGGATTATTTTTTATTGTTTAAACATAGTGTTCATGTCAGAGCCACTCCGTGTCTTAACATTATTAGACGTGTTACAATCATCATTTTTGGTGTTGCCGTCCGTATTAATGTCCGGGTCATAAGCAATTACTAGTTTATAAGTCGGTGGAAACTCGCCTTCTCCTGGTGATGAGGCGTCCCAGTCACGTTCGTATATAACCGCAACTTCTTCTCCATGTGCGAGATTCTGGAAGGCTTTAGTGGCCACAATGGTATAAGTTCCATCGATTAGATATGCAGATTGCTGATTGGGTCCTGACTCGTAGGCACCACCCAGATTCTTAACTACACCAGTTATCCTCACGCGCCCTTGATATTGACTTGTCTTATTGATGATACTAAACTCGATGCGGTCTGCTGCTGGATCCGGGCACGTTATAGATCGTTGCACAATCTGTTTTAACCGATTTGGGTCTATACGTTTAAGAATGGCAGAAGTCTCAACACCCATAACGCCTGAGACACAGCATGTATTTTTAACCTGTGAGGGGACATTATTTTTCAGCCAGCACCGTGCGCTGGATCCCTGTATCCCGGGCTTTACATAGGTAAAAGCCTTACACGTTGCTGAATCTGCCTTACATGCATCTTCACATAGTTTAGGATCTGGTGACGAAAGATTAAAATTTTTGTAGTCCATGCTGGGCCGGTCAATGTCATATTCTAAGGCATAGACAAAAACACCTGTTGCTAATAAAATCATCGAAAGTATCATACAGAATATCGTTATGTTTCTTATTGTTTTCATGCCTTCCTCCTCTCTGACTTAAAAGTTCTTAAAATCGGATACTAAGTTTATGTATAGTATCCATCACGTACCAGGACACCTTTAAAATGGCTTATGCTCATCACCCCCTTTCTTATATTTTTATGTATTAGTAGTAATTCTTATCAAAAAGGTTCAAAAGTATTTTACTCCTTTCTTATATGATAGCTATCAGTACCCCATCTGCTTGATCTGCTGTAGAAGCTCACCAGCACGTTTCTCTATCTGTGCCTTCTCAGAAGGACTTGCTGTCCTTGATCTGATTGAAAGCTGATTTGCCTCATTTTGTATTGACAAAAGTCTCGAAGAACTTTCAGTGCTTTTCTGACGCAACCGGGCAAACTCTGATTTAACCTCTGCATTTCTGGTATTGAGCTTTGCCTTCTGCTCTTGGAGAAACTGTGTCTTCACTTTCTCAAAATCTGTCTGTGCCTTGTTCCTAATCTCTGCCCTCGCTTTCACCATCTCCAGTCTTCCAATCTGTTCTGTTTCAGTTATATACTGCCCTTTTGTCATCTGTCTTCCCCTAAGGTCGATTATTGCAGTATCAGGAAGTTTTTCAAACTGTTCTTTTGTCATCTTCTCAAGTTGTAAGACCTGTTCCTTTGTAATTCTTTCAGGTGTTAAGAGCTTTTCCTTGGATATAACTCTTTCAGCAGCAAAGGA
>Ga0315268_10007615_pt1 | contig 11383 bp, 8 predicted proteins | sample C1_top_MG_FD_204535 | JGI IMG/M metagenome (GOLD analysis project Ga0315268, IMG submission 204535) | Sediment microbial communities from Yellowstone Lake, YNP, Wyoming, USA - C1_top | ecosystem: Environmental > Aquatic > Freshwater > Lake > Sediment | place: USA: Wyoming | collected 2017-08-01 | reverse complement strand
GAAGTCCCGAGGTCGCTGGCGATCTTCTGATGCGTTGTCTCGAGCACGTTGTTCCCGGACTTTTCAACGAGATAGTCCATGATCCTCTGGTCCATCCTGCCGAAGGCCACTTCCTCCACCAGCTCCATGACCGTTGCCAGGCGCTGGGAGAGCAGGGTGAACACAAAGACCCGCATCTCATCGTGCGCAGTCACGAGCCTCCGGAAATCAGCAGAAGGCACGAGCACCACGCTCACCTCCGATGCAGCGACCGCGTTCGCCGGATATGTCGATCCCGAGAGAATGCATGAGGCGTTCAGAATGCAGGTCTCGCCCGGGCCGATCTCGTACAGCGTTATCTCCCTGCCTGATTCGCCGATCTTATACACCCGGATTTCGCCGGACAGGACAAAGGCAATGCCCTGACACGTATCGCCCTCGGAATAGATGCGCGTAGTTGCCGGGATGACCATTTGATGCCCGGCCGCGAGCATGCCCTGAACAACCTCGCGCGGGGCCTTCCTGAACACGGGAAATGTTTTGATAAAATCGTCAACAGACACTGTCATCTCGATCCTTCCTTGTTACCCGCGCAGCCTGCTCAAACCTCGCCGATGGCACGCACTTGGTCCGGGTCAATGATCGGTTCCAGACAGATATTCTGCCTGCACAGGATCACCCTCCCCTTGTCCTCGTTGTACACGATCGCCGTGTACCTTCGTCCGGAAAGAACGCGCGCTGCACTGGCCAGGTCGCCGGATGGGGCTGCCTCGACGCGCAAGGTGATCATTCGGAAATAGGCATCCAGAGCGCACAGATACGATCCGGCATGCACGCTCATCTCGGATGCAATGCTGCTGAAGATCCTGAGCGACTTCTCCGCTGCAAGAAGATAGCCTTCCTTAGCGGTCATGTGCGAGAGTTTCAACAGGGCCATGATCGCGACCGCATTTGCCGACGCATGCGGCACATCCTCGATCCGTTTTAGACGGGTGCCCAGGACCTCGCTGTCCGTGTCGTACAACCCGCCTTCCCCACTGTCGCTGAACTTCGCAAGGCAGTCGGCCATGAACTCTTCCGCCAGGCCAAGATAGCGCGTCTCGGCCGTGGACTCGTATGCCGCGATCAACGCGTCAATGAGATGAACATAGTCGTCGAGCACAGCGGGTATGTCCCCAACGTGCATCAGCCTGCCGTTCTTCACCCGTTCCTTCAGAACGCGCTCCACGCTCTGGACCGCGAACGTCCGCACCTCTTCGCTGCCGAGCACTGCGTAGGCATGGAATAACGCGCTGGCAAGCATCCCGTTCAAGGAGGTATAGAGCGTACGGTCGATGAACGGCGACACCCGCATCCGGCGTGCGGCAAGGAGCTTTTCCTTGCCGTGCTGGACAATCCGGGCGGTCTCCTCGCTGCTCTTGCCGAGCCCTGCTGCAAGGGCCTCGATCGATCGTGTTACCTGCAGCACCTTCCGCGTTGGGTCATGGTGCATGCTGCCGTGCTCGTGCATCAGGTACAGGGAGAGCACGGCATATTCCTCGGGCTCGAGCGCCTTCCGCAGCTCGTCCTCGGTCCAGGTGAAGTACCCGCCTTCGTCATCCGGCGTCACATCCGCGTCCTGGCTTCCGAAGAAGCCGCCCGCGGGATCTGACAGGACCTCGCGGATGAACGAAAGGATTCCCTGCGCCACACTCCGATAGCGTTCCTCGCCGAAGACCGCGAATCCGTCCACATAGTTCCTGAGCAGGCCAGCGTTATCGTCCGCCATCTTTTCGAAATGCGGGACAGCCCAGGCCTGGTCCACGGAATACCGGTGAAAGCCTCCGCCGAGATGGTCGTGGAACCCTCCTCGCGCCATTGCATCCAGCATCCCGCGCGCAGCTTTGCCGACAGACGGGTCAGCGCTCAGCTCCGCTCTGCGGATTAAAAACTCCAGCGCGCCAGGCATAGGGAACTTGGGTGCCTGGCCAAACCCGCCATGCTCCGGATCGACCGCGCTCAGCACCGCAACTTCAGCATCTGCCAGGATCGCTTCGCTCAGGTCTCCTTCCTTCAGTGGTTCCGGCCTGAGCGCATCCATCACCCGCTGCGCATACTCGACAGCGTTCTCGCGTTTCGAACGATAAAAGGCGCTGACCGACTTGAGCACGTTCCCGAACCCCGGCCTGCCCTGCTGGTCTTGGGGAGGGAAATACGTGCCACCGAAGAAGGGTTCCCTGTCCGGCGTCAGGAACACGGACAGCGGCCACCCGCTGCCGCCGCCCATGGCTGCCACCGCCTGCTGGTATCTGCGGTCGATGTCCGGACGTTCGTCACGGTCGAGCTTGATATTGATGAAGAGGTCGTTCAGAAGCGACGCAATCGCGTCGTCCTCGAACGATTCCTTGGCCATTACATGGCACCAGTGGCACCACACGGCGCCCGTGCTCAGAAAGACCGGCTTGTCCTCGCGGCGTGCGCACTCGAAAGCCTCGTCGGACCAGGGGTACCAGTCGATCATCTGATGGGATGCGTGTCTGAGATACGGGGAATGTTCGTTCGCGAGTTTATTCATAGTCGATCATCCTGGCCACCGAGGCGCGGAGACGCCGAGTATGGGCACATGGAGATTGAGGGCGGACACCATTCTCATTAAAACGTCTTCGGGTCCTCGGGCGGGAGCAGTGCTTCGTCAAAAGGCATCACCCCGAGCCGGGTCATGACCGCATCGATGCCGACAACAAGCGCACGGGGATCATACTCCGTCAGTTCCTCGTCCAGCGCCTTCTCCACCAGACGGTCGAACGCGCCAAAATCGAATGCTCCGTCCAGTACTCCGGACCTGACCAGCACTGCGTAGACATGCGCGTCGTTCCTGAGATCGTCCTTGTCCGACAGTCCGAGCCTTGCGTGGTGAGAGGGCTCGTTTACATACCACTCCATGGCCGCGAGAAGCGCATCGTACAGCGTGACGATGCCTGCGGAGACCTTGCCCTGCCGGAGCCTGCGTTTGCCGCCCCGAAGATGAAGACGCGCACGCTGGAACGGGCCCTCGATCGGGCCCAGACCATGCTCATCCATGAGACCTGCATGAGGCATATCTGTCTCCTTCGGATCAGGAACGATCACACGGGGGAGTAATATTCATAACCGCCTTTTCCCCTTCCCTTGACCCGGTACATTGCAGCGTCGGCCCTGTTGATCAGGGTCTCGACATCGCTGCCGTCGTGGGGATAGATGCTGATCCCGATGCTCGCGCCGATCAGGCATTCATGGCCTTTGATGTGAAAGGGCAACGACAGCATCGAACCGATCTTCTCGGCAACGACCCCGGCGTCCTGCGCAGCCGCTATCCTGCCGCAAATGCCGATGAACTCGTCCCCGCCCATGCGCGCGACGGTATCCGACTTCCGCGTGCTCGCACTAAGCCGCTTCGATACCTCGGCAAGCAGCAGGTCCCCGACCTCATGGCCGAGCGAATCATTGACGCGTTTGAAGTGGTCCAGGTCCATGTACAGCAGGCCGAGGATATAGTGGTTCCGTTTTGCAAGATTGAGCAGCTGGTTGATGCGGTCGAAGAACAGGGTGCGGTTCGGCAATCCCGTGAGCGTGTCATAAAGCGCAAGACGCTCCTCCACCTGTTTTCGTTCGGAGATGTCCCGGAACATGACATGGACCGCCGGCGCCCCCTTATGGGTAAAGGACACTGCAGCGACCTCCACATCGATCTCAACGCCGTCGAGGCGGCTGAACTTTTCCGTGATCCAGGATGTGTTGCCCCCCTGGACGTTCGAATTATTCATCAGTTCCCTGGCGCGTTCGTGATAATCAGGGTGAATGATGTCGAATACCGGCATTCCCATGAGCTGCTCCGGCGTGTTCGCCCCGAGGATGCGGGCGCCGGTCCTGTTGATGAAAACGAACTTTCCGTTGGCATGGACCGCGATGCCGTCCGGTGAAAGCTCGACGAGCAGACGATACCGCTCCTCGCTCTCGCGCACCGCGTCGGACATCTGCTGCCGCTCCCTCAGGATATGCTGCTGATAGAGCACGCGGTCGATGATCACCGGCAGCAGTTCGAGATACTTCATCTCCACGTCCTTGACCACATAATCACGCGCTCCGAGCTTCAGCGCCTCGACCGCGATCTCTTCGTTGCCCTGTCCCGTGACCATGATCGTCGGCAACAGTGTTCCCGCTGCGCAGAGGGTCTGGATCACATCAATCCCTCCGCAGAACGGCATATTATAGTCGACCAGCAGAAGGTCGTAATGCCCCGCGCCGAGCATGCGAAGCCCCTCCTCTCCGTCAGCCGCCGTATCAACGACATACCCTCTCCGCTGCAGGCTCTTTTGCAGCAGCCGGGAAAGCCCCGGGTCATCCTCCATATAGAGGATGCTCGTGATCGTTATCTCAGCCATGCGGTCCTCCGCACTCGGGGACCCTGAAGATCGAAAGGAACATACCGAGCGTCTTGATCGTCTCTGAGAACTGTCCGTAGTCAACAGGCTTGGTCACATAGACGTTGCAGCCGAGATCGTAGCAGCGCACAACCTCCTGCGGATTGTCCGTTGTGGTCAGGACCACGACCGGGATCCGGCTGGTCCGCGTGTCGTGCTTGAGGCGCTTCAACACTTCGTATCCGTCAAGTATCGGAAGATTGAGGTCGAGCAGAACAAGCACGGGCGATGCGTCAGCGGCAAACGCCGTTGGGAACAGAAAGTCGATCGCCTCCCGGCCGTCCCGGAGGCATATGATCTTATTCTCGAGCCCCGCGCGTCTAAGGTTTTTCTCGATCAGCAACGCGTGTCCCGGATCATCCTCGACCAGCACAATGTCCGCTGTCGTAGCTTGGCTCATACCGTCCCCCCTGGTTTCTGTATTCCCCTTGTTCACAACAATCCCAGCACGGTCGCATCCCGCAGCAGCAGCGTTCCCGAAGCCGCACCCAAACACGGCGTCGGCCACTGCATCAGTCGCCGGGTACGAGCGCGGATGTGCCGGGCTGGGGCAAGGTGAAGCTGAACGTGGTCCCCGTTCCCGGCTCGGTCTCACACCAGATGCGTCCTCCGAGCGAGCGGACCAGCGTCTTGACATACGCAAGCCCCATGCCTTCGCCGGGCACGTCCTGCCGTCCGACCCTGCGGAATATCTCAAATGCCCGCGGGATGTCTTCTTTCTCCATGCCGCGGCCGTTGTCGCGGACATGAAACACCAGCTCTCCGTCGTTCCGGTCTGCAGTAACGTCGATGACTCCCCGGCGGCCCGGATCAAGGTACTTGACGGCATTATCAAGGAGGTTGCCGAAGATCTGCTCCAACGCGGTCCTGTCTGCGACCACCTCGGGCAGAGCATGTGCATTCACCCGGGCTCCTGCGGCCTCGATCTGGTGGGCAAATGAGTTCACCACGTCTTGCACCAGTCTCTGCGTGCTCAGCTGTTCGGGCTTCAGGTCCCGCCGTCCTACCCTTGACAGCTTGAGAATTGCATTGATGAGGTTGTCCATGCGGCTGACCGACGATCCGATGAAGGCAAGGGCCTCGGGGATGTCCTTGTTCAGAACAGGCGTGATCTGCGCCTTGTCCGTTTCATCCAGCATCGGCAGGTGTTTCTCGAAGCAGGCGGTTATCGCATGGACCGACCGGTCAAGCTCATCAGCGAACCCTTTGATATTGACGAGCGGCGCGCGAAGATCGTGCGACACGATATAGGCAAAGCTCTTGAGCTCCTCATTGATCTTCTGCAACTCTCCGGAAAAGACCTTGAGCCGTTCCTCGTCCCGTTTGCGCTCGGTGATGTCCCGGGCCACACAGACGATCCCGAGGACCTCCTTGCGCTCGTTCTTTATGATCGAGGCGGAGAACAGCACCGGAAGGCGCACCCCCTGTTTTGTCCGGTAGATCAGTTCGGTATTGCCGACTCCGCCCCGGGACACAACATCGTCGATGATCGTACCGGCATCGGACAGGCCCTGCTCGATGACCAGCTCGATCGGCCCGCCCACCAGTTCCTCATCCACAAAGCCGAGGAGCCGGCATACTGCCGCATTGACTCGAAGGATCTTTCGGTCTGTCGATGCGACGATCAGCATGTCCATCATGCTGTTGATAATGTTGTCGACATAATCCCTCGAAACCGTGGTCCTGGCAAGGTCTCCGGACATCCGGTTAAAGCTGTCGATCAGCATCTGCACCTCTCCCGACGAAGTCCCCTGAACCCGGGTGGAAAGGTCGCCCTGTGCAAGCCGCGATGCTGCATGAGCGAGCTCGATGATCGGACGGGACAGATATCCGGCCAGATAATATGCACTGATCGAAAGGACGATCAGTGCGACCAGTGAAACGATGAAAAAGAACCGGAGCACGGACCGGATATCCCGCAGCAGCAGGGACGAAGGGATGCTCACAGCGATCCTGACGAACGGGCGGTTGGGGTTGATCGAGAAGTCCTGGTACACGACCATATTGCCCTGTGACAGATCGAGCACCGGGGTCTTGTAGAAGCCCGGCAAGAGCACGGACCGGGGATCAAGGAACGCACGGTTGGCATCCGGCTGTTTCAGGACCGTGCCGTCAGGAGCAAAAAGCCAGACCGGGTTCTCATCGAAAACCCGGATCCGGTCCAGATAACCGATGAAATCCGCCAGACTGTGCTGTACCAGGACCGCGCCGCCGAACTTGCCTATGTCCGCATCGGTCTTGTGGATCCCGGCGGTGAATTGAATGCTCCCGCGCTCCACGGTCGGGGCCCCCACATCGATGCTGCCGGACCGCCCTTCCCGGACCCGGAGAAAGAGCGGGCGCTTGCTGAGATCTCGATAGGTCTTGCTTCGGCCCGACCGGTCGACCCGGATGACCTCCTTGCCTGCGAAGTCCACGTAGGAGATGCTCTCATAATTCCTGGTATACCGAAGCGATTCGAGAAAGAAACGCTCCACGGCCCGCGCATTCACCTCGCGTTCGAGCGTTGAGGACATTATGAACCCGTCCAGCAGAGGGTTCGCAGCCATCAGCTGAAGGTCCTTGACCAGGGAGTCGCGAAGCTCGTACTGAAAATGATAGCTGATCGTCTCGAACTGCTGCAGGACGTTCTCCGTGGTCTGCCGTTCGAGAGAACGTCGCGTATAGACATAGAACACGGTCGTCAGCATGCTGCTGATCAGCACAACAATGCCGATGAGCGCCAGCAGCAGGCGCGGGAACAATGACACTCCTTTTTTCTGTGGGTGATTCATCAATCGATCTTTTCTTTCCTTATGGCCCTACGCTCACTCTGCCTGACCCTCGCGCCATGAACGGTCATGGCACTGCGCTGTCTATATACTCCTCGATCCCCATCTCCGGAACCAGGACAATGCCGAGCTCCGCGGCCCTCGACCTATTGACCATGAGCGCACCGCGCGCAGGTGTGCGAGTTGGATAGGTAGCCGGTTTCAATCCTTTTGAAAGAATAGTATGGGCCATGGACACTGCCTCGTATGCCTGTTTATACATGGAATCGTCGGCTGCGCAGAGCAGGCCGATTTTTACATAATGGCCGCGGGTGGCTTCCGGCACTCTGATATGAGCCCTGTACCATTGTGCAACATCACTGTTCGAAACAGCGTTCCCCTGTTCATCTTTGAGCCCGGTAAAATGAACGACATAGAAAGCATCGACCCGTTTCTGAAGTTCCAGCGCCCGTGTTTTCCAGGTTTCGTACGAGCTTGTCGACACGATCTCCTTCAATTCCAGAGGCAGCTTGCCCAAGCGTGCGATATGATCGAGAGCCTTGGTATGAGTCCGCCCCGAGACGGTCTCATCGGAGAGCGCCGCAATGGTCTTGATCCCGGGCGCAATGGTTTTCAGAAGCTGGAGGCTTTCGATATAATAACCCGATTCGTACACGCCGGTCACATTATGTCCCGGCCGTTCGGCAGTGTCCACCAGGTCATATTTGACGGGCGAATCGTTGAACCCCCAGAACACCACCGGTACATTCGTGTCCAGATAGTACTTACCGAAGTATTCACCGGCCTCGTCGTCCGCCAGGAACACCAGATCCGGTCGAAACTCCCTTGCCGTCTTATAGAAGCGAGCGGCGGCCGCTGCCAGCGCGCCTTTGCCGCTCCTTCTCTTTGCATCCATCCACTGATGATTTACAATGATACTTGAGGTCTCCATCTCGTCGCGCTGCGCGCATGCCTCGGCCTGAGGCTTGTCGTCTAAATAGCCGAACGCGAGCATGGCGTCGCAAAACCCCCGGTGCGCGTCCTGACTGGAAACATAACCTCGATGATAGCTGTTCACCACCAGGATCTTGATCTTTCGTTGTTCCTGCGTCGCCGCTGCGGCACCGGCTGTACAGACCAGCATCGCGGCCAGCAGGAACACGAGTGCTCCCCGTATATGCATGCTCGCTCCCCTCATTGCAGCGGATCCTTCAGTGATTCGGCATTCTCAAAATATTCCTCGATCCCCATTGCCGGCGTGAGCTGGATTCCGAGCATCTTCGCCCGCTCCCGGTTGACCATCAGGGTCCCCCGTTTCGGGCCGCGGATGGGATAGGTCGCCGGGTTCGCGCCCCTGGTCAGGATGTCGTTCGCTACCAGGACCGCTTCATACCCCTGATTGAATCCCGAATCATCGGCGCCGCAGAGCATTCCCTGACGGACGAACTGTCCCTGCTCCGCGGTCTCGGGGATCTTTACGTTCGCGAGATACCATGAAACGATGTCCTGCGCTCTGACATACGCGCCGCTCTTGTCCACGAGGCTGGAGTATTGCGCCACAAAGAACGCGTCCACCCTGGTCTGCAGCTCAAGGATCCTGGCCTTGAACACCTCGTAGTCGCCCGTGACCACGGTCTCGACCAGTTTGAGCGGCAGGGCCTTCTGGCCGGCAAGGTGTTCGATCTCCTTAAAATGCGATCTGCCGGCAATACTGTCGTCGGTCAGGACCGCGAACGTTTTTGCGGACGGGACGATCTTCTTGAGCAACAAAAGGCTTTCGAGATAATACCCCGGCTGATAGACCCCGGTCACATTGTGCCCGGGCCGGCTTGCCAGCTCGACCAGACCGTATTTGACCGGAGTATTATTGACCCCCCACATGACGATGGGGACCCCGGTGTCAAGGAACTGCGTTCCGATGAACTGCGCGGCATCATCGTCGCCCAGGAAGATGAGCGCGGGTTTGAACTCCTTGATGATCCGGGTGATCTCCGCGGTAGCCCGCAGCTTTTCTTCCCTGCCTTTTTTCCGCTTCGCATCCATCCACAGTTTCCGGAGCACGACCCGGGAGGTTTCCACCGCATTGTTCCGGGTGTATTCTGCCACCTGCTGCTGATCGTCGAAATAGCCGAGCTTCAGCATCGCTGCGCAGAATCCCTTGTTCGTTTCCTGGGACCAGGAGTAATCTGCGTGATAGCTGCTCACCACGATGATCCGCTTCTTTGTTGTCTCCTGTTTCGGCGCGGCATATGCCGCTGTTGAAACGCTCAGACCGATGACGATCATTACAAACAGCTTCATCCTGGCCATGGCACGCTCCTTTATCGCACACGTTCTCATTCGGGACACGCCCTCCGCAGATCGGCTATTTTTCGGGCACCCGCACGATCGACAGGAACAGACCCAGCTTCCGTATGGCATCGGAGAAGGTCTCGTACTCCACCGGTTTGGTAATGTACACGTTGCAGCCGAGTTCGTAGCACCGGGTGATCTCGTGGGGGTTGTCGGTCGTGGTCAGGACCACGACCGGGATCGAACGCGTTCGTTCATCCCCCCTGATGGTCTTGAGGACCTGGTATCCGTCGAGCACCGGGAGGTTCAGGTCGAGCAGGATCAGGACCGGCGCCGGGGTATCGTTGTTCTGGTACGCTCCGTTCTTGAACAGATAATCGACCGCTTTCCGGCCGTCGTCAAGCTTGACGATCGTGTTCGCGATTCCCGCCCGCCGAAGGTTCTTCTCGATCAGCAGGGCATGGCCGGGGTCGTCCTCGACCAGAAGGATCGTTACCGGTTGATGGTTCGTCATATGTGTAGTTCCCCTTTCGTCTGTTTATTCATTGCTGTGCGATGAGGCCCCGGCCTGAAGGACCGTGAACAGGAACGTCGACCCCTTGCCCGGCTCCGATTCGCACCAGATGCTGCCTCCCTGACGTTTGATGAGCGCTTTCACGTATGCAAGGCCCAGGCCCTCTCCGGGCACGTCCTGCGGCCCCACCCTGCGGAACAGGCCGAAGATCTTGGGCAGGTCCTCTTCCGCGATCCCCCGTCCGTTATCGCGAACGGAAAATACCGTCTTTCCTGCTTCCAATTCGCCGGACAGGTGCACGGTCCCGGGACGCGACGGGTCAAGGTACTTGAGCGCATTGTCCAGAAGGTTCATGACGCATTGCTCCATGATCAGCCGGTCCGCGACCACGTCAGGCAGCGGGTCGGCCGTCACCGTGACCTTGCCCTGAATGATGCGGTGCGCAAAGGTGTCCAGCGACGTACGAACGAGTTCGTCCATGTTGATGAACTCCAACTTCAGCTCGCGGTGCCCGATGCGGGAAAGCGCGAGCACGGCGTTGATGAGCTCGTCCATGCGTTTGACCGACGATCCGATGTAGTTCAGCGCGTCGGGAATGTCCTTTTTAAGAACATCGCGGTACTTCTGTTGTTCATCCGGCGGAAACCCCTCCAGATATTTTTCGAGAATGGGGCCGAGCTCCCGGATGCCCTGCAGGAGCTCCTCCGAGAACCCCCGGATGTTCACGAGCGGCGACCGGAGATCGTGGGACAGGCTGTAAATGAACGACCGCAGGTCCTCGTTCGTGTCCTTCAGCGCCCCGGTCATCCTGTTGAACGACAGGGCCAGTTCGCCCAGTTCGTCGTTCGCTTGCACGTTGATGCGGTGGTCCAGGTTCCCGCTCCCGATGATCTCCGCGCCGGACGACAGGGTCTGGATGGACCGCATTATGTGCCGGATCAGGCGCTGCACGATCAGCAGAAGGATGACGGCTGTCAGGGTGATGACGAAAATACTTACGAACCCGGATACATAGATGGAGCGGAGCAGGATCCGGTGGTCCAGCATGATCTCCGCCCTGCTGTTCACCATGATGCGTTCGAGTTTCGGCAGCACGGTGTCGTCGGCAAACTCTTTCAGCTCTTTTTCCGCCAGCAAGAACGCTTCCCGGTCCCTGCCGGCGCGCTTCAGTTCGTTCGCGCGCTCTATGATGTCGCTCATCCTCCGGTATTCCGCGCTCAGGTCGTTCACTTCTTTCAGCTGATCTTCCTCGCCGACCATGCCGAGCTTTTCCTGGGTCCGGATGATCCGCATGCATTCATGGAGCGCCTGTTCGACATCGGCTTTCGCCTCGTTGAACTCCTGCCGATCGATGCGACTGCCCGTCACGACATACTGGATGATCTCGTTCAGTTCCCGGTGCAGCGCCA
>Ga0315268_10007614_pt1 | contig 11385 bp, 9 predicted proteins | sample C1_top_MG_FD_204535 | JGI IMG/M metagenome (GOLD analysis project Ga0315268, IMG submission 204535) | Sediment microbial communities from Yellowstone Lake, YNP, Wyoming, USA - C1_top | ecosystem: Environmental > Aquatic > Freshwater > Lake > Sediment | place: USA: Wyoming | collected 2017-08-01 | reverse complement strand
CTGGATCAGTTGGATCTTGACTGCCAGAGGCTCGTACACGTTCTGCTTCGCCATGTCCGCGACCTTTCCTTTGAAAGGATCCACGCCCGCCCACATGATTCCTTGCCCGTGTCTTGTTCTTAACTCGGCTTGAGTGTCGATCGGATCCATTCCGGCGTTCTCCGCAAGTGTCATGGGTATTGATTCCAATGCTTCGGCAAACGCCTGGACGGCAAGCTGCTCTCTGCCCGAGAACTTATCAGCGTATGCTCGCAGTCGCTTTGCCACTTCCGCTTCGGGAGCTCCTCCACCCGCGACGACTCTAGGGTTGACTACGACATCTCTGACGACACAGATTGCGTCGTGGACGGCCCGCTCTGCTTCGTCAACAATGCGCTCAGTGCCACCTCTAACCAGCACTGTCACAGCTTTCGGATTCTTACATCCTTCCACAAAAGTCATCTTGTCATCGCCAACCTTTCTTTCCTCGACGAGCTGCGCGCTACCCAGATCCTTACTTCCTAGGTCCTCAAGGTTAGTAACCACATGTGCGCCGGTCGCTTTCACAAGCTTCTCCATATCGGACTGTTTGACTCTGCGTACTGCCAGCACGCCCTTCTTGGCAAGATAGTGCTGTGCCACATCGTCGATTCCCTTTTCGCAGATCGCAACGTTCGCCCCAGCCGACGCAATCTTGTTGACCATGTCACGCAGCATCTTTTCCTCTTCATCCAGGAACGCCTTCATCTGATCCGGGTTCTTTATGTTGAGTTTCGCATCGAATTCCGTCTTCTCAACTTCTAGCGGACAGTTCAGAAGTACGATCTTTGCGTTCTCTACGCGCTTGGGCATTCCGGGATGAACGACTTCTTTGTCCAAGAGCACGCCTTGGATCAGTGTGGTATCCGATATGGATCCTCCGGGCTTCTTCTCGACCTTGATGTTGTCTATGTCGACCTTGAAACCCTTCGCGTCTTTCTCCACTACTTCCAAGACTGCTCGGACGACGAAGTCGCTCACTTCGTCGGCGTACTCTGACAGCATCTTCGTGGCGAGAGCGATCCTTGCAACTTTCTTGAGCATCGACTTGTCCTCGGGGTCGACCCTGATTGCCACGTCTTCAAGGATCTCAAGAGCCTTCTCAGCTGCGAGCTTGTACCCATCCACCACTATCATCGGATGAACGTCTTTATCGAGCAGCAGTTCGCCTTTGCCAAGAAGCTCTCCAGTCAACACAGCAACTGTAGTCGTTCCGTCTCCAACCTCGTCATCTTGCGTCTTCGCCACTTCCACCAACATCTTTGCCGATGGGTGTTGAACCTCCATTTCATCGAGGATTGTCGCGCCGTCGTTTGTGATCGTCACGTCTCCGAAACCGTCGACTAGCATCTTGTCCATTCCTTTAGGTCCCAAGGAGGACCTCACAGACTCCGCAACGATACGAGCCGCAGCGATACTCGCATGTTGTGCATCACGGCCCGTCGCACGTGATGTCCCTTCCTTCAGGATGAGGATAGGCTGTCCTGCAAATTGAGCGGCCAAACACCATAACCTCCGATTTCAAAGAGCAACGAAACGAAAAATCGGTCTTTATATAAGTCTTGTGTCCGAATGTGCCGTTGAATCAGGTCAAGGTCGCGCCATTCTGCAATCCGCCGAATCTTCCGCGACTCAACACAGTAGAATATGCTATCCCATGTCGCTGTCATCATGGATCAGTCACACCGAGATGTCGACTTGATCTTCTCTCACACATGCCCACATGGAAGAATCAGTGCTGCCCGTGCAGAGAAGGGTTTCCATCTGATAGTCTAGTCTCGCGGGAAATGCTTTTAGATTTTCGACAATAATACGGAAAACTCGTGGCAATGAACTCAATGCGAGACATGATACCGATTAATCAGCCCTCCATGGGAAAGGAAGAGATTGAGGCAGTCGTCGAGGTTCTCAAGAGCGGGATCCTCACTGAGAAGAGCGGACGCGGACCTAGAGTTCTACAATTCGAGAAGGAGTTTGCCAAGTTCGTGGGAGCAAAACATGCGATCGCCGTCTCTTCGGGCACTGCAGCTCTGCACGCCTCACTCCTTGCGGCGGGCATTCAACCAGGGGATGAGGTAGTGGTTCCTTCTTTCACATTCTCTGCCACCGCAGGCGCAGTTGTCCTAGCCGGCGGCAAGCCTGCATTCGCGGATATCGATCCAGATACCTTCTGCATTACACGTGAGTCAATTGAGGCCGTCCTTACTCGGGCGACGAAGGTAATCATGCCAGTGCACATGTACGGCCTCTGCGCCGACATGGATCCGATAACCGAATTGGCGCGCAATCGTGGAATCGTTGTCATCGAGGACGCAGCCCAAGCACACGGAGCGGAATACGACGGCCGGAAGGCGGGTTCTCTTGGTGACGCTGCCTGCTTCAGCTTCTACCCTGGCAAGAACATGACCACAGGAGAAGGAGGGATGGTTACGACGAGTGATGATGACCTTGCCGAACAACTGAGAAGGATCAGAACTCACGGAGAAGAACGCCCCTATTGGGTGGCTAGACAGGGGCATAACTACCGTATGCCTGAGATGGCCGCAGCGATAGGCAGCGTCCAACTGAAGAGACTGCCTAGTTTCCTGCAAGACCGCAGAAAGAACGCAGAATACCTCACAGAGAAGCTAGGCGTATTGGGGAAACTGGTCATGCCCAAGGAACCAAGCGGCAGAAAGCACGCGTGGTATCTCTTCACGCCACGGCTGCGCGGAGCGAACGCGGGCAAGCGAAACAAGCTTGTTGAGAAGCTTCGCTCGAAAAATGTTGGCTGCTCAGTGTACTACGAGTCGCCCGTTCATATGCTTCCGTACTATCGTGACTTGCAGTCAGCACGGAGGAGCGCTTTGCCCGAGACGGAACGAGCTTGTCGACAGGTCTTCTCTATTCCGGTTCACCCGATGCTGAAACAGACGGAGCTTCAGTACGTTACCGATTCTGTCAAACGTGCGATCTGAGCGGGAGACATCGCCCGTTCATCTCTTCTTCGTTCGCTTGAGGAACCTTTTCAGAAGCTCCTCTAGGCTAGGCTTTGTGACCTCACGAATCTCGTATCGCACTCTGGCTGCGGGCTTGTTCACTTTCATGATTCGACGAAGATCAATTGGGGTTCCGAAGAGCACGGAATCGCACTTGGCTTTGTCTATTGTCTTCTCCAACTCTCTGATTTGGCTGGTTCCGTATCCCATCGCAGGTAGGATCTCGCCGATATGAGGGTATTTCTCGTATGTCCTCTTGATCGAGCCGACGGCAAACGGCTTCGGATTCACCAGTTCACGAGCTCCGTACTGGTGGGCTGCGATTGCACCGACCGCTTCTCTCATCTGCCCATGGGTAACCGTCGGGCCGTCTTCGACAACCAAGACACTCCTGCCCTTGATGAGAGATGGGTCGTCAACGTGGATGGTGGATGCTGCTTCAACGATCTCAGCGGTCGAGTTTACCCGCCTCACGTTTTCGCGAACTTGTCGCACGTTCTCGGGCGGGGCACTGTCCACTTTGTTGATGACCACGACATCAGCCATCCTGACGTTTGTCTCGCCTGGGTAGTACGAGAGCTCATTTCCAACCCTATGAGGATCCGCAACGACTATGTTGAAGTCCGGCCTGTAGAACGGCAGATCATTGTTTCCTCCGTCCCAGAGAACCACGTCAGCCTCCTTCTCTGCAGCAACAAGTATCTTCTCGTAGTCTACCCCCGCGTAGACGACGTTTCCTTGGTCGATGTGTGGCTCGTATTCCTCTCTCTCTTCGATCGTGCATTTCTCCTTGTCCATGTCATCGTAGGTTGCGAATCTCTGCACAGCCTCGGTTTCCAAGTCGCCGTAGGGCATCGGGTGGCGGACAACAACAACCCTTCTTCCGCGAGCTTTGATCACTCTCGCCACCGTTCTGGAAACCGTGCTTTTGCCCGCCCCGGTCCTGACTGCGCAGACCGAGATGACAGGCAGCTTGGCATTGAGCATCGTGTTCTTAGGGCCCATGAGCATGAAATCCGGGCCGTTGGCTCCCACAATGGAGGATTTGTGCATGACATCGTCATATGAGAGATCGCTGTAGGCGAGGACGACTAGCTCGACATCCTTGTCTCTGATAAGCCTCGGCAGCTGCTCTTCTGGCATGATTGGAATTCCCTTCGGATAGAGCGATCCCGCAAGAACCGGCGGATAGCCCCTTTTCTCAATGCCTGGTATCTGGGCCGCCGTGAAGGCAACGATCTCATACTCCATTCGTTGTCTGAAGAACACATTGAAGTTGTGAAAGTCTCTTCCCGCTGCACCCATGATGATCGTCTTAGTCCTGCGCGCCATCTCCGACCCTCTGAATTGGACGAAGGCTAGGCAACTGCATCAAACCTATATCTGTTCTTGGGGTGGACAGAACCTGACCCGCCATGACGACCAGCGTCTCACGGATACCGGTGCGCCTAGCGCTCGAAGATGGAAGACATGCGGAGGGTGAATTGGTGCGTTTCCAATCGCCGAAGACCACGGACGTGTTGCTCAGACGCATGCCAATTGAAGGAAGGATCGCCCGTTGGAAAGAGGAAGTTTACTTTGAAACCGACATCACAATAGGACCGGAGAAACCAAAATCCAGCGTCGAGACTGGAACGATTGCCTTCTGGCCCATGGGATCCGCAGTCTGCATCTTCTACGGTCAGACTCAACCGTACAGTCCGGTGAACATCATAGGCACTGTCAGGAGCGGAATCGAGATCTTCAGAGATGTCGCTGCTGGAACCAGAATACGATTGGAGCGAGCTTAGGCAGCGGCCATCTTGTAGATTCGTATCCTAGCGTTCCCGCCGACCGCCGTGACGAGCCTTTTCCTCTCCAATTCCTCCAGCATGTCCTTCGCGACGCTTATCCGTAGATTGAACTGAGAGGCGAGTGCGTACGGAGTAATGGCTCCCATCTTGGAGAGTTCCGAAAGGAACCTTGTATCCTCCAAGTTCGGGAGGTCGACACCACGCGATTTCTTCTCCGCAGGCGGCTTGCCCTTTGACTTCTTCGGAGCCTCGGGCTTCTTGTCCTGCTGGTCCTGGGACTTCTCCATCTGCGCTAGGTTCTTCTTTTTCGCTCCGCCCAATGGCATCACTTGCCCCTGAGACCGAATCGAGTTCAATAAAATCTTTCCGTATAGTATCGACTGCATGGGAAAGAGTCATATCGGCTCTTCCGGAATACAAGCCGACCCACGGAGCCTCGAGTTTTGAAGTTGGTCACGGTCAAACTGCCTGAGGCGATTCTCGAAGGACTAGACGAGCTTGTCAAGGCAGGAATGTACCAGAGCAGAAGCGCAGCAATCCGAGCTGCGGTGCGTGACATGCTCAAGAAGGAATTGTGGAGAACGGAAGAAACCTAGTCCGAGGAGACAGCTGACCGGCGCAGACTCTCTGCTGATTTCGCGGGGTCATCACTTTCGTATATGGACCGACCGACTATCGCATACTTCGCCCCCGCGGCCAAGGCCCTGCTGAGACTTCCGCCTTGGACACCCACTCCCGGGGAATATATCGGTACACTGTCGCCGAGGATAAGATGGGCTTTCGCGATTGTCTCTGGAAATGTGGCCCCCACAATCGCGCCATCCGCCCCCCATTGCACCGCTCTGTGAGCAAAGACTTCAAACTGGTTCTTCCTCTCACCCTTATCGTCCAAGACAATCTGACCATAGCCTTCACTTGCACCGCTGTGACTCATGTGCACCAGCAGTAGCACTCCTTTCTGCTGTGCCTTAGCAATCCGGAACACCGGCTCCAGTCCATCCTCAAAACCGGCAAACGGGTTTGCTATGACGGCATCAAATCCCGCAGTGAAATACTGAGAAGCGATGAACTCGTTCGTATGTCCAATGTCGTTGATCTTGGCATCCATTATCACCGGTATCTCGTGTTCATGAGCCTCGCGAACCAACGCTATCACTCGATCATGCAGCCCAAGTGGAAGTACGATCTGATGGTTGAATTTGACTGCACAAACTGAGCGAGAGACTGACGCAATCACTCTCAGAGCACGCTTGAACAGCTCATCCCTAGCTTCACATGTCAGATCTAGCGCAAGCACAATAGGCGATTTGTTGCGTTTTGCTGCTTCCTCAATGAATTGCCTGAATTCCAACTTCGTCTGCGCTCCGTCTGCCCAGAGTTGTGATAGTTGCCTGGAGAGCTCATGGGAATATCGGGAAATCTTTCACGTCCACTATCTTCGCATAGAAACCTTTCGCGTCCGATGTGTTGCTCGTGTAGTCGATTCGCTCTCCTGCGGGCTTTGACGCGACATACTTGACAAATGCGTGCGGAGGCGGTTTCTCTTGGGTGACGTAGAAGAACACTGGAAGCGCATCCGCCTCATAGTAGTGTTCAAAGGGAATGCATGTCCCCACTATGTGTTTGTCATTCCGCAGGAAGTGCCAGAGCGGAAAGACCGTGCCTTCACGCATTGAGAGAGGAACAAGCGTTCGCATTATCGAGTTGATGTTCTCGACCTCGGCGAGCATGGGCAACGGTGGTGAAGGAAACTGTCCGTCCAAGCACTCGAGGAACTTCTGCGGCAAGCTCTTCACCTCCACGAATGAGCCATACCGGTATTTGCTGTCATCAGCGTCGTCCGTGAACATCCACTCCTCGCCCTTAGCGGAGTCGCTCCTGTAGGCGAGGAAGGGCTTGGGGGGAGAATCGACGTACGTGTAAGCGAGTATCGGCAAGTCGCCGTCCCAATACATGTAGGCAGTGAACATGCCGAGCACATGCCTTCCCTTGTGCTTGAGATGCCACAGGATCTGCGACCCCTCGGTCAGGGCAAGTGCGAGCCTCGAGAAACCGAGAACGTCATTTACTTCTACCGGCACTGGCGGTTTTATCGAATTCAAGAAAGGCCCTTCTTTGACGGGCTACACAACATGGGAGCGGTAGTTAAGTTTGGCGTGATTCTCATCGATCCCGAGTCATCCGGAGTCAGTTGATGCTCGGGCTGAGATTCGGTAGTCCATTCAAGTCCCAATACACTCGCTACGTCCGTCAGGGTTAGGACGTTTGGGAAAACAGTGTTGAGGTCAGAGAATGACTCTAACGAAACAGATCTTGTCTGGCGGGTCGCATCAACTGTCGCACACTTCCTCGACCTAGAGCATGCGGATAGCCTCTGATGATGACGACAGGGATACGATCCACCTTGTTCATGACGAGTTCTGCTGCGCCTGCAAGCTCATCCGCTGCAGCAATTTTCGTCACCGACAACTCGTATCCAAACTCGTCCCTGACCCCTCGGTAGTCGACCCAAGGGCTCATGCCTGAAAGGCCGATGGCAACATTCGTCTGCCCAAGTCTCCACGGTCTGCCAAAAGTGTCCGATACTATGACCGCAACGTCCTTGCCCGTTCTCTCCATGATCTGCTCTCGTATTCGTCGTGCTGACCTGTCCGCATCCCTCGGGAGCAGCGTGACAACATCCTTGCCCTCCACATTTGACTTGTCGACCCCAGCGTTAGCACATATAAGACCATGCCGAGTTTCAACGATTAAATGCCGCCCCCGTCGTCTTACCACGCGCTTCGTCTCACGCAAGATGACTTCAACATGTCGCGGGTCCTTCCTCATTCCTCTCGCCATTTCCTTGGCCAACACGGACGGCTTGATTTCGCCGAGAGAGACAAACCGTCCTTCGGCTTTCGAAACAATCTTCTGAGCCACGACGACTATGTCGTTGCTTTTCAGCTGCACTCCTTGTCTGGTTGCTGCTGTAGCGATCATTCGTCCAAGGTTGTCTCTGGGCCTGACCTCTGGGATATGTTGTAACCCGACCACGGTGAGAACGTCTTTCCTCAAAGTATGTTCCAACTTCAACCCAATGCGTCATTTCGCGGCTGAAAAGAAAGACTCAAGCTTCTTGACTCCAACAAGGTCCTCAAATTCGATTCCGACCGCGTCGAGGACCTGCTCGAAAGTTGATCGCAGATACTCCATGTATTTCTGGATGTCTATGTCATCTATCTTGGCCAATTGTACGGGCTTCACGCCCTGTTCTCCGATCACCTTGACAAATGCTATCAGTTCACCTGATTTGACTTCCACACCTCTGCCCTCCAGTTGTTTTGCTGCTTTCACATGTTGAGGCGTCGTCTTCCTGTAGCTCCCCGTGTCACGACCCATCATCACCGAGAACGCTAATTCCTCAAGACTGTACTGACGGTTTCGCAGCTTCAAGTAGCATCCTTTCACAATGTCAGTTATCTTGGCTTTGGCGTCCTCAAACTCGTCAGGAGTCTTCACGTCGCTAAGGATTCGAACCATCTCGTAGAACGCTTTTGTCAGAAATTCAGGAATGTGCCGTTTCTTTCCGGTGAGTCCCTTTATGTCAACGCTCCCGTCAGCCTTGACTCCGAGATAGTTCTTCTTTCTGGAACTCAAAGCCAAGTATCTGTAGTTCTTGTCCACTTCAAGCTCCATATGCAGCGACGACTTCGACCAGTCGACGAGATTCTTCAATGCGCCTTGGTCAGGGCTCTCAAGGAAGAGCGAGTCTGTGTCGCCGTATAGAACTTCAATCCCGAGCTCACGCGCTCTTTCCAGTGTCTGGGAGATCGCGTATCGACCTATCGCTGCCGTAGCCTCTGCTACTGGCGGACAATACAGCGCGAATCTTTCAGCCCCGAAGACGCCATAGCTGGCGTTTAGCACAACCTTGAGTGCATCAGCAACAACCTTGTACCAGCTCAGCTGAGTCTTCGGGAGACTGGGATCCCTGGAACGTGGCTTGTACCAGTTCACGCGGATGTCTCTCAGGGAACCTATCAAGAGACTCTCGAGAGCCCGCGTCTTCTTGCAGACCCAGTGCGATGTTCCAGGCACAAGGTTCTGCTTGCATTCCTGGTCAGTGTGAGGGCAACGGACTGTCTCATATCCCAAGTTCCAGTTTCTGATGATCGAGGGGTACAGCGACGCAAAGTCGAGGACGGCCACGTTGAAATGAACGCCGGGACGAGGCTCGACGACGATCGCTCCTTTGTACTTCTTGCCTTTTATGATCGCCTCGGTTGTTGTGCCTCCCTTGAGTTCCTCGATCTCGTCTGCTCGCGGGATGAAGTAGTTTCGCTTTCGATGGTGACAGTACATTATGCTGCGTATCCAGCTGGAGACACCTTGTCTCGACACGTCCTCTAGGCTCATGTAGCTGATCCGTGAGAGAGCTGTGATGAGTTTCATGACGAGATCATCATCGACCCTCGTCAGCTCTAACGTGAGCTCGGAATCGTTGAGACAGTAGGCTGCCAGTTCACCGTAGTCAAGCTCAGAAACTGATGCAGACGTCTCGATCTTGCCTCTGCCGAGAATCGCCTCACTAACCTCGTCAAGCGTGTTCTCGCGGTATTTCTGGCCAAATGCGTATATCTGAATGGATCGATTGAAGAAGAATTTGTAGAGGTCGATGTGCACACCGTTTCTTAGGTAACCGACATCCCTCCCCATCTCGATGGGAATTTCTTCTTTCGCGAGACCCAGGTTCTGGGCACGGTGATAGAGATATCTTAGGTCGAAGTCATCACCATTGAATGTGAGGATGACAGGATACGCGACTGTGGCCTTGAATAATGCGGTCAGAAGCTCCATTTCCGTGTTGTAGAATTCAATTGAGGCATTTCGAGGATAGGGGATCGTTCCCTGCTTCTTGCCTTCTTTCTTCAGAAGAAAGACGTGCTCCTTGTCGTCTGATCCGACGAGGCTCGCACATATCACTTCCTGATCGGCAAGCTCCGCATCCGGAATTCTAGTAGCTACCGGAGAAAACACCTCGATGTCAACCGCTGCTCTCATATACGTTGGCACTGGACACTCGAGAAGACGCATCCATTCGAGCGCCAATTCCCTGTACTCCTCTGACTCATATTTGAGCAGCTGCGCAACTTGGTCGGTCGCCTCTCTAGCGAGCGAGTATTCGATTCTCTTGAGCGCCCCTCCTCTTACCTCATACATCATTCCTGGCTCGAGGCCGTTGTCGTAGATGTAGTTCTCCACGTACTTTATGTCGGCCTCCCAAGCTCGTATGGAATCTCTTATCGAGCCTACCGGCTTGCCTCCGATCGTCAACGGATCCTTCGCGACGATCATGGTGCGCGTCGTTTCCTTGCAGCGCAGCGCGTCATACTTCTCTATTGAATCGAGCTTCTCAAACCCGGGATTCTTCGAAATGGCGTCGATGGATTCCAGTTCGTCCCTAGGCTTGTCTGAGAAGCAGTAGGGCCTGTGACCAGAGGTATCATACCAGTCATAGATTCTATGGCTCCTAGGCTCATACAGCCGGACATAGCAGCTGCGCTTCTGCCCGTCATAGCCGATTGAGACAAAATACGAGGGGGGAATCTCATTTGGAGCAGCCGGCAATCTCAGCTCGGTCAGCTCTGGAGACACCGGCCTAGGCTTCTCCCGCGATGCCGGAGAAACGAACTGGTCGAGTGTATGCATGTGGCGAAATGCTCCAACGTACTTGGGACAATGCTCCGATAGAAATCGTTTGTGTCATTTACTGCTTGTGGCCCACACATGGCGACAGCTCCTTGCCACGTTCCTCTCACAATTGGGCGTCTCCCTGTCAGTAGGCTTGCGGACGCCCCATCAGAATCCGGAAACACATATAGTAACAAGAGACCAATTGGGAGAAGCGAGATGCCAAGGCGATCGGGGCTAGCTTCTAATTGGATGGGAACCATGCAGAACGCCGTTGCCTTAGCCATTGAATCCCTAAGCTGGATAGAACACGAAGGACTCAGCGAACGAACTGCGTTCGCAAGGGCTTCGAGACAACTAGGGATCACAAAGACCGATGAGATGAAGAAGGCCCAGTTGCTGATCTTAGAGACGACTCGCCGTAGGAACCTAATTGATTACATCATTATGAGGGCAGCCGGCGGACAGCTTGATCTCGCCTCTCTTCAGCATGGCATCACAAGTGCTCTCAGACTCTTCTGCTATTGGACGAGATTGCATGGAACCGACGGTCACGATGCAATTCGACTTGTGTATGCCGCACGCTCTGCTCTAGGTTGGAGGGTGCTTCAGCCCATCGAGCCTATGTTTGGACGGATCCTTGCCACAGAGATCCCTGAGGAAATGAAGAAACTACCCTATGATCAAGCGGAGGCATTGAGCCTCTTTCATCCTGCCTGGTTCGTTTCTGCGTCCACACTACTACTTGGGAGACCGGTTGCGCTTAAGTTGATGCAGCGAAACGCGTACCGAGCCTCGTCCTACATTCGAATCAACACATTGCGGGGGAACGAGAACACATGCCTCCGTGAGATGGACGAAGCGGGAGTGGAATTGGAGCCAGTCCAAGGACTCCCACTGACTTTCAGGGTCTTGTCTTTCAA
>Ga0315268_10007613_pt1 | contig 11387 bp, 8 predicted proteins | sample C1_top_MG_FD_204535 | JGI IMG/M metagenome (GOLD analysis project Ga0315268, IMG submission 204535) | Sediment microbial communities from Yellowstone Lake, YNP, Wyoming, USA - C1_top | ecosystem: Environmental > Aquatic > Freshwater > Lake > Sediment | place: USA: Wyoming | collected 2017-08-01 | reverse complement strand
TCGGAAGGGTTGGGCGCTGTGATGAATGAAAGGCGCCGTGCGACTTGATGAGGCGCTGGTCGAGCGCCGTCTTTGCGCCAGCCGCGAGCAAGCCAGGCGCGCCGTGCTGGCGGGCCAGGTGCAAGTCAATGGCCAATTGGCCGGCAAGCCGGGCCACCGGGTGCCTCCGTCCGCGCGCCTGAGCCTGCTGGCCAGCGAAAGGTTCGTCAGTCGCGGCGGCTGCAAACTTGAGCACGCCTTGCGCCATTTCGGGCTGGACGTGACCGGAGCCGTGGCGGTGGACATTGGCGCCTCAACGGGCGGATTCACCGATTGCCTCTTGCAACATGGGGCGGCCAAGGTGTACGCCGTTGACGTTGGCCAGGGTCAATTGGCCTGGAAGCTCAGGCAGGACGCGCGTGTGGTCGTGATGGAGCGCACCAACGCCCGCCACCTCACGCCCGCCGCCTTTCCGCCGCCATTCGACGGCGCAGACTTGGTGGTGATTGACTGTTCGTTCATTTCGCTCAAGCATATCCTTCCGGCGGCGGTCGCCTTGCTGCGCGCTCCCGGCAAGATTATTGCTCTAATCAAGCCGCAGTTTGAAGCGGGCAAGGCCGAAGCCGACCGAGGCGCTGGGGTGATCACTGACCCGGCAGTGCACCGGCGCGTGTTGGCGGAGATTGAGGGGTTTGTGGCCGGGCTGTCAGGACTGCGGTGGGCCGGGGCAACGCAGTCGCCGCTCCTTGGCCCGGCAGGCAACCAAGAGTTTTTGGCGTTGATTGAAAAAACTGGCTGAACAGATTTCGCGGGTGGGCTTGATCGCCAACCCGGAGAAGGCCGCCTGTCGGAACCTCGTGCGCAAGGCCGTCCGGCTGATCACGGCCACCGGGCGCGCGGTCGTGGCTGACCCCGCCACCGCCAGGCTCGCCGCCGAGGCTCTGCCCCAAAGCGCCGACGCCGCCACCCTGGCCGCGCAATGCGACCTGCTGCTGGCGTTTGGCGGCGACGGCACGGTGCTGCGTGTGGCGCGCCAGATCGCCGGAACCACCACTCCGCTCCTGGGCGTGAACCTTGGCACCCTGGGATTTCTGACGGCGACTTCGTCCCGGGGTCTGGCGCAAGCGTTGGAGCAAGTTTGGGCCGGACAGTGCACGGTCGAATCGCGCCCGCTCATCGAGGCCAGCGGCCCCGGCAAGGCCCCCCCGCACATCGAACTGGCCCTCAACGACTTCGTCATCAGCCGCGGCACCGTGCCCAGGCTCATTGAACTGGAGGTCAAAGTGGACGGGCAACTGCTGACCCATTACCGCGGCGACGGGCTGATCGTCAGTTCGCCCACTGGTTCGACGGCCTATTCGCTGGCCGCCGGCGGGGCGGTGGTAAGCCCGCTGGCCGAGGTGTTCGCGCTCACGCCGATCTGTGCGCACACCCTTTCCAGCCGCTCGGTCATCGTCAGCCTCGACTCGACGGTGCAAGTCAAACTGCTGAGCAAGCGCGTCGAAACCTTCCTGGCTGCCGACGGCCAGACGCCCACGCGTATGTTGACCGGCGGCGAAGTGGCCATTCGCCGCAGCGCGCATGCGGCGCACCTGGTCTGGCTGCCGGGGTCTTCGTTCTTCGGCACCTTGCGCGAGAAGCTCAATTGGAGCGGCTCCAGCCTCTGAGCGGAAAGCGCAAACGCAAAGACGCACTGCTGGGCCGCCCCGGAACCTACGTAACTCAGCCCCACCAAGGCCAATGTTACTTGTCTTACCAGCCAGACGTCAAAAAAAGCAGTTTCCTATCAGCTTCAGAACAGGTCCATGACCATTTTGCCGTCGTATTTGGGGTTGCCTTCCAGCTTGCGTGCTTTGGCGTTTGGATAGAGGTCCAACGCCTCCAGCGGCAGGTAGCCCAGGAGGGGCGGCGTCCCGTTGGGGACCTCCATCACGTCCAAGTTGGCTTCACGGTCGAAGACTTGCAGCAGCGCCGGCTCATAGACGCCGCGCTTCACCAGCCCGTTGGCGGTGACGACGTCGCGCTCGTGGAGCTTGCGCAGGCCCAGAGCCTTGATCTCCTTGGGCGGGAGACAAAGCATCGCCGCACCGGTATCCACGAGCATTTCAACCTCCAGGCTCCGCACGCGCGAGCGGGACAACCGGCCGGCGCGCACGGCGGCCATCTGTGCGCTGTTGAAAAGGCGCGCCTTCTGAATGATTCGGCTGGCGTTGCCCGGTTGTTTCATGGACTGACCCTACGACTGGCAGCATGGGGTGTCAAGGCACGGTTGGCTTCTCGCGGCCCCTGCTCTGCGGTTCGTCGCGCGAGACCAAAGGCGAGGCGAAGCGTTTGGAGAGGGGGAGCATGCCAAACGCGGGTTTCGTCGCCCCCTCACCTTGATGCTCTCCCCCAGTGGGGGAGAGGAGACTCCACGCCGCTCGCGCGCTGTCACGTCAGGTCTGACCAATCGGCGCCGATAAGCCGATTGTGGCCGCTGATTCTGATTGCCAGCGGCGTCTGCAATCTGTTGAATCGGGCCTATGAGATTCGCGGAATCCTTCGGTGGCGGCCGGTCGTTGCTCACCTTTGCAGCGCGGCGGGTGCAAAACGACAATGCCGGGGAGCGTGGGTTCCAATCCGCCTCAGCCACCCGTGGAGTCGCGAGACGAAACGAATTCCATGGTCCGAACCGCGATGAATTCCGCGCTCCGAAGCGGAATGAATTCCGCGCGCTGGGGCGGCGTGGCGCCAAACCCGCGGCTCTGTTTTTTTGCCTCCTGGCCTGGCTTGGCGTCTGGTTGTGCCCCGATGGAAGGGGGCAACCGCTCGGCCTGGCTGACCTGGCGACGCTTGGCCCGGGCCGGGTGAGGGCCGAGAACGCCTTGTGGATCGAGAACGCCCTGAGCGCCCGGTTCAATTCCTCCAAACAGGTCGTGGTCGCTGATCTCAAAGGCCCGGCGGAGATCACCATGATCCACTTCGCCATGCCGCAGACCTTGAAGCTCGACCGCGAGGTGCTCTTGCGCATCTATTGGGACGGCGAAGCGACTCCGAGCGTGGACTGCCCGCTGGTTGACTTCTTCTGTGATCCGGCCGGCTTGCGGGAAGAAGTCAACACCGCGCTGGTGAACAAGCGCCGCGGCTTCAACGCTTATTTCCCGATGCCCTTCCGCACCTCGGCGAGGCTGGAACTGCTCTACGACGGCCCGCTGACGCCGGGGGAAGAGCTTTGGAAGATCATGCCCTGCTACAGCTACGTGATGTATCGCGCCCTGGAGCAAGTGCCACGGCAGACCGGCTACTTACATGCCAGTTGGCGGCAGGAAGCCCTCTTGTTGGGCCAGCGCGACTACCTCGCGTTGGCGGCCACTGGCCGGGGCAAGTTCGTCGGCTGGAACGTTACCATCCGCCTGCCTGGCCGCGACGGCTACCCGGTTGACGAAAACGAGAAGTTCTACATTGACGGCGAGGCGGCCGCCTCTGTCGAGTTCCAGGGCCTGGAAGACTCGTTCGGTTTCAGTTGGGGTTTCCCGCCCACCGAGAGCATGTTTCCCCTGACGGGCTTCTTCAAATTCTTCAAAGGCGCCACGGCCTACCGATTCTTCACTCAAGACGCCATCAGCTTCGATAAGTCCTTGCGTGTAACCATCGGTTTTGGCGCCAACGAGGACCCGTTCTTCCGGCGCGAGTTCTCGAAGGCGGGCAACATGCTCCAGTTCTCAAGCACGGTCTATTGGTATCAGGTCGAGCCGCACGCGCCGTTGCCCGCGATGCTCCCGGCGGCCGACCGCGCCCCGGCGCCCGAGGAGCTTTTCTGGCCCGACAAAGAGAAGCTGCCCGCGGCAGACGAGTTGCGCAAACGCGGGGTCAAGCTTTACGTGATGTGCGGCCGTCCAACCAATGAAGTGGTCTTCGCCGAGGCCGGCTACGGCGCAGTGGCGAAGAAAGGCTACGCCTGGAACGGCTGGGGCCTGCCGGTCTATCACTGTCGGGCCGGCAACGACGCGGTGGAACTGGAACTAACAGTGCCCAAGGGCGCGGCGGGACTCGTCCGGCTTTATATCATTGATCCCGACAACTTCGAGGGTGGCCGCAAGCAGAACGTCACTGTGGCCAGCCACTTGTTGGGCTTGGCGGAGAAGTTCACCGCGGGCCGGTGGCTGGAGCAGCGCGTCGGCGCGGACAAGACGGGCGAGGGCAAGGTGCTCATTAGGGCCGACAACGCCCGGCAAGGCTCCAACGCCGTCATTTCCATTGTGGAATGGGTGGAAGGGGCGCAGTAGCGAAGGGTGCCTGGCATGACGTCTGACCTGAAAATGCTGACTGGCTCCGAGGGCGCGAAGCGTCTTGGAGTGCGGCAGTCCTCTGCCGCTTTTGCGACCAGCGCGCGGACGAAAGCGCCAGGGGACTGGCGCAGTCCAAGACGCCTCGCGCCAGCGGCCGCCCTTCCCATTTTCATCGTTTGCGGCGCCGGATGCGGCGTGAGGTCTGACCTATGAATCCACACTTGCAGCCTTGGGAGATTTCGGCGGACAACTTCCCGGCCGACAGCTTCACGACCGACCAGCTCGAGTTTCTGCTGGGCTACGGGATTCTCGCTCCCTCCAGCCACAACACTCAGCCCTGGCTGTTTCAACTCCACACGATGCACATGGACGTTTACGCCGACCGCCGGCGCGCGCTCCGCGTGGTTGACCCTTACGACCGGGAGTTGACGATTAGCTGCGGCGCGGCCTTGTTCAACATCCGGGTGGCGGCGGAGTATTTCGGACACCAATGCCGAGTGAACCTACTGCCTGAAGCGGCCAACCCAAATCTACTGGCGCAAGTGGATTTGGGGCTGCGGTGCGAGACGACCTCGGAAGACATCCTGTTATTCAACGCGATCCAGCAACGGCACACCAACCGCCAGCCTTTTCGCCCCGACCCAGTGCCGGAAGCGCTCCTGGCCGCGCTGGCCGCGGCGGCGCAGCAGGAAGGGGCCTGGCTCCAGCTGGTCAGTGGCGAGGAGGCGCGCAACCGCGTGGCCGAGTTGGTGGCCGGGGCCGACCTCGCCCAGTGGGCAGACAAGCATTTCCGACAGGAACTGGCCAAATGGGTCCGTCCCAAAGCCCAGCAGGCGCGCGATGGCCTGCTGGCCGAGGCGCTGGGGGTCAAGGACTGGCTTTCCTTCGCGGCCCCGACACTGATCCGGACGTTTAACCGGGGCGCCGCGATGGCCGCCAGGGACCGCGAAGTTGCGCTCGGCTCGCCGGTGCTGGCCGTGCTGGGCACCGACGCCGAAACGACGCGCGACTGGCTCCTGGCCGGCCAAGCCCTGGAGGCGGTCCTGCTCCGCGCCCGCGGCGAGGACCTCTGGGCTTCGTTCCTCAACCAGGCAATCGAAGTGCCGGAATGCCGCGCCCAATTGGCCGAAGTGACCGGTCGTGGCGGGTTCCCCCAGATGCTGTTGCGCTTGGGTTATGGCCCCAAAGCCAAGCCCACCCCGCGCCGCTCGGTCAGAGACGTGCTCATCAGGCACAAGAGCGGCGAGGCGACGGGCAAGTGGTAGGGCGCGCAGTCCTCTGTGCGCCGCAGACCAAGGCCCTCGGAAAAGTCGGCGCGCAACGGAGTGCGCGCCCTACCGTGTCCCCGGCCTGACCAAAGAGCCAGCCTGCTGGCCCCTACTTCAAGTTGGCGGGATTCAGCGGCTGGAGGTCCTTCGGGACGAACAGGCCGTCTTTGCGGATCAGTTCGCCATCGAACCAGATTTCGCCCCCGCCCCAATCGCGCCGCTGGATCAGCACCATGTCCCAGTGCACCGCCGAGCGATTGCCGTTGTCGGCGTCGCGGTAAGCCTGGCCGGGGGTCAAGTGCAGCGAGCCGGCGATCTTCTCGTCGAATAGGACGTCGCAAAGCGGGTTGAGAACGTACGGGTTGAAGCCGAGCGAAAACTCGCCCACGTAGCGCGCCCCGGGGTCGGTGTCCAGGATTTCGTTCAGCCGCTTGCTATTGCTGCCCGTCGCCTTGACGATCTTGCCGGCTTTGAACTCCAGCCGCACGTTCTCGAACCGCGCCCCCGCGTACATGGTCGGCGTGTTGAACTGGATCACGCCGTTAACGGACTTCTTGACCGGGCAGGAGTACATTTCGCCGTCGGGGATGTTCAACCGGCCATCGCAGGGCTTGGCGCCAATGCCCTTGATGCTGAAAGTCAAGTCCGTGCCTGGCGCCTTGAGCTGCACTTGGTCGGCCCGCCGCATCCGTTTCTCCAGCGGCACCATGGCCCTGGCCATCCTGCGGTAGTCCATCGTGCACACGTCGAAGTAAAAATCTTCAAAGGCCTCGGTGCTCGTGCTGGCCGCCTGGGCCATGCTGGGGGTGGGCCAGCGCAGCACGACCCAGCGGGTGTGGTTGACCCGGTAGTCGAGCACCGGGCGCATGGCCCTGTTGTAAAGCACCAGGCGGTCGCTGGGCACGTCGGCGGTTTCGGTGGCGTTGGCCGTGCCCCGCACCGCGATGTAGGCCTGCATCTTTTTGATCCGCTGCAGCTCCACTGCCCGCAACAAAGCGGCGTGCTTGGGATTGGTGTCCCGCATGATCTCGCGGGTGACCCGGTTGTGGCGCACTTCGATGATCGGGGTGCCGCCGGCCGCCCGCACCGTCCGCATCAGTTCCACCGCGAACTCGTCCGGGGTGTCAATCAACTCCAGCAAGACGCGATCGCCCCTTTTGACGGCTACCGAATAGCCCACCAACACCCTGGCCAGCTTCTTGAATCGTGGATCCCTCATAAGCAAAAAATGCGCCTGCAGGCTAGGCCGGGAAAGTGGCCCCGGTCGAGCCTAAACCGCCGTTTTGGAATGCGCCAGTCCTCTGGCGCTTTCGCGGCGCACTGGTCCCCAAAGCGGCAGGGGACTGCCGCAGTCCAAGACGCTTCGCGCACAGGCACCCAACCGCCATTTTCTCGTCAGACGTCATGCGACCGCGCGGCGCCACAAACGATGAAGACGGTTGGAGGTGGGGCGCGCACTCCGTTGCGCGCCGTTATCGCCAAACTGGACATGCTGGCGGCGGGGCGTCCCGCAGGCGGGACGCGCCCTACCCCTTCGCCGGCATTTTCTGGTCACGCTCAGCTAGGCAACCTTGAACATGGGCCTGTCCCTGAGGATGTCGTGCTCGCTGGGCATCGGCGGCTTCAAGGTGCGGAAGGGGCCCCACTGCATCTTGGATGGGTCCGTGTAAAGCAGTTCCGGGCCGTAGGCAAACTTCGAGTTCAGCACGGCATCCCACTCGACACCGGCGCCGCTGTAAGCGGCCTCCCGGCCCATGATGGCCGTGAGCGTGCTGTCGGTGACGTTCTTGGCCTCGTTCAATTCGGTGTCGTTGACAATCGCATTGATGAGATCAACGTGCTCGTTCACGTAGCCGTTGTCATTCGGGATGTCCGTTGGCCGCCAGGCGCTGCCGCCCTTGGGCTTGATCGTGTTCCGACCGTCGTACATGTCCGCCGAGCCGCTGGCGCCATGCACGTGCTCGGAGACCGACGACCAGCGCCGCTTGATCTGACCGCAATAGCTGAACATGCGCACCCCGTTGGCGTACTCGAACTCGACGGCAAAGTTGTCCCAAATCTCGCCTGACTCGTCGCCCAATTGCTGGCGAGCGCCCATCCCCCAGCACCTCACGGGGTGGGCGTTCATGATCCAGTTGCAGACGTCCAGGTCGTGGACGTGTTGCTCGCAGATGTGGTCGCCGCACAGCCAGATGTAGTGGTACCAGTTGTGGATTTGCCGCTGCAGCTCGGTGTCGCCCACGTCACCGCGGTGCCAGATGGGGCCGCCGTTGACCCAGTAGGCGCGCAGCGCGACCACGTCGCCAATCGCGCCGTCCTGGATGCGCTTGACGGTCTGGATGTAGCTGGGCCGATGACGGCGTTGGGTGCCGGCGGCGACCTTGAGGTTCTTCTGCTTGGCCAACTCGTAGGTCTCGTACATGATCCGGCAGCCCGGCCCGTCGGTCGCCACCGGTTTCTCCATGAACACGTTCTTGCCGGCTTCGATGCAGGCCTTGAAGTAAGGCGGGCGAAAGCCTGGGGGCGTGGCGATGATGGCGTAGTTGACGCCGGGCACGGCGAGGGCCTTTTTGTAACCGTCGAAGCCGCTGAAGCACTTGTCTTGCGGCAAGCCAAAGTTTTTGCCACCCGCGGCCCTGTCGGGGAAAATGTCGTGCACGGCGACGATCTTGGCCTCGACGCCGGCGATCTTGGCGGCATTGAGAAAATCCCCGCCGGCGCCGCTGCCCCGGCCGCCAAGCCCGATGATGACCGCGTTGAAGGGCGGTTTGGCCTGCGCCAGGACGTTGGGCACACCCACGGCCGCCACGGTGCTGGCCGTCAGCAGGGAGGTGCTCTTGAGGAATTCGCGGCGCGTCACCGGCGCCGTTTTGGCAGATACATTCGGTTCGTTCATAGGTTCTTTCTTCACTAACCATCAATTCTGCGCCCGGGCCTTGGGCGGCAGTTCAATCGCCTAGCGCGACCAACTGCGCCGGGCGCGGCCCGGTTTCGTTCAGGCGCGGCGTTCATCGCGCCACTAGGCGGGCCAAGCCGGCCCGTTGCGCAACGAATGCCGCGCTCCACGCCCTAACCACCCGCCCAGTTAATCCTTCTCCACGCCGCTTGTCCAGAATTTCTGCAACTCTTCGGGCGGCGGCACCTTGAGCGGGCGGACGATGCGGAAGCCCACGAACTGGGCGTCGGTGAGCCACCAGATGCTCTTGGGCAGTTGGGGGTCGCGCATCTTCCAGGAGCGGTCGGAAGCCCGCCGGGCGGCGCTGCGCAGCCTGAGGGCGCCGTCGTCCCACGAGCCGCCCCGCGCCACGTGCGGATAGGGCATGGTGGCCTTGTTCCACGGGTCCAGGCTCAGCGGCGCGGCGAACTTGGCGTAGTTGGTTTCGTACTGGTCCAGACACCACTCGGCCACGTTGCCGTGGATGTCATGCAAGCCCCAGGGGTTGGGCTTTTTCTTGCCCACCTTCTGGTATTTCATTTCGCTGTTGTCCTCGAACCAGGCGTAGTCGCCGAGCTTGCTGCGGTCGTCGCCGAAGGAATAGGCGGTGGTGGTGCCCGCCCGGCAGGCGTATTCCCACTCCGCCTCGGTGGGCAGCCGGTAGAAATGGCCGGTCTTGGCGCTGAGCCAATGGCAGTACTTGTTGGCGGCGTGCTGGGTCATCGAGATGGCCGGGTAGCCTTCTTTGCCCATGCCGAAGCTCATGTCCATGTAGGGCTTGGAGGGGCGGGTGACGGCGTCGGAAACCTTGTTGACGTACTCGTCGGTGGGGTTGGTTTCGCGCAGCTTCTTCTCGTCGTCCGGATACATGAAAATCTCGTACTCGTTCCAGGTCACCTCGCAGCGGCCCATCCAGAAGGGGGAAATCTTGACTTTGTGTTGCGGCCCTTCGTCCGGCTGGCGGCCAAGCTCGCCCGCCGGGCTGCCCATCACGAATTCACCGCCGGGGATGGGCACCATCACGTAGGTGGCGTCGCTGCCGGGGATCGTATTGGTGTAGGCCCGCATTTCGGCCTCGGTGCTGATTTTGAGAGTCTCCACGATGTGTTTGTGAATGTCGGGCACGGTGTCATCGTCGGTGTCAGCCAGCGAAGCCAGGTTGCCCTCCGGGCCGGGCGTGTTTACGCCCGCCACGCATTGGTAGCTCTGGACCTGCGTGGCGAGCTTGCTGTAGTCAGGCCCCGAAAACACCAGCCAGTCTTTCTCCAGCGCGGCGGCGCCAAACAACAACTCGCCCTGTCTGGCGGCAATGCTCTGCACCAGCGCCGGCGCACTGGCCCCGTCGAACTTATATGCCCGCGCTTCCTCGCCTTTGCCAAAGAGCACCACCAACTGCGCGCCCTTGTCTCCCGGCGCCGGCAGGACCAGCCAGATGGGCTTGCCCAGGTCGAAGGTCTGGGGCTCGGCCAGGCGGTAGATGCCGGGGGCGGGTTCCTCTACCGCGCGCACTTGCAGGCCGCTTTCGCCCGGCTTGAAGAAGAGCAACTCGCGCAACGCCACGCCGCGAAAGTTGCCCACGGTGAAGTCCGCGCCCTTGGGCAAGCCGCCGGCCTCAACCACCGCCTTGGGTTTGCCACTGCGGACATCCTCCGCGCGGAAAGTGTCGGCCTGCTCGCCGCTCCAAAGGCCGGCGACGAACTCCGGCCCGCCGGTCTTGAGCGCCAGCCGGTTGGCATGCCCCAACGGCGCCGTGGCGTCGCTGTCCGCGATGGCCCCAAACTTGCCGTTGTCGTTCCGCAACAGCGTCGCCTTGTTGGGCGTGGGATCGTTATAGATGCTCCCGACATACAGACCGTGCAAGGGCCTGTTGCCGGCGCCGCCGATGTCCGCGGCCACCACCGCAGTGGGGCCGAGCGAAGCGAATTCCACCGGCTGGGCCCTGGCAGGGATGGTTGGGCTGGCGGCGTCCGCCACGGTGAGGAAGGGCGTCACGTCCGCCGCCGCAAAGGCCACGGCGTCGCGCTCCGGGGCCAACAGGCGGCCGATGGCGACGCCGGTGATGCTTTTGAGGCCGCTGGAGCGGTGGGGCACCCAGGCGCAAACCCCGTTGGTCAACTGGTAGCCCAGCCGGTACTTGCCGCTGGCCTTATCCACGATCACCACGTCCCGGCGTCCGTCGCCGTCGAAATCGCCCGTGCCAATAAACTCGCGGCCCGTCTCCAAAATGACCTGCCCCTGGGCCAGTGAGCAGAACTGGCTTGCCCAAACGCAAATCAGCCCCGCGCGGCGTGCCAACCCCTTTTTCATCGTTATCGAAACAACCTTTTGGGAGAGTGTTGACGTTGGCGCGTTTTTTGTCAACCTGATGCTCAGAGGTGAACGGATTTGAGGGTTACTGGTGGCGCGGTAGGGCGTGCAGTCCTCTGCGGGTCGAAGACTGCGGCCTGGACGGAAGGCGGCGCGCAAGGCAGCACGCGCCCTACCGGGTCAGACCTCAGGCCGCCGACGGCGCCACAAACGATGAAAATGAGATGTGCGCCGGCTCGCGCGAAGCGCGTTGGAGTGCGCCGGTCCTCCGGCGCTTTGCCCGCGGCCCGGTCGCGAATGCGGCAGGGGACTGCCGCACTCTAGACGCTTCGCGCTGTTGCGGCCGGTGAGCATTTTCAGGTCAGACATCATGCAGCGCGGCGCCACAAACGATGAAAATGAGACGTGCCCCGGCTCGCGCGAAGCGCCTTGGAGTGCGCCGGTCCTCCGGCGCTTTGCCCGCGGCCCGGTCGCGAATGCGGCAGGGGACTGCCGCAGTCCAAGACGCTTCGCGCTGTTGCGGTCGGTGAGCATTTTCAGGTCAGACATCATGCGGCGCGGCGCCACAAACGATGAAAATGAGATGTGCGCCGGCTCGCGCGAAGCGCGTTGGAGTGCGCCAGTCCTCTG
>Ga0315268_10007612_pt1 | contig 11387 bp, 12 predicted proteins | sample C1_top_MG_FD_204535 | JGI IMG/M metagenome (GOLD analysis project Ga0315268, IMG submission 204535) | Sediment microbial communities from Yellowstone Lake, YNP, Wyoming, USA - C1_top | ecosystem: Environmental > Aquatic > Freshwater > Lake > Sediment | place: USA: Wyoming | collected 2017-08-01 | reverse complement strand
GTCAGAGTCTCATCTTTCACGCCGAACAATATGGAGACCACTCCTTCAAGGATGTTGAATCCAATGGTGAAGGTTCCCAACCAGAGGGCATATTTTAAATATCGGTCTGTGTCATTCTTGCCGGTATTAATTTCCATTGATACCTTCTTATTTCTTTTGATAAGTGATTAAACGATCATTGGCAAGTTCTTGTAAAAGTGGATGCATTTTAAAGTATTGTTTCCCGGTCTGGATGGTTTGTGATCGTCTCTCGACCTTTCCAACCAGGAAATCCACGCATGTATCCACCAATGTCTGGCACATGATGGGTTCCATTCTATTCCTTAATCCGGCTATCTTTTCGTTGGAGAGCGGTGGAATATGCCTGACTCGCAGGATGTCACCGGTATCCACCCCCTTGTCCATAAAATGAACGGAGATCCCAACCTGGTCAATGTTACCTTCCAGAATGGACCATTCGACCACATCCATGCCACGATAATTGGGCAGCACACCCATATGGCAATTAAGCACTCCATGACCTGAATTATCCAGCACTTCCTGGCGGATCAATCCGCCCCCTGTAAATACCACCAGGTCCGGTTGGAACCTTTGCAATCCTTCGATGACCTCTCGATCGTTCAAGGTGGAGCAATAATACACCGGGATGGAATGCTGAATTTGAAATTCTTCCACTTTCGTATAGGTGATATTGTATTTTCTTCTGAGATCAAGAATGGTTTCAAAATCCTGCGGATGATATGCAGCCTGGCGAAGGAACAATTTCTGCCAGACCTTTCTCAACAACCTGATTCCATCCCATTGATATTCCGACCTGACCCGACCGGGATCGATGAGCCTTCGGACAAAGATCGCCGATACATCAATGCCACGCTGGAGCAGCATGGCAGTCACTGTTGTTGTGTACAAGCTAAACCGGTTGGGAGAAAAGACAATCACTTTACTCATCAGGTTTGTTCTTTCTCCAATTGCTGGATCGCTGCTTCACTCATAATTAATAATCGGATCTGGATCAGGGCTCTCGCAACCTGACCGTTATTCCCAACCAGGTCTTTGGGGATGGATCGAATTTTTATGAGACCATGCATATCCATCATTTTCAATACAATATTCAGGAAACGCAGATCTTTTCGTTCAAAATAGAAATCCAGGAGGAAAGCACTCAACTCGAGCAAAGCCATACGCGCCGCGGGGGGTGACTGAAATTGCATAAGGGCTTTTTTATTTAGGGAATATTGGTTGATCTCCAGGAAACGTAAAAGGGTCTCTGCCCACTCACCAAGTTGTTGGAAGTGTTCCCTGTAATGCAACCATTTTCGCAAGATCAAGATATCCGCTGGATCGAGGTTCTTGAACGATGGCTTTTTTGAGATCAGGTCATTAGAGGAAAGGTTCGGAAATTCAAGTTCTGGTAACCCTAGCAATCCTAATATAACCTCGCAGCCGCGCAGGTCACTTAGTGCCGAAGCAACCATCTCAGATCCTGGAGTCTCCAGCTTCAAGATGATGCTCCACCATTGGGCAAGCCTGTCTTGCGAGATCAATCTTCGATCTGGCATAGAATCGATTTTCCGTCCAATCCTGTTAAAGCTTCACCGAATAAATAAAAACCCTTGCTGGTCTGAAAGCCATCCGCAAAAGCGATCACACCAAATTTAAAGATCCTTTTTGGGAGGCCATCATGTTTGAATTGATGGAGGTCCTCCCAGTTGACCAGATCCCTGGATGCCATTAAATGAGAGTACTTATCGTGCACTCCGGAGCCAATCTCCTGGGCGGTTGCAGCCAGGTAAAAACCATCCTCGAGTTGTTTAATGTACCACACCGGTCCCGGAAACAAGGTTAATTTCTGAACCTGGCGGGTCTTTCGATCCATTTTTACATGGTAGGAATTTTCCAATTGAGAATCCATTATCCAATGGACAAACTCCTGTGTAAAAAAAGCATTACACGTGCGATAGAGTTGCTGTCCATCACCGATCCATTCGATATTATTAAATTCAGGATCCGTGCAGAGAGCAAAACACTCACCGGTAAAATCACCTGTGAACATCCATATTTTCTTTTCGAACGGATCCCAATAACATCCGTGAACGTGTTTTATTTTACCGGCAGGGAATGTGTAAATGATCTGCCAACTGTGACCTGAATCCTGGCTGCGGTACACAGGAATTTCCGTGCGTTTGGAGTTGTTGCCATACTCACCAAAAAAGAGATCACCATTTTCTGTGCAGAGAATGGCTTGATGCAGGATATTGCGGCAATTCTTTAATTTCAAAGTCGGGGTCAGGATTTTTTTGGTGGGATCATAATGATAAACAAATCCCTGACGGATGATGACCAGTCCATTATTAACCGGGAATACATTGCACTTATCCAACCTGGAGGCACGCCGGGTGATCCTTAATAAACTGAAGATCGATTTCCAGCCATCACCCGGCAATCGAACGACTGTTTCCTGGTCATTCTTCTTAACATATATTTTGTTATACCGGCTGCTGATAAGCAGATCATCACTTGCGTAATGGATGATCTCTCTATTAAGCATGGATTGGATCAATAATCGCATGTGTTTTCTCTATCCAAGCAGCTCTTGCAGGGCTGCCAGGAGGCGGGCGATATTTTCCCTGGAGCTCGAATAGCCCATCAAGCCTATCCGCCAGACTTTATCTTTTAGATCACCAAACCCGGCTGCAATTTCGATATTGCAGTCGTTTAACAGCTTATTTCTTATTTCATGAGGACTGGCAGTAGCTGGAATCCTGGCAGTTGTCAGGACAGGCAAACGGTATTCAATTGGGATGAAAGGATCACAATTAATTTTTTCCAATCCTTCCCATAAAATGCGGGCATTGCTCAAATGCCGTTTGAACCTGGTTTCCAAACCCTCTTCTTCCATTAATTTTAATGCAGCATATAAGGCATAATGCAAACTGGCTGAGGTGGTATGGTGATAGAGATGACTGCCTCCCCAATAACTGGCATAAGCGGTCAGGTCAAGGTAGAAGCTCCTGATGGGGGTGGAGCGGTTCTGAATGGCTTTTTGTGCGCGGGGGCTGACGGTGATCGGTGCCAGGCCGGATGGAGCGGATATGCTTTTTTGGCTGGCGGAATAAGCGATATCGACCTCCCATTCATCCACCTCAACCGGAATTCCTCCCAGGGATGTGACCGTATCCAGGACAAATAATGCATTGTTCTGGTGGACCAGGTTGGAAATGCCCTTGATATCGAGCTGCTCCGCCCCGGTGGATGTCTCTGCATGCACGATGGCGAATAATTTGTAAGATTTCTGTTTAAGAGCGGATCCGATCTCATCCAGGGAAAAGATTTTTCCCAATGGACATTCCAATCGATCCACAACTGCACCCAAACGTCCGGCTATTTCAGCCAATCGGGCACCAAAGTAACCATTAATCGCGACCAGGACCTGGTCACCGGGTTCGATCAAATTTGCCAGCGCAGCTTCCATACCTGACGTACCCGTTCCCGAAATGGCAAAGGTCCATTCGTTCCCGGTTCTAAAAACGGATCTGAGGAGCTGTTGTTCTTCTCCAAATAATTTTAGTAAATAAGGATCAAGATGACCAACAGGGGAGGTTGCCATCACTGCCAACACCCGGGGATCGACATTGCTTGGTCCAGGTCCCAACAAGATCCTGGGGGGAGCATTTAATTCAAATTTTTTTAGGTCTGTCATCAATACCTCCAGGTATCCAACAATGAATAGTCGGAATGACCTGTTCATTTCTGTTACAATCATGCCAACCAATCCTGACGTTTATACGATCTAATTATTAAAAGTAATCTTATTTTACCTGATTGAGCAGGAAGTGAATTGATCATTATGAGATCTGGTTTGGTGATCACCAGCAGCAGCAATCCGATCATAAAATTGGCACGCACGCTCCATCAAAGAAAGATCAGGGAGGAAAGCCGGTTATTCCTGGTGGAAGGCATCCATAATGTAGGCGCCGCGTTGGAAGCCGGTTGGAATATCCATTCGGTCATATATTCTCCAGATCTTCTGACCAGCCCGTTTGCTGAAAAACTGATAGAGGAACAGAATTCTGCCGGAGTAAATTGTTATTCCATACCTCCGCAGTTGTTTAACTCGATCGCAGAAAAAGAGAACCCCCAGGGGTTGCTGGCGATCGTTCACCAGCGAAACCAGTCCCTTGAACTGGTGGATCCACAGAAATTTCAATGGGGGGTGGCGGCCATCTCACCACAGGATCCTGGTAACGTCGGTACGCTACTCAGGACGATCGATTGTGTTGGTGCAGATGGTTTACTTCTCCTGGAAGGAGGAGTGGATCCATATCATCCAGCCTGCGTGAGGGCCAGTATGGGCTCTCTCTTTTATAAGCCTATCGTCCAGGCTTCCTTTGCGGAATTCGTAAACTGGGCACGGTCCCAAAATTATACATTGATAGGCTCGTCCGCCCATGCCGATAAAGATTACCGTACTTTGGCCCTGCTTGACCGGCCCGCCATTCTTATCCTGGGCAACGAACAAAAAGGGATGGCACCAGAACAAATGCAGGCTTGTGACCTGTTGGTTTCCCTGCCGATGCATGGTCACGCCAGCTCATTAAACCTGTCTGTTGCAGCTGGTGTTCTCTTATATGCCATGATGAAATGATCAAAATTAAATAAAAACAGGGACGACCTGTGTTGCAGGGATCCCTGTTCGTAATGACCTATTTGGAAAATTAATTAGAATTCATCTTCCTCTTCGTCCAACCAAAGTTCTTCCTCTTCAGGATCTTCTTCCCACTCTTCAAGCTCTTCCTCCTCCTCCCAATCTTGCTCCGTGGTAACTCCTTCAGCAGGGGAGTATGTAGCGCAACCGGTATCCGGATCGATCTCGACTGCAGCTGCACTGCAGTACCCTTCATCTACAAATACACAGTCGGCATAGTGGCAACGGATGCGGGGCATAAATTCCTCCTAATTAGATTGATGCTTTTACAAGCTTAACAATTGATATGATAAATATCAATGTTATGACAATTGCCGAGATGACACAAAATGGACAAACGGCATGGATCACAAACAATTCGATATAGGTAAGATAGGCAGAGAACAATACACCGACCAGGCTGATCCCAAAAACCATTAAATTGGAATTGTCGCTGGAAAGATTCTTCCGGATTTCCAAAATCAGCAAAGCCAATATTAACAGGTAGGCAATTATCCCCAGCAACGAGATCGGGATGCCGTTGATCTCAGAATAACGGCTGGCATTAACGGTCGAACATTCTCCGCTGCCGAGGCACATGGCTTTATTGTTTGAGATCTTATATATGAGCAGATAGGTTGAATCCAGCACCCCGAGCACTGTAAGGATAAGTGAAACCCATGTTAATTTTTTGTTCATTATTTGACCCTGTTCTTATTCGATCGCATTGACCATCCAATTTTTAGTTGTGGATCACCATAAAAATCCAGGAACTGGTGTAATTACAAAAACATTGCCTCGACAACAGTACCTGCAGGCAGCGATTTTACCCCAGAGGGGACAATCAGTAAAGCGTTTGCTTGGACAAGGGAAAGCAGATTTCCAGACCCCTGATGCCCTGTCAACCTGGCAACTCTCTGCCCATTCTCAAATGTGACAACCGCCCGCAAGTAGCTTTCCCTGCCATCCGAGGAAATTTCTTCCGCCAGGTGAACCGACTCACGTGGAAGGAAGATCGGATCGATCCCATTCATTTTTCGCAAAGCGGGGCGAATGAAAAGCACAAAACTGATGAAAGCCGAGACAGGATTCCCAGGTAAACCAAAGAAGGGAATATCCTGAAATTTTCCGAACGCCAACGGTTTTCCCGGGCGCACATTCACTCTCCAGAAATCCAGCGAACCGTGCTCTTCAACCACCTGTTTAACATAATCAAATGCACCCACGCTCACACCGGCAGAGGAGACGATCAGATCTACGTTTAGATCGACTGCTTTCTCCAATAAGGCTTTTATAACGAGAGGATCGTCAGGTGCCACACCCAGGTGGATGACTTTTGCCCCGGCTTGATGTGCCAAAGCAGCCAGGGTGACATTATTGGCATCTCGAATTTTCCCATTTTCCTGGGGTGCATCCACGGAGATCAATTCGTCGCCACTGGAGAGCAGTGCCAACCTTGGATATTCATGGACCGGGATGGAAGCCATTCCCATCATCGCCAGCAAACCCAACTCCTGGGGGCGGAGTGTGCTGCCTTTATTAAGGAATTTATTCCCTTTTTGGATATCTTCCCCTTTGTGGCGAATATTTTCTCCAACCTTCACAGGCTGATGTATGGCGATCTGTTGAGGAATGGGTTCTCCTGGATTCCGTGACGAAGTATCCGTATCTTCGATCTTGATAACAGCATCTGCTCCGGAGGGGAGAACTGCGCCAGTCATAATGCGAGCTGCCTGGCCTGTTTGAATAACAATATCCGAAACAAAACCAGCCGGAATATCTTCGACGACTTTTAAATTGAGGATGTGACCTGGTGAGGCTTCGCGGGTGTCCCGGGAGATGACCGCATACCCATCCATTCCAGAATTTTCAAAAGGTGGCAGGTCGATGGAAGCAAACAGATCCTCCGCAAGAATGCGTCCCAGGGATTGGTCGAGATGGATATGGGTTTGTTTGCTGGAAGAAAAATAAGAAAGGATACGTTGTTGGGCTTCAATGACGGAGAGCATGGTCAGCCACCTTTTACACGTTGCGCCTCTAAGACGTTCGGTATGTTTTCCATACGCGAAAGGACCCGGCTTAATTGGGCGATGTCTTTCACTTCTATGACCAGGTGCAGATCAGCCAGGTTTTTACTGACTCGAACGTTAACATCCAGGATGTTGACCGATTCACTCTCCAAAAGGTTGGACAGATCGCCCATTAATCCCTGCCGGTCATAGGCAGTGATCCGAATGGAAACAGGGTATGTTCGAATTTTTTCACCCCAGGATACTTTGATCAACCGCTCGCGATCACGAATGCGGAGAATATTTGGGCAATCCATGCGGTGAACGGTCGCCCCGCGTCCGCGCGTGATATATCCGATGATCTCATCGCCGGGTGTCGGATTGCAGCATCTGGCAAAATTCGTCAGGATCTCTTTTAACCCCAATACCGTCACGGCATCCGAGGAGGATTGTTCGCTGGTGGGCGGTACGACCACCAGGGCATCATCACTTTCTTTCGCTTCCAGCAGGAAATTGATGGTACGGGCAATGGAGATATCACCACAGCCGATGGAAACATAAAACTCTTCCAGGGTGCGGTCCAACCGGTTGGCCAACTCCTGGATGGCTTTCTCTTCCGGCACCTGCATCCCCAGGCGGACGATCTCCCGTTCCAGCATTAATTTGCCCTGTTGTTCATTTTGATCCCGGTCCTGTTTCTTGAACCAGGCGCGTATCTTGGAGCGGGCGCGTTGTGTCTTAACCAGTCCGAGACTATTATTAAGCCAGTCACGGCTTGGACCTCCCACCTTGGAAGCCAGGATCTCGACCTGATCCCCGGTGTTCAATTCGTGATCGAGGGGAACAAGTTTGCCGTTCACCTTTGCTCCCCGGCAATGGTTGCCGACATCGGTATGGACATGATATGCAAAATCGATCGGGGTGGAACCGGCTGGCAGGTCAATAATGTCCCCTCGCGGAGTAAAGACATAAACCCGGTCCTTGAAGACATCCGTTTTCATGCCGTCCACGAATTCCTGGGCATCATCCACGTCAGTGCGCCATTCCATCATTTTTCGCAGCCAATTGATGCGCTCATCGTACTTGGCTGGCTGCCCGCCTTCCTTGTAGCGCCAGTGGGCAGCAATCCCGAATTCTGCACTTTCGTCCATTTCTTTGGTGCGGATCTGAACTTCAACAGGTTTGCCATCGTCGTAGATGACAACAGTATGCAAGGATTGGTAGAAATTATCTTTGGGAGCCGCGATGTAATCGTCAAATTCATTTGGGATCGGACGCCAGTGGGTGTGGATGATCCCAAGTGTGGCATAACAGGCTGGCACATCCGCCACGATGATGCGGACGGCTCGAATATCCCGAACCAACTCGAACGGTTTGCCCTTCTCCACCATTTTTTTATAAATGGAGTAAATATGTTTTGGTCGACCAGAAATATCACCCTTGATGTTGTTTTCCGCCAAGAGGTGGGTCAGGTTCTTGACGATATTATCCACCTGGGATTCGCGGTTCTCTCTCCGCTCAGAAAGTTGCTCTGCGATCTCTTTGTATTTTTCAGGTTGGGCATAGCGGAATGCCAGGTCTTCCAATTCCCATTTGATCTGCCATATCCCCAGGCGATTTGCCAGCGGGGCAAAAATATCCAGGGTCTCCTGGGCAATTCGCTTGCGTTTCTTTTCCGGGAAAAATCCCAGGGTGCGCATATTATGAAGTCGATCCGCCAGCTTGATCAGAATCACCCGCACGTCCTCACCCATGGCAAGGAAGGTCTTGCGGAGAGTCTCAATGGTCAATTCATGTTTACGGTTGCGGGTGTTGGTTTCAAGATCAATATTATTGGTTTGATCTTCGGTCTGGAAATCTTCCCCCGCCCGGGAAACGCGCGGCAAGTGAGTTAATTTGGTGACCCCATCCACCAGGTTTGCAACTGTTTCACCAAAGTCCTGCCTGATATCATCCAGGGTGACATCTGTATCCTCAACGGTGTCGTGCATTAATCCAGCCGCAATGACATCTGCCGGCATACCCAGTTCTATCAGGATCGAGGCGACTGCCAGACAATGATTGATATAGGGTTCACCGGAGATCCTTTTCTGACCTTCATGGGCTTTTTCTGCTTTCTTGAACGCTCGTTGAACCAGATCCCGATCGATATTGTTAAAGGTATCTGGCAGGAGATTGGCCAACTCTTGATAATTCAATGGTGAAGCAGATTTCATAAATATCTCGTTTTATGGAAGTCTGAGGATGCTATGGCCAGGGCGATACCTGGATTGGATCGGTGTAACCATGTTTTTCAACAACATATAATAGCGCAGAGGAGGGCTTAATGCAACCGGTTTCATCGGTGAAAGTGTAGGTATTGATATCTGTTTGAACTGCCATCCAGATCACAATCCCATTTTGACACAGGTTGGCTTCGATCAGGTAACCACGGTCATCATCCACTGTCCTATAGACGGGTTCCCAGGCGATCGTGACCAGGTTGCCCTGGCGTGTGGCATATGCTTTTTGAACAGGTCCGTACAATGTGGAATGCGGTAGTTTAACCGATTTGACCCAGACAGTAAATACATCTCCGGTTATATTGAGAATGGAAGCTGCCACCCAGCACTGATACTCGATCTTTTCCGGTTGTACCCAAAGCCAGGTGCCGGAGTTGTTCCTGCCCCAGATCTCAACTTTATCACCGGTGTATAAACCATGAGCGAAAAGATATGCTGTCGCTGGTCCGTAACGGCAATTGGCTTGTTCCAGGACAACGCCATCCGGAAAATCAAAAGTCGGTGTGAAGGTGATCGTGGGTGTATTGGTGATGGTGGGGGTTAATGTTTCGGTGGGTGTGCTGGTTGGCGTGGGAGTCAGGGTAATGGTCGATGTCAAAGTGGGGGTTTGTGTATCGAGAGGCGTGTTTGTGAGGGTTGTTGTGGGGGTGGGGGATGCGAAAACCGCACTGCAGGATTGCAGGAGTCCTGGGATGACAAGGATCATGAAACCTGTAAAAAGCCGGCTGGATTTCTTCTTCACCGACATATTCCTGAATTTTCCAGAAAATTTGCCATTTCGACGATCAACCTTTTCTTGAGTAAAATGTAGTTAATATATACTACATCATGCAATTGGGCAATATCCAGGTAATATAATTGGAGTTGAACCAAAGTAGAAATCCTATTAGTTTGAAGGTCAGGTTACCATGGTAAATAATATCACTCGACTCTTGGATGCGAAGAAGATCCCTTACCAGGTATTTACTTTGCCGGTTGAGAAACTGGGGGCAGTCGAGACTGCCAAACTATTAAATGTATCAGCCGAACTGGTCTATAAAACCATTGTGGTGGTGAGACCCAAACCTCAAAAACCAATATTGGCGGTCATTCCCGGGGATCGCCAGGTGGACCTGAAGGCATTGGCACAATTCTTAAACGAAAAAAAGATCAATTTGCCCACGGAAAAAGAAGCTGAGTCCCTCACCGGTCTGCAGGCTGGAGGCATCTCTCCCCTGGCTTTGATAAACAAGGGGTTTCAGGTGCTGATCGATGTCCACGCCAGGGACCTGGCAGAGATCCATGTTTCCGGCGGGCAGAGGGGTTTGAATATCCGTTTATCGGTGACGGACCTGGCAAGATTGACCCAGGCAAAGTTTGGCGGGATCAGTCAGCCATTATCAGCAGACGAGAAATTTGAGTGATCAATTTTTCTCAAAAATACGAATCAGGGAGAAATCATCCAACCGGGATCCAGTGACCCGGCAGTAATCTTGCCCGAAAATTATTTGATTTGATACTTTGGATAGCCTGGAATTTATTCATCCCGGTAACGGGTGGCTTCGAATAATTGGGGAGCTTCTATATAGATCCCGCTCCCGCTGACAGCTATGGTTCCATCCGGTAGACGGATCTCGCCGGTTGCATGGATCTTTTTATCAACTCGTTCGGTAAAACGCGCTTCCAATTTCAACAATTGTCCCAGGGGCAATGGTCGTTTGTAATTGATCTCCAGGTTGACAACCGCCACATTAAACCCGGACCGCCAGACGGCTGCACCCATGGCTTCATCCAGGATGGCAGCCGAGGCTCCGCCGTGGGCGTGACCGGGAGGTCCCTGTTGGCTCAGGTCCAGGGTAAATTCAGAATAAATGGTGTTCTTTTCATCTGAAAACCAATTCAATCCGATCCCGTTGGGATTGGAAGATCCACATACGTAACAAATTCCGTGATCTGCTATTTTCTTCAATCGATCTGAATCCTTTATTCCATGATTGTGATAACAGCAACCAGATAGACCTCTGCTTGAATGATCAAAAAAATGTCAGGGGATCAACATATTCCTGTCCGCATTCATAAAATGAGTTCTATAGGCCTTCGTTTCTTCCAGTAAAGTACCGATCTCATTCCAGCATTTTACTGCAAGGGTTGAGTTTTTTCTGGAATTTCCGGCGATTAAGGCGAGTTTGTTGCCGGTATCCACTTTGAGATCGATCATGCCCTGGTAAGCCATCCACTCCAGTCCATGTCGAACGGTGTTTTCCCGTTGCGAGGTCGCCGCTGCCAGGTCTGCGTAGGAAGTGGCACCTTCCAGATGATTGAGTGCATATTTTACCAGCCCCATCAATTTTTTAATAAAAATATCTGGAGATAATAAATAAGGGGATCCTTTTAGCAAAATGATCTGCCCGGGATCGACAATATCCAATGCGG
>Ga0315268_10007611_pt1 | contig 11389 bp, 10 predicted proteins | sample C1_top_MG_FD_204535 | JGI IMG/M metagenome (GOLD analysis project Ga0315268, IMG submission 204535) | Sediment microbial communities from Yellowstone Lake, YNP, Wyoming, USA - C1_top | ecosystem: Environmental > Aquatic > Freshwater > Lake > Sediment | place: USA: Wyoming | collected 2017-08-01 | reverse complement strand
TGTTTCTGGCATGTGGAGGAGGCGTTCAGCAAGGTATCTGGGGTGACCTCAACGAGAGTCGGGTACACAGGTGGGGAATCTCCAAATCCTACCTACGAGGAAGTGTGCTCAGGAAAGACCGGCCATGCGGAGTCCGTCGAGGTGGAATATGATGATTCGAAGGTGTCGTACGATCAGCTTCTGGACGCATTTTGGAAGATGCACGACCCGACCACCGTCAACCGCCAGGGACCGGATATGGGAGAGCAATACAGGTCCGCCATATTCTACCTGACTCCGGAGCAGAGGGCAGCCGCTTCTGCCTCCAAAGAGAGGCTCGAGAGAAGTGGTCGGCTCGGCAAGAGAAGCGTCGTCACTCAGATAATGCCGGCAAAGACGTTCTTTGGCGCTGAGGATTATCATCAGAAATACTTCCAGAGAAGCAGCCGGCTCGGATGCCGATCTTGCAGGACAGGACTCTAGGAAGGGTGGCGACAGCAGTGACCGAACAGATTGATTACGTTGTCGAACGCGCGTTCGATGAAGTCGAGGTTAGGAGATATCCAGGGATGCTTCTCGCCACGGTGCCGGGCATGTCCGACGATGCCGCCTTCGGGATACTGTTCGACTACATCACGGGAACGAACCGTTCGCGCATGAGAATTCCGATGACCACCCCGGTCATTTCATCCGAGAAGGTCTCTGAGAGGATCCCGATGACCGTTCCAGTTGTCTCAGATGAATCGAGCTTCTCATTCATCCTGCCATCGAGGTACACAAGGTCGACTGCCCCTGAACCTCAGGACGACCGGATGCGCCTCGAGGAGTTGCCCGAGAGGCACGTCGCAGTGCTCAGGTTCCGAGGAAGAGCGGGGGGACGCGAGGTGGCTCGCAAGACGGACATCCTCCTGGACGCGTTGGCTAGGAACGGGCGCAAGCCTAAAGGCACGCCATTCCTCATGCGGTACAATCCACCATTCATCCCTGGTTTCCTCCGACGGAACGAAGTGGCGATCGAGGTTGAGGGCTGAGAATCATCTTCTGCGCGCGCGCAGCCTCCGAAGGTTCTGGCCGACGGCGAAAGTGGTTGCCAGAGCCACCCCGAGCGAAATGAGGATCACCGCATATTCCGGGAGGTCGGTCTTCGACAAGAAGAACGCCACGATTCCCATGACTATCCACGGAACGAGCAGGAGAATGAACATGTTCATCGTGGACAGTCCTCCGCGTCGGGGTTCGGTCTGGGTCCTGGGGTTCTTCGGTATCTTCTTGGCCACAGTCTCACCTAGGCTTTGTCGGGTTTCGCGTTGCTCAATATCTCGGAGACCACTTCTTGTCCGTCAGGTATGGTCACTCCTGCGTCTATGATCGAGTCGACTATCCTGCAGTTCGTCCCGATCCGTGCATCCTCGAAAACAATCGAGCCCTCGACGTGCGAGCGCAAGCCGACCACGGCCCGCTCGGAAACGTACGCCCGCGGTCCTATGGTTGCTCCTGTGACTATGGCCTCCTCTCTTATCACGTACGGAGCCTTCAGCACGGACCCTCCGTGGACGGACCTGCTGTCCACGACCGCAGAATCCTTGCCCATCACCGCCCAGTGCGCCTCAAGAAGCCCCTCCCTCTTGCCGCAGTCAACCCAGTATCCGTCGAATCTGAATCCGTACATCCCCTTGTCGAGTATCTTGGGGAAGACCTCCCTCTCCATCGAGACGAAGCCTTTCCCTATATGGTCAAGGACAGCGTGGTCAAGCGCGTACACTCCCGCATTAATCAGGTTTGAAAAGGCCTCATCCTTCTTCGGCTTCTCCTGGAACCTGCGGATGCGTGAGTCCTTGTCGAGTTCGACGACACCGAACGGTGTAACATCTTGGACCGGCCACAGTGATATGCTGGCGAACGCCTTCTTCTGCCTGTGGAACATGATGAACTGGGATAGGTTCAGCGAAGACACGCTGTCCCCGTTGATGACCAGGAAGTCTCCGTCTAGGCGTTTCTCGACATTCTTGACCGCACCGCCCGTTCCCAGCGGATCGGGTTCGTCGACTAGCGTGATTTTGCGCCGTGGCCTGTTCCTCACGAGATACTCTTCCATCACGCTCTTCTTGTAGCTCATCGGTATGATGATTTCGTCGACTTCGTTAGGCAAGGAGTCAATCACGTGCATTATGAGCGGCTTGCCTGCGACGGGCACAAGAGGCTTCGGTATGCGGTATGTCAGGGGCCTTAGACGGGTCCCCATGCCGCCGACCAGGAGTACGGCTTTCACGGGTCCCAGCATGTGGTTCCACCTTATAAAAAGCCTCGGAGCCAGTCCGCGCGCGTGGCTCTCGCTGGAGATATGTGTGCATCACTAGAATGCTCTCAGAGCGGAGTGATACTGACGACGTTGTTCCCACGGAGGATCACGGTGCCAAGTCTCTTCACGTTGTCACCGTTGGTCTCCTCGGTGTCCTCGAGAACCATGTTCAGGTAGTCGTCGAAGCCGGCGAGTGTGCCCACAAGAAGCCTGCTGTCCTTCAACAGCAAAGAAACCTTCCTGTTCATGGATTTCTCTAACAAACTTAGAGGCATCACCATTTAAATCACAAACTCGTCAATACGGCCGCGTCATTTAAAGCTTTGCGTTTGGGGACGCGTGGCGTCGGCGTCTGGCGCGATTCGTTCAGGCTTTCTTCCCGGACATCCGCGACAGCTCTTCCTCGAGCCATTTCTTTACTTCCTGCCTAGATCTCGCGTCGATGCCGAAGGTCTCGATGAACTTCTTCGTTGTCGTGAGTTCGACGCTCTTCTTCTTCGGTTTCGCCCGCACCATCCCCAGGTCTGACAGTGTCTTGACGTGCTCGTAGATCTTGTTTCCGACGAGATCATACATCTTGCTCTGGAGAACGGGTTGATAATAGGCGATCAGCGACATCGATTTCAGGACGTCCTTGGGCACCTGGAGGTCGGCGAGTCTGGCCGCGGGTTCGGAATACTCCCTCTTCACCTGCATCGCGTATCTCGGGCCCATCTTGGATATCTCGAGTGCGCGCTCGGATTCGTTGTACTCATCCATTAGCTTGCCCAGCGCCGACCTGATGGTCCTCGAGTCGAGCCCAGAGGCGGTCTGGAGTTCCGTGACCGTCAAGGGCTTCGTCGCCGAGAACAGCTCGGCCTCAACAATCCTTTCGCTCTTCATTTCGCCACCGGTGCCTCTTCCATCTTGACCGTCGGGATGATGGCGTCCTCGATCTGCACAATGTCCCACGGGACCTTGACCTCGAGGAATATCTCGCCGTACGGGAGCTTCTCCTGCCATATGTGGATCTTGCCCATCCTCGCCAGGAACAGTATGGATATGAACACCTTGACGCGGTCCTCCTTGCCCGTGAGATAGAGGTCCGCTATTGGGACAGCCCCGTTGCCGCACTTCTGGATTCTGTCCCATACAAGCGCTATGTCCTCCTCGAGGTTCTCCTTGTGCGACTTGTCGTCGAACTCAGGGCGCTTGTACTTCTGCATGAACTTGGCCAGTTCCTGTCTGATGTCGCTCTCCTTCTTGGCCTCCTCGAAGGCGTCCAGGAGATCTATCAGAGTGACGGGCCGGTCGGACTTCCGCCTGACCTTCTCGTCGATTGGCATCTGTTCAGTGTGGAGCATGACCTCTCCCGAGCCCAGGTCGAACGGGTCGACGAACAGGTCGAAGTGCTCTGCGTCCCAGCCGTCGAACATGAGCTCCACCTGCTCGGGTCTGTCCACGCGCTGTAGGACCTGCTCGCTCTGCAGCCTGAGGATCTCCCAGGCCATGTAGACGATCTTCCCCGATATGATTAGGTTGAGCTCAGTGGCCTTCTTGACCCTGCTGAGGTACATCTTCGAGAACTCGATCAGGTCGATGTCCCAAGGGTTCATACGCTGGTTGACGACGAGCTCGAACAACATTGCGATGCTCTTCTCGAATGGGTCATCCGAGGCGACGAGCGTGCCTTTCTCCATCTCATGCACCATGCTCATGTAGTTCTCGATTCTGGATTCCCGGTCGACGCCCGCTTCGTCTCTGATGATCGATTTCTGGAACATGAGATGGTTCATCACATCTGCTGACTCAGCGGTGAACGCCATCTAGCTTGCCCCCTCTAGCGCCGCTTCTTCCGGCTGCTGCTCCACCGAATCGGCGCCCTCCCCGATGTTCGGCTTCATGACTATCTCGGAGATACCCTCGCGCTGCATCGTCACTCCGACTATGTGATCCGCCTCTTTCAGAGAGATATTCCTGAGGGAAATCTGGATGAACTGAGCGTTCTTGGAGCTCCTCTTGACCGCCTGAGCGACGTTCTCGGCATTTATGCCGTCCAAGAACATGTCCACTTCGTCAAGCAGGTAGAAGGGTGAGGGCTGGTGCGCCTGGATGGCGAATATGAACGACAGGGCGGTCAGACTCTTCTGTCCACCGGACAGGGCCTCCATGCGGACCGCCTTCATGTCCTTCGGCCTGGCCTTCATGATCAGTCCGCCCGAGAGCGGGCTCTGCTCGTTTTCGAGGAGCAGCTCCGCCTCGCCTCCGCCTGAGAGCTCGAAGAACATCTTCTTGAAGTTCTCGTTGATGCCGACGAATATCTTGTTGAAGCCCAGGGTCTTCTTTTCGTTGAGCTCGCCGACGAGCTTGTTCAGGTTAGTCTTCTGCTTCTCCAGCTGGCCGATCTCCGCTTTGAGCCCGTCGAACCTGGTCCTTCTGTTCTCGTACTCATCTATCGCTTTGAGATTTACGTTCCCGAGTGTGGATATCTGCCTCTCGCAGTCCGTCACGGTCACCTTCAGGTCCTCCATTGAGGGCACTTCGTCGGGCAGCTTGACCGTCGCGAACTGGGCGAGTTCGGTCTCTGCTTCCTGGAGCTTCTTCTCAGACTCCGCCACCTTCGTCTGCAAGCTCATCACGAAGTCCGAGCTCGTCTGGATCTTGGTAGTGACCTTGTCGATGTTGGCCTCGGTGTCGGTCTTCTTCTTGTAGAGCGAGTCGCGCTTGTTCCTCAGAGTGTTGAGGGCGTCTCCCATCGATCTTTCCATTTTCTGCAAGCCCTTGAGCTCCACGTCGAACTGGGCTTGCCTCTCCTCGCTCTCCTCGGCCTTCGCCTTCAGTTCCTTGATCTTGTCCTCGGAGGATTTGACACCCGCCTCTACCTCGACCTTCCTGCTCTGCACCAGCTCCATCTGCTTGGTGATGGTCTGTATGTCCGAGCTCAGGGTCGCGACCTCGCTGGAGAGTTCGAATATCTCCGCCTCAAGCTCTTTCAACTGTTTCGAGAGCTCGTGCGGGGTCGCCTCGAGGAGTTTCTTGTCCTTGGCCTCCTTCTTCTTCCTGGTCTTGCCTATCTCATCGCCGAACCTAGCTAGGTCTTCCTTGATCTTCTCGAGCAAGTCAAGGGCTTCGGCGAGCTCCTTGTTCTTGGTGGCTATCTGCTCTTCCAGTGATTTCAGGTTGACATCGAAATCCTTCTTCTTCGCCTCCAGCGAACTTATCTTGACGCTCTCTCCGCTGTCCTTCGTGTTCGTGTCCCTTATCTGGGACTCGAGCGTCACGAGCTCCGATTTCAGCTGTGCGAGCTCTGCTTGGACCTTTTCGCACTCCTCTGTGGCGCTCCTCAACTCGGCGGCCTTCTTCTCTATCTTGCTCTCGGAGGGGGCCCCGAATTTCAGCATGTTCTTGTCGAGCGTGCCCCCGACCATGGCTCCGCTCGCCTCCGCGAGCTCGCCCTCGAGCGTCACGAGCCTCACGCCGCCCATGAGCTTCCTGGCCTCTTCCAGGTTCTTCACCACGACGGTGTCCCCGAGGACGAACCAGAACGCAGTTCTGTACTTCTCATCGAACTTGACGAGGTCTATCGCGAACCCGATAGATGACTTCGAAGCGAGTATCGCCTTGCCTCTTGGCCTTCCGTCAACCATTTTGTTGAGCGGGAGGAAGGTCGCCCTTCCGATCTTGTTCTTCTTGAGATAGCTGATGCACTCCGCCGCCACTGCATCCGTGTCCACGACTATGGATTGCATCCTGTTGCCGGCCGCGACATTGACTGCGCTCTCGTACTCGTCATCCACCTCGGCGAGCTCCGCGATTGTCCCGTGGACGCCCTTGATCGACCCCCTGTCCCTAGCCTCGAGAATTGTGCTGACGGCGTTGTTGTATCCTTTTCTGACCTGGTCCACGGCCTCCGCCTCGGTCTTGAGTTGCGTGTACTCTCTGGTGAGGCTCTTGATGGCGTTCTCCAGATCCTGGTACTGTTCCAGGAGCTTCTTCTCCCGGTTCCTCTTTGATTGGTATTCTTCCTGAAGCTTCTTGACTCCCATAGTGGAGGTCTTCGTCTCGCTCCTGAGCTCCTTGATGGACCACTCCGCGTCCTTCAGCTCGAACTCGTAGGTCTTCTTGGTCTCCTCCAGGTTGGCTATGTCTATCCTAAACCTGGAGACCCTGTCATTCAGTCTATCCTGCTCAAGGTTGAGTGCGTGGAGCTTCTCCTCCTTCGTGGTTACCTCAACAGACAGCTCGAGTGACTCCTTCTGTAGGTTGCTCAGTTCAGAGTCCGACTTCGAGAGCACGCCCTGGTGCTCGGTAAGCTTGGCCCGCTTGCTCTCAAGCAGCCCCGACTTCTCCTCGTGCTGCTTTTGGAGCGGCTCTAGCTTCTCCTGGAGGCTCGCAAGGTCCTTCTCAATCGCCTTGAGGTCCTCGTTCTGGGCCTGCTTGACCTCTTTGAGGGAGACTGTCATGTCGCCGGAGTTCTGGACTGCATCCTTGGCTCTGGCGATCTCAATCCTGAGATTGTCTATCTTGTCCTTGATCTCCTTCGCCTCTTCCCCGCCCCGCTCGGTTATCTCGGACTCGACCTTCTCCAGATTCTCGGAGATCTCCTTCAACAACTGGATAAGTTCTTCCTTCTTGGCCTCGGCCTTCTGGCTCTCGCCTGAGTAGCTGGTGATCTGCTCGTTGAGGGAGGAAATCTCTCTCTCGACGGACTCCTTGCGCTTCGTTGCCATGCACGCCTGCGCGGCGACGAGCTTGTCGTGGAGATCCTTGTACTTTAGGGCGCCTTCTCTGTCGTTGTCGAGCTGCTTCATCTGCTTCTTCAGTTCGTCGAGTATGATCGAGAGCCTGGAGATGTTCTCTTCCGCAACGGCCTTCTCCTTCTCAGCACTCTGGATCTCCTCGTCGAACTTCGTAATGCCAGAGATGTCGTCGAGTATGCGCCTCCTCTCGAGGTTGGTCATCTCGGTGATCCTTGTGATGTCCCCCTGCTGCACGAAGTTGTATCCGTCCGCGCTTATGCGTGCGTTGGCTAGGAGGTTGTCAAATTCACCCAAGGAGGATTTCCTGTCGTTGACGTAGAAGTAGGAGTAGTATCCTTCTACATTATCGGAAACGCGCACTACGCGCGTGAGCTTGACCTTGTCGTTGTCAATCGGAATCAGCCTGTCGGAATTGTCAAAGACGAGACTGACCTTTGTCTCGGTCGCCGCCTTCTTGTCCTTTCCCCCGTTGAATATGAGGTCCGTCAGCTTCCCGGCCCTGATGACTCTCGAGCTCCTCGGTCCCAGCACGAATAGGATCGCATCAGAAATGTTCGACTTTCCCGCGCCATTCGGTCCAGTGACAGCTGTGTAGCCCTCAAGCAGGGGTATTCTGGTCTTTCTGGCGAACGACTTGAAGTTCTCGAGCTCAATCTCCTTTAGGTACATCGGGCCCATCTCCCGATGGAATGCGAAGACTTGCCGTGAACGAACTGCAGCTCAATAGCGAATCTCTGCATCCCATCCCATGTAGTCCGACATGTGTCGGACGGACAATAAAATGGCCTCCAGGGTATATAATACTTCGTTACGGTTTTCGTGTCGACAAGGCCTCATAGGCCTTGACCAGTTCGGCTCTGCTCCTCTCCCAGGTGTAGTGTGATTCGTACAATTCCTTGCCTTTTCTCCCCATCTCTTTCAGTCTCTCGGGGTCGGTTGCCGCCTTGAGAATCGACTCGACCAAAGACGCCTTGTCCCACGGGATGACTATCCCGGCACCAGCGTCCTGGATCTTCTTGGCGATGTCCAGCCCTGAGGTAGTCACGACTGGCCGCCCCACGGCCATCGCATTTATGATCTTTCCCGGGGTTCCAACGACGTTGTTCGGATTCGTCGGGTCCATCATGGCCAGGATGATGTCACTGGCCCAGGTGATTCTCAGAGCCTCGTCCGCGTCGACCGTCCCGATGTACTTGACCGCCGGGTTATGGAGAGCGGCCTTCGACACTACTGGTTCCAGTGTTCCGCTGCCTCCCACGACTGCAGTGACGCGGTCCTCAGGTCTGAAGGATGACACCAGCTCCTCCACGAATCTCCCCGGTTCGAGGGAACCGAGGTATGACACGACGAATCCCCTCAAGCCGTACTTGCTCCGCACGTCGTTGATGTTAACCCCCGCCAGTGCGTCCGTACTCTGGCTCGTGGTCACGACCCGTGCCCTCTCCGTCCGCTTGCCCGAGAGCTCAGACGCCAGCGCGTCACTTACCGTGATGATCTCATCGGCTCTGCTTGCGCAACTGCGTTCCCAGAGCCACATGGGCCGGGATAGCGGGCCGACCTCGTTCTCGACCATCTTGGAGTACAGTTCGTGAGCGTCATATATCAGGGGTCTTCCGGACAGCGTCGATATAGCCATGCCCAAGGGCAATGTGTCGAAATCATGCGCATGAACAACATCGAAATCTAGACGCTTGCTCGCAGCCAGTGCCCTCAACCAGAATCTCGGGAGACGGGTCATGATTCTTACGGGGTCTCTGGCAGGACACTTCGGGCCCAGCCTTAGCACATCAATCGGCCCTTCCCTAGCCTCGGGAGCCCATCTGCCCTCCCGGTCCCAAGCTATCAATCGGACCTCGAACCCGGCGTCGCGCAGGGCCCTAGCCTCGAGCAGGACCCGAGGGTCTGGCCTGTACGGGTTGGACAGCAGCATGAGAGTGGACGGCATCTCTGCGTGAATCCGTCCACGACGTATAAAATGGCATCCACTTGGCAGCCTAGACGGAGATTGCCTTGTTCTCTTTCATGGATCTCTTGGCAGCTTCTATGAGCTCGATGGTCTTGACACCTATAGCCCCACTGTTCCTCGTTTCCGTCTGAGGGTCGCTGAAGCTCTTGATGAAGTGCACCAGTTCGTCCCTGATTGTATTGTTCGGGTTGATCAGGATATCCTTGGTGTACCCGCTCTCGTAAACGGTTATTTTCTGCGCGACTGCGTCAACTAGTACAGAGCGATTCTCACCAGCTAGGAATATCTGCCTGGTCTTCCTCGGGACGAGCCAGCTTATGTTGGACATGGATATGGTCCCGTTCGCGAACTTCGCGGTGATGTACGCAGTCTCCTCGCCGACCTCCCTTCTGAAAGGCCCGCCTGAGCAGCTGATCTGGATCGGCCACTGGTCAAGCAGGTAGTTCTGGATGTCGAACATGTGTGGCGCGAGGTCGAACAGAACATCCCTGTCGGGGAACGCCTTCTCGAGGTTAACCCAGGTGAGCTCCATGAGGAACAGCCTGCCGAAGTAGTCCTCGTCTTTCATCAGCCTCTTGATCTCTGCCAGGGCATTATTGAACCTGAAGATGTGCCCTACAGACAGTGTCAGCTTCTTGCTCTGGGCGAGCGCGACTAGCTCCTTGCCATCCTTCGAGTTGAGCGTGATTGGTTTCTCGACCAGTACGTGTTTTCCTGCATTGAGCGCGTCCTTGCAAATCTGGTAGTGCATCGCGTTCGGGACAGAAACGGTCACGGCTTGCAGGTCCTTCTGAGCAAGGAGCTGCTTGTAGTCCCTGTACCCATTCTTGATCCCGTGCCTCTCGCTACAGTGCTTGAGGTTCTTGTCGTCCAAGTCGGAGACGCCAATGACCCGGACGTCCTCCACCTTCGTGAACTCGTCGACTATCTTCTTGCCCCAGTAACCAGCGCCTATGATGCCCACATTGAACTTGGCCATGATATCGCCTCACTTGTAGAATCCCTTGACGCACTCGACTACATAATCGATCTGCTCATTTGTAATGTCTGCGAACATCGGAATCGCGATTACTTCCCTGCAGAGCTTCTCCGATATCGGGAGCATGCCCTCCTTGTACCCGAACTTCTTCTTGTACGCCGGCTGCAGGTGGATCGGTATCTCATAGTTCAGGCCGACGCCTACTCCTTTCGAGTCCAGGTGTGCCTTCAGTTCGTACCTCTTCTTCGTTCTGAGAGTGTAGAGGTGAAACACTGGCTGAATGTCCTTTGTCGGCTGTGGTGGGAGCACTAGGTCGCCGACCCCCTTCAGCTTCGAGTCGTACAGCTTCGCCGCCTCCCTGCGCTTTTCGTTCCACTCCGGGAGCATCTTGAGCTGCTCGAGGCCGATGGCCGCGTTCGCGGAGTTCAGCCTGTAAGTGTATCCGATGATGTCGTGCTCGTAGTTGCTGCCCTTCTTTCGGCCGCAGTGCCTCATCCGCTGGCACAGATCGGTGACCTTGTCGTCATTGGTCGTAATCATGCCACCGTCACCTCCAACATGCATGTTCTTTGTGGGATAGAACGAGAAACAGCCCGCATCCGCAAGGTTGCCTGCGCGCCTCCCCTTGTAGGTCGCTCCATGGGCCTGGCACGCGTCCTCTATCACAAACAACCCGCGCTTCTTCGCTATCTCGTTGATCTCGTCCATCCTGGCAGGCTGGCCGTAGAGATGAACGGGCATCACGGCCTTCGTCTTCCCGTCGATGGCACCCGCAAGCTTTGCTGGGTCAAGGTTGTAATCGCTCTCGGAGACATCTGCAAATCCAGGTAGTCCTCCGAAAGCCACATAGGAATTCGATGACGCGACGAAAGACATGGCCGACGTGACCACCTTGTCGCCTGCCTTGATGCCGTTGGCCTGCAAGGCGAGTTGAAGCGCCGCTGTTCCTGAGCTGACCGTGATCGCGTACTTCGACCCGCACATCTTTGCGAAAGCCTCTTCGAACTTGAAAACGCTCTCTCCCAGTGTGAGCCGCTCGTTTCTATAAGCGTTCGCGGCTGCCTCGATCATCTTCTCAGTCATCACTGGTTGTGCGATTGGGACCTTCATTTCCCGCCCCTACCTTTGTTAGTCCTCTTGCCCTTGCTGTCTCTTGAGCCTATCATCTTCGCTGGCGCCCCGACCACGATGGCGTTGGCGGGTACATCTTTCGTGACCACCGCGCCCGCGCCGACAAGGGCGTTCTCGCCGATTGTGACCCCGCAGATGATTGTCGCATTCGCACCGATAGATGCGCCTTTCTTGACCACGGTCGGGATAATTCCCCAGTCTCCGACGGCTTTCGGTATGCGGTCGTTGGTGAAGCATGCATGTGGACCGACGAATACCTCATCCTCGATCGTAACGCCTGAAGGTATGAAAGCGAA
>Ga0315268_10007610_pt1 | contig 11389 bp, 10 predicted proteins | sample C1_top_MG_FD_204535 | JGI IMG/M metagenome (GOLD analysis project Ga0315268, IMG submission 204535) | Sediment microbial communities from Yellowstone Lake, YNP, Wyoming, USA - C1_top | ecosystem: Environmental > Aquatic > Freshwater > Lake > Sediment | place: USA: Wyoming | collected 2017-08-01 | reverse complement strand
GGTCGCCCCCGGTTTGCCGATAGCCCTGCCAAACCAACTCCCGCGTCGCCACGTCCATTGCCACTAACTTGGAGCCGGTCGAGCCGATGTCGAAGCCCAGGAGCAGATCGCGGGCGCCGCCGGCAGGGGTCGGCATGGGCGTCGGCGGCATCCGCCGCACCAAGCCCAGCGCCTGAGCCAGCGGGGCCACTTGCTCGAATTTGGCCTGGACGCGGGGTGCCAGCAATTGGTCCAGCGGCGGCACGCCGCCGTTCTGCTCGGCGGCAATCATGGCGCAGCCCAGCGCCTCGAAGAACAAGCCGTCATCCCCCTCCAGCGGCCTGAGCCGCAGGCCGTTGCGCGCCAGATGCTCGGCGAACAACCGTTGGACGCGGCGCGACCGGCTCACTCCCCCGATCAACGCCACCTGGGGCGGGCACTGCCGGGGCTTGAGCAGCACCAACACGTTCGCGCACACGGCGTCAAACAAACCCGCCAGGATGCGCGCGCGGTCTTCGCCCTTGTTGGCCAGGTGCGTCATGTCGGTCTTGAGGATCACCGGGCAGCGACCCGACAGCGGGGCTGGTTGCTGGACGTCGGCGCACAGCTCGCTGGCCGCCTCGACGCTAAGGTCAAACCGCTCCGTCAATTGCCGCAGGAAGTTGCCGGTGCCTTGGGAGCACCGGCTGTTCTCGCGGAACACATCCAGGCGGTTGCCCCGCAGCTCAAGCACCGAGAATCCATGACTGCCGATGGAAATGACGGTGGCGGGTTCGCCGTTGCACAGATGGTGGCACGCCCGCGCCTGGGCCTGCTTGGCCGGCACCCTGGGCAGGTTCACTTGCCGGCTCAGCCGCCCGCTCACCGCCGCCCCGCTTACCGACTCCCAGCCAAACTCACCCAACATCTGCAGCAGCACCCGGCCAGGTTCTTTGCCGTGCTCAACCAGCTTGCGGCGGCGCCAGTGCAGCCGCCCTTGTTCCTGCACCAGTTCCACCACCTTGATGGTTTCGGCGCCGATGTCTATGCCAAGGTAGCGCCGGGCGTCGGCGCTCCGGTTCGCCAACGGCGGCGCCGCCGCGGCAGCCTCTTCGGCCCGCTGGCCACTCGCGGCTTCCTGGCCCAAGTCAGCAACCCGCCGGCCTTCGCCTAAAGCCAACGCCGCCTCGTTTGACGCCCCAGCCAATCCCATCGTTTTCTGCTCCGCAGTCACACCAGCCCCTATCCTGAGGGCAGCGGGTGAAGGAAGTCAATCCTCATCGCAAATCGGCCTGAGCCAAGACCTGAGACGGATGGAGACTGGACCGCGATTTTGGCCTCACGTTGGACTTGACCTCTCGCATTCCCAGCGTTACTCTTGCGCAGCATGAAGACCTTGACGGCACCCGCCGACATCGGCGCAATGATAGTCCGGACGCCGGGCATCAAGAACGGCAGCCCGCACATCGCCGGCACGGGCGTCCTGGTCAGAACCATCGTGCGCCTGCACAAGCAAGGGCTGCTGCCGGAAGAAATCGCGTCGGAGTTCGAGCACCTGACCCTGGCGCAAGCGTATGCCGCGCTGGCTTACTACCATGCCAACCACGAGGAACTAGAAGCTGAAATGGCCGAAGAAGAGGCCGAAGCCGACCGTTTGGAGCGTGAGCACCTGCAAGAGAGCCGGCGCCGATGAGAATTCGGCTTTACCTAGACGAGGATTCCATGCGGCGGGGGGTTGGTGCAAGCGCTGCGGCTCAGGTACTTCGATGTCACAACACCGTATGAGTCAGGGCTGTTGGGCGAGCCGGACGCCGGCCAACTCGAATGGGCTACCGCACACGAACGAGTCCTCTTCAGCTACAATCGCCGGGATTTCTACCGATTGCACGCAGAGTGGATGGAACAAGGGAAAGACCACGGCGGGGTCATCCTCGCGCCCCAGGGTCGTTTCTCCATCGGCGAGCAGGTTGGGCGACTGGTGCGACTGGCCCAGATACTCTCTGCCGAAGACATGCGCAACCGTGTCGAGTTCCTCAGTGCCTGGACATAGCCGCGGAGGCAACCACACAATTTAGCTTATGAACATCCTGATTGCCACCGCGACATCCGGGGCCGGCCACTTGCAGGCGGCCGCCGCGCTCGAAGAGGCTTGGCGGGCCTTCCAGCCGCAGAGCATGGTCGAGCGGTTGGACGTGCTCGACTTCACGCCCAGACTCTACCGCACCCTCTACGCGCAAGGTTATCTGAAGATGGTCGAGCACACGCCCGAACTGTGGGGCCTGTTTTTCGACCGCACCGACAAACCCGCCCTGACGCAAAAGCTCATGCGTTTCCGTCACGGGCTGGGCAGAGTCACCGCCGCCAAGTTCACCCAGCACGTCGAACGGTTCCAGCCCGACGCGGTTATCTGCACTCACTTTATGCCGCTGGAGGTTCTGGGCGGCATCAAAGGCCGCCGCGCCGATGCCCGGAAGCCGTTTATCACCTGCGTGGTGACTGACTTCGAGGCGCACGCGCTCTGGATGGAACCGACCGTGGACTTGTACTGCGTCGCGGCCGAGGAAACCAAGGGCCGGTTGGTGGCGCGCGGCGCCGCGGCCGACAGTGTGGCGGTCACGGGCATCCCCGTGGCGGGTAAATTCACCCGGCCCGTCCCGGTGCGCGCCACGCGCCGCGCGCTGGGCCTGCGCGATGACCTCTTTACCTTGCTGGTGCTGGGGAGCGCCTTGGGCGCCGGACCAGTGGTGGAAATCCTCACCGAACTGAACCAGCTAAAGGCGCCGATGCAACTCCTGGTCGTCTGTGGCCGCAACGAGGAGCTGCGGCGCACGGCGGCAACACTGGAGCGCCTGCACCCCACGCACCTGTTTGGCTTTGTCACCAACATGCACGAGCTGATGGCGGTGGCCGATCTGGTCCTGACCAAGCCCGGCGGCGTCACCTCCTCCGAAGCCCTGGCCCTGGGCAAGCCGCTGTTCATTTTCAATCCGATCCCGGGACAGGAGGCCGCCAACAGCGACTTCCTCTTGGAGCACGGCGCGGCGGCGAAAGCCAACCGGGTTCAGGACTTGCCGTTTCGGTTGAACCGGCTCATGGGGTCGGCCAAGCTCGCGGACATGGCGCGGGCGGCCAAAGCGTTGGGCCGGCCCAGTGCGGCGGCCGATATTTGCGAGCGCGTCTGGCAGCAGGCGAAGCCCGACGCCGCCGGCTCACCGCCGCCGACGGGGCGCTCCTGAGGGGCTGCCGGAGCCGCCGGCGCACGGGCTTACCGCGCCGGAGAATTCGACCTGGCCGCCCAGCGGCTCGAACAAGCAGTCAAGACGGAGCGCAGGGGCCATCTCAACTGATGCCCACTACTTCGCGCAGCAAATCGTAGTCCTGCACCCGGTTGAACTGCTCCAACTTCGCAATCACCGCCTCGTCCCCAGGGCGGATGAACGAGCCGCCGGCGATGGCAAGGTTCTCATCGGAGAGGCCCAGGAAAATACTCACGTCTTTGTCTTCGCCGCGCAGGGCCGCCCGCGCCACGTCGCGCAACTTGGGCGGTGAATACTCGCCCTTTCTGAAGCTGCGCTCCAGCGCCGTGCCGAAGGCCACATAGGTCGGGTTCAAATGCAGGTTGATGCAGAGGTCATGCTGAACCGCCTTGCGGCTCAAGTAGTCAATCGCCTGGTGGACATCCAAGATGGCCTCCTCATCGGTCATGCCCGGCACCGGCTTCTGCATGAGGTAACACTTAAGCTGATAACCGTAAGGGGCCATCAGCCGGCAGAGGCCCTCCAGCCGCTCCAGACTCAGCCCCTTGTTGAAGACCCCGTTGCGGATGTGCTCGTCAAACGCCTCGAAGCCGATGGCCAGCTCCAGGTTCGTGGCCGTTTCGCCTTCCTGCAAAGCGCGCGCGATGAACTCCAGCTCCGCCGGGTCCACGTATTCTACGCGCGTTTCCAACGTCAACACCGACAAGTTCGGCAGATGCAGATTCAGTTTGGCGATCAGGTACATCAGCGCCGTCGAGGAAAACGTTTTCTCATCCAGCACCGAGCCGTTGTTGCTGACGATCACTTTCTTGAGGGTCTCGTAGCGTTGGATCACTTCCGGCCGGCTGAACAGCCAGTCTATCTGCGCCATCAGCGCCCGGTAACCGACGTGCTTCTGGGACATTTTCGCCGGCAAGTTGCACCCCAGGCAGCGCGACCACCGGCAGGCCTGCGTATAGAACACCACAAAGAGAATCTGGCCCTCATGCGACTCCTGGAACCACAAATCCGCCGGCCGGTTTGGGTCGTGCGCTTCGTCGAAGCTGTACTCCTTCTGTGCCCGGCGCGTCGCGTCGAGAATCTGGTTCTCGGTTTGGTTGGTTGGCTTACTCGGCGCGTCCATTGTGGGAAAAATCTCGCGTTGGTCTTCGCATCAACGGCGTCGAGGCTGCCAATTCCCCGCCACTTTGGCAAGGGGGAACGGAGCGCGGAATTCATTCCGCTTCAGCGCCCTGCTTGGACTGGTGGAAAGGGGTAGCGGGGGTGAACGACCGATGGTGAAGCGGAATGAATTCTGCGCTCCGGCCTCCCATCACAGCGGGCGCACGCGCGGCCATTCCAACTCGAAGCCCTGGCTGCGGAGGCGCTGCTGGAAATCGGCCAGCCTTTTGGCGTCGCGGCGCACCTGGCGCGGCGGCTCCTTCGCTTCCACACAGAAGGCCGCCAGCGCCCCGGCGGCTTCGCCGATGTTCCATTCGACCGGGTGCAGGCGGTAAGCGCCGTTGGTGACGTGCGTAGTGCCGATGTTTTTGCAGGCCGGCAGGAGATTCTCCACGCGCCGCGGCAGCAAGGCGCCCAGCGGGATTTGGAAGGGCAGGCTGCTCAGGTCAATGTAATTGTCGCCGCCGGTGCTGGGGTGCAGGTCAATCCGGTAGGCCCCCACGCCGACCGAATCTGGAAACGGCTCCGCCGTGACCTCCTCGCGTGGCTTGCCGGTGGCCTGCGCGCGCGCCTCCGTGCCGATGTGCTGCTCTTTGATGGTGAATTCAGCCAGGATGCGCCGAGACTCGCGCACATAGGGTTGCTTGGCCAGGCCATCCGCCGTGCCGACGACGTCCTCGCGCAACCGCAAGCCCTTCCACCCGGTCTTGCCGTCAGGGCGCGGGGCCTCGGTCTGCATCCAGTAAAGCAGCGACAGGCTCAACTGCTTGGCCCGCTGGACGTGCTTGGCGGCCGTCTCGGCGGGCACGTCCACCAGCGGGCCCAGCCAATAGTCGTTCTGCGGCCAGTTGACGAGTGAGATGCCGCTGGCGTAAGCGCCGGGCGTGAAATTGCCCGCATCGGCAATCCGCCGGTAAGTCCACAGATTCGCGCCGGGGCTTTTCAGCGTCGGGTCGAAGACGATCTGCCGAATCTTGAGCGTAATCGGGTCGCTCATCTGCCAGCTCAACAGCGGGCCGGGCCAGGGGGGCCTTAACTGCGGCAAGTAACTGCGCCAGAAGTCATACTCCGCCGGGCGCTCGATGGCGTGGTCTTCGCCCTCCAGATAGTCCATCGCGAAACAGCAAGTAATGGCCTGCTGATTGGCCGGATTGGCAACTGGCGCGGCGTGCGGTTCGCCGGTCTCGCTTTGGGCATCTGCGCCGGTGACGTACTCGGTCTTGGTCAGCGGCAGCAACTCGCCCAACTCAGTCGCGTCCACGAAGTAAGGCGCGGTGAGCGCCACCTGCCGGTTGCGGCGCAGATCGTTCACCGTGACCGCCACCACGCGGTCGCCGCCGATTTCCGCCCCGGCCACGCGATGTTCCAGCAGCACGCGCAACCGCCGCCCGCTCAGATACGGCGCCAGCATCTGCTGCAACACCGCCAGACTCACGCGCGGCTCGTGGCACAACCGCGAAACCGAACCGTTGCCCGGATTGAGCCGGGGATTCGCGCGCGCCTCGTCAGTGAGCGGATAATGCTCGCGGTAATACCCCCGCACCGCCTCCCGGTATCGGCGGTAGGAACGCGTGCAGCCGAAACTCTCGATCCAGGGATGTTCATCCGGTGGCACCGCCTGCGCGGTCAATTGGCCGCCGATCCAATCAGTTTCCTCCGTCAAGGTGACCCGCAACCCGGCGCGGGCCGCCGCCAGCGCCGCCGCGCACCCGCCCAAGCCCCCGCCCACGATCACTACGTCCGCCGCCCATTCGCCCGCCTTCTCCTGCGCCTGGGCCGCCAGCGCCCGCGCCCATGTTGACACCGGCGCCGCCGCCGCCACTGTTCTCAAAAAACTTCGCCGATTCATCGCCTCACCTCCGCCGGCCCCAGTCCGTTGTTCAAGGCACTGACCTCCGTCCAGAAGCAACTGGGCCAACCGTTCCACTGGAACACCCAGCGACGGCCCCGTATCGCTGCAGGATAAGGCGAGCGATTTCACCCGGCGGACGGCGGCCGATGGAGACATAGCCATCCCCCGACAGGATGCCGAGCTCAGGCACCGCTTCGATATCGTCGAAGCTGAGAAACATGATGCGGTGGGCCTCGCTTGTGCAGATCAGTTGCCGAATGAAGCGCCATTCCAGCTTGCACCACTGCTTCTCCGCGTAATCGGCACACAGGAAGATCGCGATGAGTTCCGACTCCGTGCGGTAAAGGTTCGGGAGGTAGATGTCCAAATCTGGCCGGGCGAACTCGGCCTCGAAGTATTTGTCATAAAGCACTCGCTCCCGTCCAACGCCGCTGGCGACGCGCGACGCGACTTCCCCGACGAAAGCTCGGTGTTCGCCAGGGAACGACAGAGCGATGCTGAACCGCCTTGATTGTGGGCGGGGTCTTTCGGGCGGTTTCTCAATGGCTTCCGCTGCCGTACTGCCCCCCATTATCCTCTCACGTTCGAGGATTTCATCAATTGCGGCCACTGAGGTCCTTGCCGCATCCGAGAGCTGTGCATAACAGGCCAACGGGTAGCGGTGGTCGTGAAAGAAACCCATTTCCAGGAGACCTTGTTCGCTCGGAATGGATGGACCGGAAGGGAGCCGCGGCAACAGTCCGGCGCCAACAAGTGCGCAGGTGCTATGCTGAGAGAATGCAGCCCAGGCATAACGCGCAGAGTGCCGCGGGCTGCTCGGCCTGTGCTGCCACGAGAGTTCGAACAACACATCTAACCACGGAGATTCACCCGCGTTAGTCGGCCGAGCGAAGCCCGACCGCCAGTTCCGCCAGACCGAAAGGGCCATGCTCGCCGGCAACTGATACAGGAGGTTTGTTCCATCACGGGCCAGTTCGAGGAGTTGAGGGTCCGGCAACGGCCGCCTATCGCCAGGAGATCCAGGAGGCTTGCGAAGGTAGAATTGACGGCGGAATCCAAAGCGAAAGGCCAAGGGCTCCCCTCGGCTGTTGACCATCGGTTGCTCTTTGAGATTCCCAAGAGGAAACGGGAAGAGTCCAACGAGGGGCGCCCCATCTGGCCCGAGCAGTCTGGCGGGTTCCCGGGGGAGCCCGTCGTGCGGGCCGCCACCAACGGGCCAGAACCCTCCCCCCTCGAGAAGCACCCCTGGCTCGCCCTGTTGGAAATCTGGCGGGATTCGTGCCGCTCCATGGCAAGGAGCGGAGGACCCCGGAAGACGGTGTTGAATCAGCACGCATTCAACGGGGCAATACTCATGAATCAGGCGCTCAAAAGCAGAGCGCAGCGTTGCCCACTTGTCCTTCCAGTTGGAAGGAGCCTTCGATTTGGCAGGGTGGTACCACGGAACGTCCGTGCCAGCGGCCTCCTCGCGGAATTGTGTTCCAGCAGCGACATTGGTTCCATCCTCAAATTCGTCCTCCGACTCTGCTCTCCCGTCCGCGATTCTGACCGTTGTGCTCATCGCTGGCATTATAGGCCGGACCAACGCCAAACGCAAGACCCTCTCCGCGCCATCCGCGTCATCCGCGGTTGAATCCTCCCACAAAAAACCGCAATACAGGCAATGGAGGCAATGGAGGACTTTCTCCTGTTCCCCACCCGCCTCATCCTGCCGCCCGGCATGAGCGACATGCAGCGAACGTTTTGCCGGACGCCACCCGCTCCGTGCAATGGCACCCCAGCCAGAGCGGTACATGGCCAAAACCACGCCCCGGTCCCTTCTGCTGGCGAAGCCCCTGCACCGTCCTCCCAAGCCCGCAGGCAGCGCGCCGAACCCAATTTGAAATCTTCAATCGTCAATTTTCAATTTACAGTTCCCCATCCCCCTCCGCAACCCCTCGGCCTCCAGCGTATTTCAGCCTATTTCAGCCTATTTCAGCGTATTCCAGCATAATTTTTTTCGCACTGACTTGTCTCCGCGATGCGCTTTCCGCCGGCTTCCCCCCGAACGCGCACAATGTTCTTGACAATGTGCAACAATATTGACTCGATACGATTCGCCGAACAGACGCGGGCTGTTTTCCCGCGCGCAATTCATCGAGGGCTTGTCGAAAGCACAGGTTTAATGCCAGACTGACCCCGTGAAAGCGGTGAGCACAGAGATCGAGGCGATGGTCAAGGCCATCGTGCAGGCCGCCAATCCACTCCGGGTCATTTTGTTCGGTTCCAGGGCCAACGGCGCCGCCGGGACCGATTCCGACACCGACCTGCTCGTCGTCCAGGCCGAAACCGATGGCGTCCACCGCTCCCGGTGGCAGGAGCTCCAGCGCATCCGGGCCGCCTTGCGCGACTTGCCCGGGGCCAAGGACATTCTCCTTTACCGCCCGCACGAGTTCGACTACTGGCGCGACTCGCTTAATCACGTGGTTGGGCGCGCCGCGCGCGAAGGCATCGTGCTCTATGAGCGGTCCTAGCCAAGCGGCTCATTTGCTCCGGATGGCTCGCAAAGACCTTCGGGCGATGCGGGCCCTCAGCGACCCGGAAGTCGCCGATCTTGAGACGTTTGGCTTTCACGCTCAGCAGGCCGTGGAGAAGGCTCTCAAGGCTTGGCTTGATTTGCGGGGCCAGCTCTACCCCAGGATTCACGATCTGGACGAGTTGCTCCGGCTGCTGCGCCAGCACGGTGCGGCCGTGCCTGAGCAGTACGCCGGTTTAGCCGCACTGACAGATTTCGGCGTCGCCTTTCGCTACGAAGCCTATGACGAGCCCGAGGCGCCCTTCGAGCGCGCGGAGGTGCTTCGGCGGGTGGAGCGGCTCATCCAACTGGTGGAAACGCTCCTGCCGCCAGCGTCTCCGCCATCCGCATCCCGCGGTTCGCCTTGAAATAGGTGCGCGCCGGCCATTTGCCGCTTGCCAAACGCTGTCCTTTGGCTTCTAAACGCGGCGTGCAGGATTGGCTCGTCAGCGTAATTCTGGGCATCATCGAAGGGATCACCGAGTTCCTCCCGGTTTCCTCCACCGGACACTTGCTGCTGGCGGAGCACTGGCTTCCCCGCCAGAGCGATCTGTTCAACGTGGTGATTCAGTGCGGGGCGGTCGTGGCAGTGATCCCGTTGTTCCCGGAGCGGTGGCGGCAGGTGTTTTTCCGCTGGCGCGAGGCGGCTACGTGGGACTTTGTGCTCAAGGCGTTGGTGGCGTTCGCGCTGACCGGCGTGGGCGGCCTGGTCATTGACAAGCTGGGCTTCAAGTTGCCCGAGAAGGTCCCTCCGGTCGCAACGGCTTTGATCGTGGGCGGCATCCTGTTCGTGATAGTGGAGCGCTGGCTGCGGGGCAGGAGCCTGCGGGAGGAGATCACCTGGACCGCGGCGGTGGCGGTCGGCCTCGGCCAGTTGGTCGCGGCGGTGTTTCCGGGCACTTCGCGCTCAGGCGCGACCATCCTCCTGCTGCTGGCGCTGGGATTGACCCGGCCGGCGGCCACGGAGTTTTCTTTCCTGGTGGGCATCCCCACGATGCTCGCCGCCGGTGGACTAAAAATCTTCAAGGCCCTCCATCACGGCGCGCCGGCTGAGGCTTGGGGCATGGTCTGCCTGGGCACGGTGGTCTCGGCGGTCGTCTCGTTTGTGGTGGTGCGCTGGCTGTTGCGCTTTGTGCAGACTCATACCTTCACCGGCCTGGGCTTTTACCGCGTGGCCGCGGGTCTCGTCATGCTGGCGCTGGCCTTTTGGTGAAGAATCATGTCGGCGCGCAACGGAGTGCGCGCCCTACCCCACTCCATTTTCACGGTTTGTGGCGCCACGCGGCGTGGCATGGCGTCTGACCTGCCAATCCTGCGCCGCCGGCGAGTGAGTCCGATGCCGAATGTGGCTTTGGTCTTGTGTGTTGGGCGTGTTTCGTTACCACACGCCCTTGCCGCAGCGTTTCGGCTTGCCGGGAAGGGCGCTTAGGGGCAAGATGGAGTCATGGCGAGCAAGCATATCCTCGGTTTGGTTTGGGCCAGCAGCCTTGCGCTCACCGCCGGCGCGGCGGCTCAGACGGTCGTCCTGCAAGACGTTGACTCCGGCCTGACTTCGCCCCAGGGCAACTACCGTTGGCTGGACGTGGCCGACCAGCCTTACTGCGCCAACTACCGCACCAACTACAACTACCGGCAGGCCACAGTGGCGATTGAGCTCGACACGACCGCGCAACCAGTGTCGGGGGTGCTCCTGGCGACCAACCTCAAACCGAACTTCGCCTACCAACTCAAGCTCGTCGGCACGGCGTGGACATCGGCCAACGAGAAAATCGGCCGCGCCGGCCGCTACTGGCAGGAGGTCTGGGATGGAACCACCTGGGCCAACGGCTGGAACCTCAACAACAAAGGCCAGGGCTACTTCCCCACGCCCAACGACAACGAGTATTTCGCCAATCGCGACGTGCCCGACCCCACCAGCCCCACTGGCAAGCAATACAAGCATACCTGTTACCTGGTGTTCGACTACTTCATCACTGGCACCAACGGCAACGCGACCCTGAACTTCCAAATCAACAGCAGCTATCACGTCCTGTGGAAGACCAGCCAGCAAGCGCGCGGCGCGCAGGACGGCCCGCTCAGGCGCGCCACCTTCGACCCCGCGGCCTCCGACCCGGCTTACGGAGCGGACTACCCCAGGCGGGTCGTGGACATCTTCGGGGAGTGGGAGCGGCTGCCCACCGGCGGCATCCAATTGCTGCCGGGCGAGTATCGCTGCCAAGTCGTTCTTACGGAAGAATCGTTCCACGGCAGCGGCGGGCAGTACGCCGGCGGCTGGGCGGCGGCGATGGGCGGCGACCTCGTCTTCTCGGTTGCGCCCAGGTGCAAGCGCGTCTCAGTCGCTGGCAACGTCGTCTCGGTGGAAATGGCCGACTGCTACGTTGGCATCACCAATTGCCTGGAGCGCTGTCTTGCCCTGGGCCAAGAGGCTGGCTGGCAGAACGTCTTTACGTTCGTCAGCGCCACTCCCGGCACCAATTGGTCCGAAAGCGTCGGCGGGCGCGGCCAGGCCTTCTACCGGGTTAAGAGCCTGGTAAGCCCGTAAAGCGGCGAAGCGCTCCTCGGCAGGCGGCCGAGTGACGCGCACAACCACTCTTGCCCAGCGCCGGC
>Ga0315268_10007609_pt1 | contig 11390 bp, 10 predicted proteins | sample C1_top_MG_FD_204535 | JGI IMG/M metagenome (GOLD analysis project Ga0315268, IMG submission 204535) | Sediment microbial communities from Yellowstone Lake, YNP, Wyoming, USA - C1_top | ecosystem: Environmental > Aquatic > Freshwater > Lake > Sediment | place: USA: Wyoming | collected 2017-08-01 | reverse complement strand
CTTTCTGAAGAGCTTGAGAAAGGAGCAGACCCCCTCTCTCCCCATAATAAAATAATGTTCTTCACGGGTCCCTATGCGGGTACCTCCATTCCCCTCTCATCGCGTATCGCCGTCATCACAAAGTCCCCCCACACAGGCACCATCCTCGACTCCTATGCGGGAGGGGCATTTGCCGCGGAACTGAAGTTTGCCGGTTATGATGCGGTCATCATCGAGGGGAAGTCAGAAAACCCCGTCTACATTCATATAGAGAATGACTCTGTGACCCTTGCCGATGCATCCGAATTATGGGGAAAGGGTACCCATGAGACGGAAACCATTCTGAAAAAGAAGCATGGCGATATGTCTGTCATGAGCTGCGGTCAGGCTGGGGAAAATCTGGTGAAGTTCGCCTGTCTCACCACCGAATACTTCAGGCATGCCGGGAGAGGGGGGTGTGGCGCCGTCTTCGGGTCGAAGAACCTCAAGGCGGTCTCCGTTGCAGGCAGCAAAGACATCGTCGTGCCCAAAATGAAGGAGCTCGTCTCTTTCGTCAACACGCTCATAAAAGAAGACGTCCTGACAGACACCAACCTCTGGGCAAAGACAGATGGTACCCCAATGATCGTCGAGTTGTCCAATGATGCCCACATTCTCCCTACGCGCAATTTTCAACAAGGAAGCTTCGAGAAGTGGCGAAACCTTAACGCGGATGCCATTCGGACTGGCAAGAGCCGCGACAAGGCGTGCTTCGCCTGTCCTCTCGGCTGCGCCAAATTCGTGAGGAAGGGGAGTGCACGCACGGATGGTCCGGAGTATGAGACGCTAGCCCTCTGCGGCTCTAACTGCGGTATCGGCGAACTCGAGAATATCGTCGCCTTTAACGAGCGCTGTGACGACCTCGGGTTGGACTCCATGAGTTGTGGAGACGTGACGGCGTTCGCGTGTGAATGCACAGAGAAGGGTATCGCTGATTTTGGAGTGCGATTTGGCGACACAGAGTCATACCTGAAGATGCCTGAACGCATTGCGAAGAGGCAGGGTGAGGCATCAGATCTTGCCGAAGGCACGCGGTTCAGTGCAAAGAAGTACGGGACAGATATTGCCTGCGAGGTGAAGGGGCTGGAGTATCCTGGATATGACCCGCGCGGTTCTGTCGCCATGGCTTTGGCGTATGCGACCTCGGACAGGGGAGCCTGCCACCTGCGGGCATGGCCCGTGGCGGATGAAGCATTTGGAAGTCTCAACCCCTTCACCACGGAAGGGAAGGCACAGCTCGTCGTCACCCAGCAGAACAACACGGCATCGAAGTTCTCTCTCGTGCTCTGTGACTTCTGGGCATGCAGTTCTGAGAATCAGAGGAAGCTCCTCAACTTCTTGGTAGAAAAAGAGTACAGTGAGGAAGAATTCGCATTTGTGGGTGAAAGGATTTGGAACCTCGGGCGCATGTTCAATGTGCGGGAAGGATTCTCGCGCAAGGATGACTATCTTCCCAAAAGGATTACCACCCCGCTCGCAGACAGCGGCAAATCGCTCAGGCAGGAGGACTTTGACTGCATGCTCCAAGAATACTACGGGATTCGAGGGTGGGACGAGAACGGGATTCCGACAAAGGAGAAGATAGGAGAGTTGATGATATGAATGACAGGGAAAAGTACGTCTCGAAGGCGCATTATAGCGCAACCCCCTTTTATCTTGAGAGAGCAGAAGGATCTCTCCTCTATGACACGGAGGGACACTCCTACATCGATTTTGCCTCAGGCATATCTGCAGCAAATGCCGGGCACTCACAGAAAGCCATCGTTGAAGCCGTGAAGGCGCAAGCAGAAAAATACATGCACAACTGCTTCTCTGTCACCATGTACGAACCGTATGTGCACATCGCCAAACGCCTCTCCGAACTAACAGGTTTGCAGAAAGCTCTTCTTGTTAATTCAGGTGCCGAAGCCGTTGAGAATGCAGTAAAGATTGTGCGCCATTACACAAAGAAGAAAAACGTCATTTCTTTCATGAATTCATTCCACGGTCGTACCTATTTCGCCATGGCCCTCACAGGAAAGATGATGCCTTACAAGCGTGGGTTCGGTCCCTTTCTGGGCGTGACGCATTCGCCTTATGCCTACTGCTATCGCTGCCTCTTTTCCCAGGAACCTCAAAACTGCAACTTTGAGTGCTTTCTCTTCCTAGAGAGGTTCTTTGACACGACCCTCGACAAAGAGGACACTGCCTGTCTTATAGTCGAGCCCATCCAGGGAGAAGGAGGATTCATTGTTCCCCCAAAAGAATTTCTGCACAGGCTTCAGAAGCTCTGCAATGAGAGCGGCATGGTATTCATCGTCGATGAAATCCAGACTGGGTTAGGGAGGACGGGTGAGATGTTCGCCTTCCAGCACTTCGATATACAACCGGACCTCCTCACACTGGGGAAATCATTGGGCGGGGGTCTGCCACTCGCGTCTGTTTCGGGTTCTGCAGACATGATGGACTGCGTCCAGGAGGGTGGCCTCGGTGGCACCTTCGGCGGTAATCCCATAAGTTGTGTTGCTGGGCTTGAATCGCTCAAAATCATAGGAGAGAATCTTCCCAATGCCAGAAAGATAGGGGCATACATCGGGAAGAGATTTTCGGAGATGGCTCAGAGATTTGAAATAATAGGTGAAGTCCGCGGTGTCGGCGCCATGCAGGCTGTGGAGCTCGTCCGCGACAGGAAGACGAAAGAACCTGCCCGCGAGGAATTAAAAAAGATTCTCGCCTACTGCCACAGCCACGGTCTCGTCATACTTTCCGCAGGTTTGTTCGGAAACGTCATACGAACGCTCCCCCCCATCACGACCCCTATTGAAATTGCAGAGAAAGCAATGGACATAATAGAGGAAGGATTCAGAAACTGCTAGAATAGTTTCGGAAAAAACATCCCCACCTTCTCCCTGTACTTCTCATACTCGGGAAACCTCTCCTCCAGAAACTCTTCCTCACGACATGCCATGAGGTAGTAGGAAGGATAGCCGAGAATGCAGAAAATGAGGATGCTGTTGGCGGTGAGCAAGAATAGCCCCGCAAACATAAGATAGTATGAGAGATACATGGGATGCCTCACCACCGCATAGGCGCCATGTCGTGTGAATGTGAAATCTTCCGGCACATCAAACGTGGAGGGAGCCATGTGTCCCCTCGATACCCTCCCCCAGTCTGCTATTATGACACCGAGTAACATGAGCGAGGAACCTATCGCCTGGGAAAGACAGGTCTTGAATAATGAGAGTGTGAGCAAAGAGGATATTTTCCTGTACACCCCGAAATGAATCAAAAATGGTGTCGCGAGAAAGACAACCCAGAAGGCGAATGTTGAACCCATGATTCCAAGAATGGTTGCGCGAGATCTAATATCCTTTCCTCCTGCGCCACTCCTTGCGAGTATCGATTTCCTTTTTGTCCTCACATCCATGAAGAGATGAACAGAGAAAAAAAGAATGAGAAAAATAGTCAGAAGACAGGCAAGAAATCTTTCAGACATCATCAAAGCTCTACCCGTATGTCTTCTTTAATCGTATTGAGGACTACCTGTGTGGAGGACTTCTCCACGATTTCGAGGCTTATGATTTCCTCGATTATGCGTTTGAGATCTTTCTGATTCTCCGCCCTCGAGAGAATGAGGAAATCATACTCCCCGAGCAGAAAGTAGACGGCCCACACGCCGCGGATAGCCGAGAGCTCATGTCCCATCTTGGGGGAATAATCGGGTTTATACTTGGCTTTGACAAGGGTTGCGCAGAGTATCTCCTTTCCCACTTTTTCTGGATCTATGATGGCTGAAAATCCCTTTATGACACCCGAGGACACAAGCTTTTTCACCCGGTAGTGCACCGTGGACTTGGAGATATGGAGCTTGGAACTCATATCATCGAGGCTCACACGCGAGTCTTCCTGTAGAATTCTCATTATCTTTATGTCGACTTCATCCATTTTCTCTGTCATGGCGATAATGAGGAAGTCTCTTTAAAAGGTTTTGCTGAATCGATAACCAGTGATACCCCCACTCATTCTGCAGCAAATACGAAATCCTTAAAAAACGAGGTGTCCTGGATTTCTCATGATGCTCTTTTTTGAAGGAAGATGCACAGGGTGCAGGACGTGCGAGTACATATGCTCGGGTATAAAGAATCATGCCTTCAACCCCTCACGCTCCGCCATAAGAATAGAGAGAGAGGGCATTGTGGACAGGGCACTCTTCTGTAATCAATGTGGAGATTGTGTAGAGATATGTCCCACAGAGGCGCTCTACAGGGAAGATGACATCGTGCGCCTGAATAGAGAGTTATGCTCTGGCTGCAGACTATGTGTGGATGCGTGTACTATTGAAGGTATATTCATAGATAAAATCGATGGTAAAGCCGTCAAGTGCGACCTCTGCGGTGAGTGCGTGAAGTTTTGCGTCACCCGTGCACTGGAGGTATGAATATGTTTGCGGGCACCACGCTGACCATAGACCTTTCAAAGAAAGAGATCTCACGGACCCCCACCGATATGCACCGTGCACGGATGTTTCTGGGCGGGAGGGGTGCGAGCGCGGCGATGCTTCTGGAGCACATTCCTCCCCATATCGACCCACTCTCTGGAGACAATGTCCTCATTCTTGCCACTGGTCCTTTCACGGGGACTTCGATTCCTCTGACCTCACGCTTCACCGCCTCCACGAAGAGCCCTCTCACGGAATCCTATCTTGATTCCTCGTGCGGCGGCTCATTTGGTCCAGAGATGAAGTTTGCGGGTTATGATTTCATGGTCATCAGGGGAAAATCAGAAACCCCGTGCTACATATCCATTGAGACCGATACGACACAGATTCTCGATGCCTCCCATATATGGGGGAAGGACTCATTCGAGACATTCGATATTCTCGATCGAGACCATGAAGGCAGGAAAGCCGTCATAGGGCGTGCGGGGGAGAATCTCGTAAAATATGCGTGCGTGAGCATAGACAGATTCAGGCAGCTGGGACGCGGGGGAGTGGGCGCGGTCTTCGGTTCAAAGAATCTCAAAGCCATCACGGTGCGCGGAGGCAGGGATTTGGAAATCCCACACTTCGAGAAATTCTGGGAGACGATGGCAGAGTATCACGAGTACATTAACAAAGATCCTTGGACGCAGGATTTCATAGAGGCGGGCACCGTGTGTCTCGTCGAGATGATGAATGAACTCGGTGTCATGCCCGTGGAGAATTTCTCCGACGGCTCAGATGAGAAGACGGAAAGGATAGACGCAGAAGAAATGAAAAAATATCTCATACAGAATAAAACGTGCTCCGTCTGCTCCGTGCAGTGCGGGAAGCTTGTGAGGTCGAAAGACGGCAAGTATTTGGAGGGTCCTGACTATGAGACCATCGGCCTCCTGGGGAGCAACCTCGGTATCTTCGACTTCGACTTCATCATAAGGGCAAACCTGGCATGCGATGATTTCGGCATGGATACCATCTCTGCGGGAGGAACCATCGCCTTTGCGATGGAGGCTGCCCGAAACGGCCTCCTCGAAGGCATTCCTCCCTTTGGAGACACAGAAGGCGTCATGAGTCTCCTGGAAGACATTGCATTGAGGCGAGGGATAGGAAATCTTCTTGCAGAAGGCTCAAAGATTGCATCAGAAAAGATTGGAGGAAAGGATTACGCCATACAGATAAAGGGAATGGAAATTGCAGCCTATGACCCCAGAGGGTCTCGAGGGATGACGCTTGCGTATGCGACTGCAGACAGGGGTGGATGTCACCTGCGGGGCTGGCCCATTGAGGCAGAGATGGATGGAAAGATAAATAGATTTTCGTTTGAGAATCAAGCCGCACACCTCATCCACCTTCAGCACTGTAAGGCGGTCCTCGATTCCCTCATACGATGTGAGATGGTGGATTTGAATGGGTATGACCTGGAATTATTGAATATTCTCACCGATTGGGACCTCAAAATGGATGACCTCTATCGCATAGGCGAGAGAATTTATAATACATCAAGAATTTTCATCGTGAGGGAAGGCATGGGGCGTAGGGATGATTCCATTCCAAAAAAACTCTTCAACGTGCCTGTGAGGAGTGGTGCCTCGAAAGGGCACACCATCCCTGAAGAGGAATTCAACCGCGCCATAGACGAATACTACTCAATTAGGAAGTGGGATAAGAATGGTGTTCCCACGCGCGAGAAACTTGTGGAGCTTGGGATTGACTCGTTCCTGAGATGAATCTGAACGACCACAATGAGATGAAAAATTCAGTACACCTCAATCCTTGAAACGTCACGCACCCGACGAGCCTTTCTCATTTTTGGAGCGAATACGGTCTTGTTTTTATCCATGAGGAGATTTTGCGCCTCCTCAAAAGAAAAGGAAGAATGATATCCATCATGCGAGTAGACTGTGATGTAGGAAAAGGAAGGGGGGAGGAGGGGTGAGAGGGGGTACTTCCCGGCTGTGTTTTCAGAAAGTATTTTCGTCTTCATCTGGAGATTTTGGAAATCATCCACTATGGCAATTGGATTTCTTTCCTCCTCGACTATGATCCTTTCCACCTCCCTTACAGAAAGACCTTCGTAGGGGGAGAGTATTCTATTCCGGGAAAGCAAGAGAGTCTTTATTTCGTCTTTTTTAAAGCGAGCCGAATACCCATCCTTTGCAATGACCATTATGCTGTGCTCTCCGACAATATCCACAAGGGGGATTCCCCCGACTTCCCTCCCCCGAAAGACCATCTTCTTTTTTGGGAACAATTCTGGATTGAGGGATTGGGTAATCATCCCCTCTATTTTTATCAATCCATTATCTCCTCTCTGCATGAAATGATTCTTACGTCTCTCTTTCTCAGCTCTTTCATGAAGATATCGGGGTTGATGCAGTTTTCGGGTGCGAGGACTCCTTTCTTTTCTATTTCTCCCTTCACAAGCATCTGGGCGACTATGGAGGGAGGCACTGCGGTGAGCAAGGTTCCCCCGGATGTGTGCAACTCTTTTTTGGGATAACTCATGGCAGACATCCTGTGGTGGAACACCTTTCCATCTTTTTTTCCGCGAATGTCCACGATCACCGCCTCGCAATCATCGGGGACACCAGACGGCTGAGGAAATGCGGATGTGGCTGAAATGAAGACATCCCGTGGTGCAATATTCTGTCCGCGCACCTTCACGAATTCCCTGCTCAAAAGACCAATGTCTCCCACGAATTTCAGTTTCTCGACGACATCGGGAGGGAGCCCGAAGGAGTTCAATTTGAAGAAACATTCCTTAATGCCTTTATCCCTGAATGAGTCTGGGATGGTTGCGAGTTCCGAGTGCAATGAATGGTGGACGGAGAGTATACCTATAGGTTCGGGGAACTCATAGAGTTCACTTCCTGAGAGGGGTGGGACAAATTTCATCTTTCCCTTCTCGAAGCAGGCGGGCTCAGAGGTAACCTCGTCAACGATGGTATTAAGAGAGTAACCCCATACGAAAGGACCCTTCTTTTCCTGGGTACTGAATTCTCTGTTGCCGTTGTATATGTGTATGTAATCCACCGCATCGAACTGGTCTGCGATGATACGTGCGAGTACATTTGTGATGCCGGGGGTAGAGCCGACTCCAAGAACTGCGGGCAGTCCTGCTTTTTTGAAATCACGGTCCAATGCCAACTGCTTTTTTGTCATATGGTAGAGTCCACCCAGGTCACAGTAGGGGACGTGTGATGCGAGCGCGGCTTTCATCACGTCTATGTTATAGTAATACTGCACGCTGTTTATGACCGCATCTGCGCCCGAGAGGAGCCTTGCGAGACTATCATGGTTGGTCACATCGATGAAGCGCGCCTCAGCCTTCTTTCCTGCAAGTGAGCGAACGAACTTCTCAACTCTCTTTTGGGCATAATCTCCTACCACGACGCTATCCACCTGCGGGCTCGACAAAAGATCACGCACGGTGACCTGACCCATGAGCCCCGCACCGCCTAACACAACTATTCTCATTCAATCACCTAATATCACGATACAATCCTTTCTGCACCCCACAGAGACTTTTTCACCTTTTGCAAAGACCCCGGCTTCCACATTCTGCACCTGCACCGTGAGTGCGACTCTGTCATGGAGTCTGACCCTGTAAATGGTCATTGACCCTTTGTAGATGACATCCTCCACCTTTCCCTCAAAGACATTGTCCGCCACAATATTTTTTCCCACCATCAATTTTTCCGGTCGTATGGACAAATAGAATTTCTGTCCCTCTTTGCATTCGGAACTCACATGGAACGGCAACCCATCCACCACGACGGCTTCATCGCAGACCGTTCCCTCGAGAAGGTTGGTCTCGCCTATGAAATCTGCCACAAACTTTGTCCTCGGCTTCTCGTAGATCTCGTCAGAGGTGCCTATCTGCTCTATGATGCCCTTGTTCATGACCGCAATCCTGTCTGACATGGTGATGGCTTCTCCCTGGTCATGGGTGACATAGACAAATGTCGTTCCCACCTTGTCCTGAATCTTCTTGAGTTCAATCTGCATGAGTATCCTGAGTTTCAAATCGAGGGCTCCCAAAGGTTCATCGAGGAGAAGGACGGTGGGGTGGTTGACGAGTGCCCGGGCTATTGCGACCCTCTGTTTCTGCCCCCCCGAGAGCTGGGAAATTCTCCTTTTCCCGAAATCCCCCAACTCGACGATATCAAGCATTTCCGAGACATCTTTTCTGATATCCTCCTCAGGCATCTTTTTCATCCTGAGTCCGAAGGCAATGTTGTCGAAGACATTCATATGAGGAAATAGTGCAAGGTGCTGGAAGACGAGGTTGGTGGGGCGCCTGAAGGGAGGAACATCGTTCATGGGTTCGCCCGCGATATATACCGCCCCCTCCGTAGGCACTTCGAAGCCCGATATCATGCGCAGGGTGGTCGTCTTTCCACAACCGGAAGGGCCGAGAAGGGAGAAAAACTCTCCCTTCTTTATGCCAAAGGATATATTGTCAACGGCGGTGAAAGAGCCGAATCGCTTCGTCACATTGACGAGTTCGACGTCATACATCTTATCCGCCTATGATTTCATTCCACATGCGTGAGTACAGGTCAGTCGTCTTGGAGTCGAGGGGTGCCATTATCTCAAGTTTCGCGAAAACGTCCTCAGGCGGATATATGGAGGGATCGCTCATTATCTCCGGGTCCGTGAGGGGGTAGGATGCCTCGTTGGGATTGGCGTACCACACATAATTGGATATGCCTGCGGATACCTCGGGACGCAGGATGTAATCCATGAATATCTCTGCCGTGTATTTATGGGGTGCGCTTGCAGGGATGCACATGTTGTCCACCCACAGGGTTGCGCCCTGCGAGGGTATGGCGTACAGGATACTCTCGTTTTCCGCGGCAGCCTGGTAGACGTCTCCGGACCATCCATTGGCGAGCCATGCATCCCCGGAGGACAGCATCTCAATGTAGGTGTCCGAGGTGTATGCCTTGACCAGTGGTTTCTGTTTCAGGAGTATGTCACGGGCTTCCTTGAGTTCCTTTTCGCTTGTGGAGCTGTTGGAGTATCCAAGATATTTGAGTCCCGCACCGAGGAGTTCCCTCATGTCATGGTGCATGGTGATGCGATTCTTGTATTTCTCATCCCACATGACTTCCCATCCCTCGACAGATTCGACCTTCTCGGAGTTATAGCCGATGCCGGTCGTTCCCCACATATAGGGGATGGAATACTTGTCTTCGGGGTCATAGGGTGGATTCTTGAACTTCCCGCCGATATTTTTGAAGTTGGGTATATTGGCAAAGTTAATCGGTTGTATTATACCCGCCCTGATGAAATCGGGTATCATGTAATCCGTGGGAACGATGATGTCGTATCCCGATGCACCCGCCTCCATCTTTGCGCGCAGTTCGTCCGTGGAAGAATAGTTGTCGTAATTGACCTTGATACCGAACTCCTGCTCGAAGTTGGGTATGGTGTCCTCGGCGATGTAGTCGGACCAATTATAGACGTTTAGTTCCTTGGATAACTCCTCTTCCTGTTCCTCAGGCTTCTGGCCAAGGCATCCCAGAAGGGCGGAGGAAACGCCAGCGGCAGCGGCTACCTTGAGGAACTGCCTTCGGCTGATTTTACCTTCCTCGAGGTTTTCTACTATTCTTTCGAGTTCCATATTATTTACCTCCTGAATAATACACCTCTTGTGTATGTTCCTTTTTCTCAAGCGTGGCGAGGTGCATCATAGTGCTTCCTCCAGACTCTGTAACCTCTGCACCGCGAGAATGAGCAGTGTGGAGATTATGATTATGATGGATGATATGGCGTTTATCTCGGGCGTCACGCCGAACTTTATCATGGAAAATATCTTCAAAGGGAGAGTGGTTGCCCCTGGCCCTGCGGTGAAGAAGGTTATGACGAAATCGTCGAAGGAGAGGGTGAAGGCGAGGAGCGCACCTGCCATGATACCCGGGGCTGCGAGGGGAAATGTGATTTTCCTGAATGTGGTGAGTTCGTCTGCCCCCAAATCATAGGCGGCTTCCTCAAATGACCTGTCGAGTCCATGCAGGCGTGCCCTCACGACTATGGTCACAAATGGAATGCAAAAAACGATGTGGGCAATGGCAATGGTCGTGAGCCCCAACCTCATATTGAGGAAGACAAATAGGACGAGAAGCGATATGCCCATGAGCACCTCGGGGATTATCATGGGCATATAGAGCACGCTGTCATACAATTTCTTTGCGGGAAATCGAAACCGCGACATTCCAAATCCTGCCATCGTCCCGATGAATGTGGAACCGATTGTGGCGACCACGGCGATGATGAGGCTGTTTTTGAATGCGTTGAGAATATATACATTCCCGGAGAGCTTCACATACCAGGCAAGGGTGAACCCTTTCCACACCGCATTGAGCTTGGATTCGTTGAAGGAAAATATGATCAAAAGTAAGATAGGAGCATAGAGGAAAAAGTAGACTAGGAGGCTGAAGTATTTGAGAGGCTTCATTCCTCCGACACCCCCGAAAATCTAAAGTACACCAGAACCGCGAGGAGAACGGTAATCATGAGTATTATGCCCGCCGCAGACCCAAATGCCCAGTCGCGTGCGACGAGGAACATATTCTCTATGACATTCCCAATCATGCGTACCCTCGCGCCGCCGAGCAGCGTGGGGGTCACAAATTCACCTATGGTAGGGATGAACACGAGGAGGGAACCAGCCACGATGCCGGGCATCGTGAGAGGCAGGGTGACTTTGAGGAAGCTTTTCACCTTGCTCGCACCCAAATCCTGCGCCGCCTCAAGCAGAGAGAGGTCGAGTTTTTCTATGGAGGCGTACAATGGCAGAATCATGAAAGGTAGATAGTCATAAGAGATGCCGATTAAAACTGCATTCATGGTATGAAGTAAATTTAGAGGCTCAGATATTACGTTTATATACAAGAGAAATGTGTTGAGG
>Ga0315268_10007608_pt1 | contig 11390 bp, 7 predicted proteins | sample C1_top_MG_FD_204535 | JGI IMG/M metagenome (GOLD analysis project Ga0315268, IMG submission 204535) | Sediment microbial communities from Yellowstone Lake, YNP, Wyoming, USA - C1_top | ecosystem: Environmental > Aquatic > Freshwater > Lake > Sediment | place: USA: Wyoming | collected 2017-08-01 | reverse complement strand
AGCGTTCCTGACGGAGCAAGGCGCGGCTCTGCGCCTCCAGACGGTTCGCCTCCTCGGGAGTGAGGGTGACGCGCTTCTGGGCCTCCCCGCGGAAAAATCCGCGGTGGGCGATCGCCGCCCAGTAGACCACCCCCAGAAGCAGCAAGGGCACCACGACGGCGAGGACACGCTTGACCGAGAGCCCGGATAGGGAAGTCGCCGGGGGTGTCGCGCGTGAGGATTCGGGGGCCATTTCAGAACCGATAGTACACCGTGGCGCCGCCGGTAAAGCGGTTCATGTTGGTGCCGCCGACCAGTTCCTCGGTGCCCGCGCCGCCAGTGAAGGCGACCGCCCAGTGGCCGAAGGTCTTGTCGAAGGTGACGGTCACGCGGGTGCTGTTGAGCGAGATGGTCTCCAGCGTGGTGCGCGCCTGGGCGATGGAGGCGCCGCGACTGAAGCGGACCTCGAGGTAGTCGTGCAGTCCTTCCTTGCCGAAGAAGCGGCGCGCGAGAAAGACGCCGGTGGTGGAGACGCCGAGATCGCCGGGGGTGATGTACATGCGACCGGTGAAGAGATAGTTGCCGTAGTACTTCGAGACCGACCAGGTGGCAATGTTCGTGCCGGTGCCAAATTGCAGGCGGCGATAGCCTCCGGAAGCTTCCCATCCATGGCCCAGGCTCTGGAAGAGCTCGGCGCCGAGGCGGTACTGGGGATAGAGGCGGGAGTCCACCGAGCCGCCGAACTCCAGGTAACCGTAAGTGCCGGGACGGATGCTGGGATAGAACTCGATCTCCGAGAGGTAACTGTCTTCCGAGAAGCGGTCGGCGCGGCTCTCGCGAAAATAGAGGGAGCCGGCGCCGGTGGGGATGCGGAGGGCGAGGGACGACTCGTGCTGGCTGCCGCGGCCCGCGCCGTACCAGTCGTAGAGGTAGTCGGCGTTGATCTGCCAGCCCCAGGAATCGACTTCCATGCCGTGACGCATCTCCTGCGCCTGGCGGTTGTTGGGCTGGACGGTGAGCAGCTCGTCGAGGACGCGCACCGCGTCGCGGGACTTGCGCTCATTGCGCAAGGCGCGCGCGTAGAGCAGCAGAATGGTGGGGTTCTTGGGATGGCGCTGGAGCGAAGCCTGGGCCAGCTCGGCGGCGCGTTCCGGGTGGTCGGACCATAGCTCGACATCGATGAGGGCGGGCAGGGCGTCGCTGTGGTCGGGATTCTTCTCCACCACCGGCTGGAGCTGGGCCCGGGCCTCGTCGTACTGCCCCTCCCACGAAAGCACGATGCCGTAGAAGACGCGGGCGTCGGTGTCGGTGGGATTCTCAGCGAGATGCTGCTTGAGGATCTGGAGGGCTTCGGCGCGATGTTCCTTGCCGCTGAAGGCAAGTTCGCGCGCGCGGGAGAGAGCGTCCTCGGGAGGCGCGGCAAAGGAACGCGCCGAGGCGCCGAAAGCAAGCACAAGAACCACTGCCAGAAAAAGAATGCGCATGAAGCGGTCCTTCGTTCGGGTCATTTCAGCGTACCTCGGCACGGCGGTCAAGCGAATCCTTCCGGGATTGCGCGGTGGGGGAGGGTTTCCCGGTATCCCCGGCCCCTGGCCCGTACTCGCGCTGCAGGGCGAAGTAGGACTTCTTCAGGTACGGGTCGGGAGTGACAGTGTTCCAGGCCGGCCAGCGGAAGTCCGCGGGATCGCCTAGCTTTCCGCCGGTGACTTGGGGCAACGCGGCGTCCATTTTCATGGCAGCCAGATCGTTGCCCCCGTTGGGATCGAGGACGAAGACGCTGATCTGCATGTTGAGGCTGTGCATGGAGTGGATGCCATCGTCCTCGAACGAAGAGAACACCTGGAACTGGGAGGGGTCGGTAACGAGGAGCCTGGCCCAGGGAACGCGCACCACGATGACCCCCTCCGCGGCGTCGGCGAACCACTCGGCGCGGGAATCGTAGTCCGCGGCCTGGGGATCCGGATTCCCCCAGCGCAGCGCGCCCGTGGGATCCGCAGCGGACTGCGGCAAAGGGACAAACTGGCCCTGGGGATCGAGCGACAGGTGGAAACCGCGCCGGTAGCGCAGGACCTTCAGAGAAGGGATGTCGCTGCGGGGAACGATTTCATACGGGTTGTAGTTGTCGGACACCAGCAAGCGGGCCTGGCCGGGAGCGCCCAGATAGAGGAGGAAGTTGACGCCGCCGGAGGCTTCCAGGTTGCCGAAGGGCAGGCGCTGCACCCCGACGCGATTGGGCAGGGTGCTGAGGGCGACGGCGTAGGCGACCTTGTCGAAGTGGGTCTTGCCGTCCTTGCGCGTGCCGATGCAGTCGAGGCAGTCGACCTTCAGGCGCAGGTAGAGGTACGCCTCGTCCACGGCGGCCTGCACGCTGGTAACGCGGCGCTCGGTCTGGTAGCCGTCGGCGATGGCGGAGGCGGTGGCGGAAGTGTAGAGCTTGGGCACGCCCGCCCAGAGCGCGGCGTCGGTGCCGAAGAGGCGCCAGCGGGAGGAGCGGAAGCCGGTGAGGCCATAGTGCTGCGCCGGATCGAGCTGGTTGACCCACAGGCGGGCGCGGTCGGGAGGATTGGCGTACCCTTCCGTGGACCAGCCCTGGCGGTACCACTCGTCCATCAACTCGAAGCTCAGGCCGCCGGCGCAGCCCGCGGCGTGCAGGCTGCGCACGATGCGGGTGAGGAACTGCGCCTGCTCGTCCTCGCTGAGTCCGCCGAGGTTCCAGCCGGAAGGCACCGCGCGGCGGGTGACTTCGGAGGTGGACATACCGAACTCGCTGATCACCAGCGGGAAGGGCGTGCGCGCGCGCAACTCGCGCACGTAGCCGAAGACGGGGTTGATCCCCTCGGCGTCGCGCGCCTGCTGGTAGCGGGGCTCGTTCTCCACGTATTCGGGATCGTAGGGGAAGGCCGGATACATGGAGAAGACGCCGGCGGCGAAGCCGGGATCGACGTGGAAGGCGCTCTCCAGCAGAGGCGCGCGCTGCGGATCGGGGGCCGCGCCGGTGATGGCGGCGACGGGGTGTTGCCAGCCGTAGGTCGAGGTCTCGTAGTTGACCAGGTAGTCCAGCATCTGCGCGAACCAGACCTGCACCGGGGTGCCGTTGGCGACGGAGATGTACTTGCCGTCGTAGCGGCGGCGGCCGCGGTTGGCGGAGTTGGTCTGGGCGAGGACGGCGGCGTCGAGCTCGCGGCCGAAGACGATGGCGGCCACGTGAGCGGAGATGTCGTTGGCGTAAACCCCGCCGCCACGGAAGCGGCGCGGGGGGACCGAGCCACGGCCGTGAATGGCATCGACCACGTAGCGGATCTCGGCCTGGGTGTCGTCGATGTACTGGCTGTTCCAGAGATCGTTGTCGGGCGGATCGCCGATCCAGACCTGCTGGAAGAGGAGCGCCGGACCGCCGCGCGCGACGTAGTGGCTGTAGCTGCGGTAGAAGGCGGGCGGCAACAGGGTGTAGGCGCGCAGCACGTTGGCGTGCAGGTTCGTGACCAACTGCAACCAGCGCGAGTACTGGCCGTTGTCGTTGGGCAGCGAGGTGGGCAGATAGCCGGGGGCGGCGGGACCGAAATCGACGCCGGAGACGTACAGCGGCTGCCAGGCGTTGTTGCGCTGCTGCTGGAGAGCGCCGTCGGCGGCGCGGAAGCGGACCTGGAGAGTGGCGGCGGGTTGCGCCTCCGGGAGGATCGAGGGAGCGGCGTCGGCGGAACCGCGCAGGCCGAAGATGTCGTCGAGAGCGTTGCGCGCGGTGGCGCCGTAGGTGCGGTTGTCGAGCAGGCCGCGGTAGAGGTCGGCGGCCTGGAAGAATTTGCCCTCGCGCTCCAGGGCGGCGGCGGCCAGCAACTGCAGGTTCGGATCGCCGCGGCGCTGCTGCAGCAGGCGCGTCATCACGTTGGGATCGATGTCGCCCTTGCCGGTTTCGAAGGAGACAAACGCCAGGCCGATCTGCGCCTCCTCGACACGCGGGTCGAGGCGGAGGGCGCGAGTGAAATAGTAACGGGCCTCGTCCCAGTACTTCAGCTTGTAGTTGGTCCAGCCCATCATGAGGATGACGTCGGTGGAGTTGGGAGCGATGGCGTAGGCCTGGCTGAAGCTGCCGAGGGCGCGGGCGTAATCGCCGCTCTCGTATTGCTTCACGCCCTGCTCGTACATGGGCTTGTACTGCGGCTTCCAGTAAAACTCCCAGAGCGCCACCACGAAGAGGAAGAGAAACATTCCCCAGAAGACGCGATTGAGGAACCAGGGGCTACGCCTCATGGGCCACCGCCAATTCACGCGCGCCCTTGTGCTCGACACTCTCCCACTTGCGCCGTCCAAAGAAGTAGCGAAGCACGCCCTGGGCGCGGAAGAAGGTGACGATCTGGCGATAGCCGACGTTCTCCGCAATCGCGTAGAGGAGGAGGATGCCGAGGTGCTTCAGGCCGGGGTAGCGGCGCCAGGTGGACTCTTCCAGCAGGACCGATCCGACCGAGAGCAGGGTGCCGTACCCGATGGCCAGAGCCATGATGAGAATGAAGAGGGAGAGCGGCATGGCGCCGATGAGGAACGAGAAGGGGATGAGGATGGTGCCGGCGGCCTCGATGAGGCAGCCCAGGGCCTCGATGTAGGCGTGGAAGGGCATGCTGAAGAGGCCGAGGAGGCCGTAGCGCGGGTTGATGATCAGCTTGTCGTACTTGACGACGGTCTGGGTCAGCCCGAGCTGCCAGCGGCGGCGCTGGCGGGCGAGCATCTTGAGGGTGCGCGGCGCCTCCGTCCAGCAGATGGGATCGGTGGTGAAAACGATCTTGTACTTCCAGCCCTTGCCTCGCATGTGGCGGTGCAGGCTGGCGATCATGTCGATGTCTTCGGTGACGGTGTCGGTGCTGAAGCCGCCCGCCAGCACCACGGTCTCGCGGTGCAGCATGCAGAAGGCGCCGGAGACGATGAAGGTAGCGTTGAGGAAGTTCCACGCGGGACGGCCGAAGAGGAAGGTGCGGATGTACTCGACAACCTGGCAGCGCTCGATCCAGCTCTTGGGGAGGTCGATCTTGGTGATCTGGCCGTCCTTGACGGTGCAGCCGTTGACGATGCGGACGACGCCGCCGCTGACCACGGTCTGCACGCTGGAGTGCAGGATGGGCGCCATGAGGCGCAGCAGGGCGTCGCGCTCGATGATGCAGTCGGCGTCGACGGTGCAGAAATAGGGGCTGCGCGCCATGTTGATGCCCACGTTGAGGGCGTCGGGCTTGCCGCCGTTGGGCTTGGAGACGACGATCAGCTCGGGGCGCGCGGGATTGAAATAGAAGGCGGTGGGCGCCAGGGCCTTGATCTGCTCGCGGTAGATCAGGTCCATGCGGGTGAGGCCGAAGGCGGCGACCAACTGGGCGACGGTGCCGTCGGTGGAGCCGTCGTCCACGACGATGATTTCCCGCTCCGGGTAGTTGAGGCGCATGAGCGAGTGGACGGTGGCGACGATGCTGTGCTCCTCGTTGTGAGCGGGGACGATGAGCGCCACCGGCGGGGTGACGGGCGAGTCGGCGATGTCGGCATAGCCCTTGCGCGCCGACAGCTTGGCGTGCAGCGTGACGCTGTACAGCGACAGCATCATGAGCATGGTGTAAACGCCGTTGGTGACGATGAAATAAATGAGGATGACGGCGTTGGCGTAATCGAAGAGCTGCAGAACGGTGCTATGCACGGCCGACACCTCCGGAAGCGCCGAAGGACGAGGCGGATTCGCCGGAGACCGCCTTCTTGCCGGCAGGAGAGTTGAGCATGGTTTGGGCGCGCTCGCCCAGCGGCCCGCGATCGCCGTGGGAGATGCGCTCGAGGACCCGCCAGTAGGCCTCGGTGGGCGCGATCGCCAGGGTGTCGATCAGGGCGAGACGCGCCGGCAAGGGCACTTCGCCGGAGGCCAGGGCGGTGGTCAGCAGCGAAGTCTTGCCGAGGAGAGCGAACTTCTGGCAGACGGCGCGGGCGAGTTGCCCGTCCTGCGCTGCGGCCAGGCTGCCGAGGACATAGGAAAGAAGGCCGAGGCGCTGGATCTCGTCGGCAATCTGCTCGCTGACGTACTGGTCGGAGGACTGCACAAAGGCGGCATAGAGCTGGTCGACGGCGGCGCGGCCGAACTGCGCCAGCGACTTGGTGGCAGCTTCGCGCACGCGCCACTTGGTGTCGCCGATGCGCGCTAGCAGGTCGGGGACAAGAGCGAAATAGGCGGGATCGGCCACGGCGCGGACGGCGTGCAGGCGGACAAACTCGTTCTCGTCCTGCAGCAGGCGGCGCAAAGCCTCGGTGGAACGCGCGTCACGGAAGAGGCCCATGAGGGCCGCGGCGCGGGCGCGCACGTCGGGATACTTGTCCACCGCGGCCCGGTCCACCACGGCGTCGCAGACTCCCGGGGGGAAGGAAGCGGCGGTCAGCGGGCTGGCCTTGTCGGCCAGGCGGGCGATCTCGCGCATGGAGTCGATGACGAAGAAGCGCATGCGCCATTGGGAGTGCTGCAGCGAGGGCAGGAAGTAGGGCAGGTCCTCCATCTTGTAGCACACCAGGGTGGTCTTGGTGGTGCGCAAGGAGACGTCGTTCTGGGCGCCGATGGCGCGCTCCATCTCCTGCAGCAGGAGGGGGATGGCGGCGGGATGGCGGATATGCCCCATGGTGTAGACCGCCACCTGGCGGACGATGGCGGCGGGATCGTGCAACGCCTCGGCGGCGAAGTGGAGGGCGAAGGCGGGATCGAGGCGGCCGAGGTGGTCCATGGCGAGGGCGCGGGGAACGGCGAGAATGCGGAAGCCCCGCACCCAGTTCAGCCACCCGCCGCGTACCCGGCCGGGATCGATCTGCGGCTTCTCGCCGCGCACCGCGGCGGCCATCAGGGCGCGACCCCGGGAGCGCCCGAAGGTGATGCGGGCCCAGCTTTCGATGTAGCCCAGTTCGTAGAAAAGCTGCGTCATGCGCGGCGCCGAAGCGCGGTCGAGCAGGGCCATGAGCATTTCCTGCACGGCGTCCTGCTCGGCGCGAGTGCCGGCGCGGGAGAGTGCGGCGGCCGCCTGGGTGGGGGTCAGCTTGCCGTCGGAGAAATCGCCGACGGCGTCGCGGAAGCGGAGGCGTGCGGCATCTTTGAGGCGGAAGTAACGCTTGCGGCTGTAGCGGCGCCAGGCCAGAAAGCAGAGAAAGACGAAGTTCAGCGAGGCCACGGCCAGCAGCAGCCAGAGGACGATCGCAGTCAGATCTTCCAGTAGCATAGAATCGCCTCCGCCGACGTACACGACGCGCGCTATCAGCCCCTTTTCTAGGGGTCTTTTCGCTGGCGCCGTCACCGCTCCTGGGGGAGGACCTGCGGCGTGCTACGACGACGCTCCAGACGAAACCGCACTTCCATCGCCGGACCGAGCGTAGCCGCGCCAACGGCAGTGTTGCAGTGGATTAGGCGCAATGTCAGCGATGCTAGCCAAAACTCCCGCCCCGCCTTGCGGCGAAACAGGCGCGGGCAACGCCCGAACGGAAGTTTTTTCGATCGCCGACGCCGACCAGAGTACGATGAATGGGCTTTGCTGTCCAGAGGGTCGCCGTACCACTTTAGTTGTAGTTTCCGCCTGCCGGTGGCGAATTGGGACTTAGGCGAAAAAGCGGAAACGACCGCCTGGCAATAGCTTGGGGGAAAGTGACCAGGCGGGCGCTGGGCGCGGAACGCCGGCTCGCGCTACCATAAGGGCACAGGAATCCATGCGACTGCTGGTTGTCGAGGACGAAAGGAAGGTCGCCAGTTTCATCGCCCGTGGGCTGGAGCAGGAGGCCTACGCGGTGGACGTGGCGAGCGACGGCGAGGCCGGGGCGCAGATGGTGGAGGACTGCGACTACGACCTGGTGATCCTCGACCTCATGCTGCCCAAGCTGCCGGGCATGGAGTTGCTGCAGCGCATCAAGGCAAGGAAACCGAGCACGCCGGTGCTGGTGCTGACGGCCAAGGGCGCGGTGGAGGACCGGGTGGCGGGCCTAGACAAGGGTGCCGACGACTACCTGACCAAGCCGTTCGCCTTCGCCGAAGTTTCGGCGCGGGTGCGGGCGCTGCTGCGGCGCGGCCAGCGGGAGGCGACGGAGCTGTCCATCGCCGACCTGGTGGTGGACACGGCGACGCGCCGGGTGACGCGCGGAGGAAAGAAGATCGAGCTCTCCAATAAGGAATTCGCCCTCCTGGAATACCTGCTGCGTCACGCGCGCCGCCCGGTGACGCGCACCATGATCACCGAACACGTCTGGGACATCCAGTTCGACAGCGTGACCAACGTGGTGGATGTCTACATCAACTACCTGCGCAACAAGGTGGACAAGGGGTTCGCGCCGGCGCTGATCCACACGGTGCGCGGCGTGGGTTACATGCTGACGGACGAGCATCCGTGAAGTTCGGGCTGCGCACCAAGCTGACGCTGCTGTATGCGGCGCTCTTTGCGGTCGTACTGGGACTGCTGGGGGCGTTCTTCTACCACGCCATGGCGGCGCGCCTCGATACGGGCGTGACCGACGAGCTGGACCAGCGGGCGGCGGGGCTGCGCGGCTACATCAACTTCGTGGACGGCAAGCCCACCCTGGTCTACGACCGCGACGATCCCGAGGAGACCCACTTCATCCGCCTGGCAACGCGCTACTACCAGATCTACGACGCCGCCGACGGGCACCTGGTGGAGCGCTCGCGGGAGATGGACCTGCTGGACGTGGACCTGTCGCCGGACGAGGTGGCGGAGCGGATCGCGGAGCCGGGGATCGACGAATTCGACACCGAAAGCGATCGGCTGAGGTTCCACAACTCTGTGTTGCGGGCACCCGACCGGCACGTGTACCTGTTGCGCGTGGGGGCGTCGCTGGGACCGCTGCAGGCAACGTTGCGCGAGTTGAAGAAGACGCTGGAGCTGATGATCCCCGCGGCGGTGTTCGTGGCCGCGCTGGGCGGCTGGTTCATGGCGCGGCTGGCGCTGCGCCCGGTGGGAGAGCTGCGGCGGGCGGCGCACCGCATCAGCATCTCCAACCTCGACCGCCGGCTGCCGCAGAGCGGTACGGGCGACGAATTGGACCTGCTGGCGGCCACCTTCAACAACGTCTTCGAGCGGCTGCAGAAGTCGGTGGAGCAGATGCGGGAGTTCAGCGTGAGCATTTCGCACGAGCTGCGCACCCCGCTGACCGCCCTGCAGGGCGAGGCGGAGATCACGCTGATGCGCGCCAGCACGGTGGAGGACTACCGGCGCGTGCTCACCAGTCAACTGGAGGAACTGGGCAAGCTGAGCCGCCTGGTGAACCAGTTGCTGACGCTGGCGCGGGCGGAGAGCGGCCAGTTGAAGCTGGAAGCGCGGGAGATGGACCTCTCGGAGATGGTGCGGTCGCTGGCGGAACAGATGGAGCCGATCGCCTCCTACAGCGGCATCCGGCTTGCGGTGACGGGCGCGGAGCCGGGCACGTGGATCGCGGCCGACCCGCAGTGGCTGGAGCGCGTGGTGCTCAACCTGCTGGATAACGCCATCAAGTTCACGCGCGAGGGCGGCAGCGTGGAGGTGGCGGTGACGCGCGCCAACGGCGAAGCGCGGTTGCAGGTGCGCGACACCGGCGCCGGCATCCCGCAGCTGGCGCTGCCCCACATCTTCGAGCGCTTTTACCGCGCGGATGGATCGCGCTCCAAGGAAGTGGCCGGCGTGGGACTGGGGCTCAGCCTCGTGCGGTCGATCGTGCAGGCGCACCGCGGCCGGGTCGAGGTGCAAAGCGAACTCAACGTGGGCAGCACGTTCACCGTGGTCCTGCCGCTGGCGCGGGCCGGCGCGGAAGCTGTCGCGGAACCCTCGGGCCATCTCGCCGGCTGATCCCGCGCCGCGGCCCGCAAGTCTTCTTCTCCTTTTCTCCTTCCAACCGCTCCTGACAGCAAAATTAGGAGAATTTAATGCGCGGCTAATCGGCCTTTAATGGCCCAGGGAATATCTGTAGAGAAGCGGCTTTCTTCGAAGGAGGGTCACCCATGAAGAGGATTTTCACCGTGACGGTGGCGCTCCTGCTGCTCGGAGCGATGAGCTGGGCAGCGGCACAAGGCGTCCCCGCGAAGCCGGCGAAGAAGGCCCGCATCACCAGGATCCGGGTGGCGTTGGGCAAGGTGGTTTCGGTGAGCGCCACGGGACTGGTGATCCTGCACAAGGTGAAGGGCAAGGAAGAGACCAGCACCTTCACCCTGAATGGCGAGACGATCAAGGAAGGCGACCCGGCGGCGGGCAACCTGGTGACGGTGCACTACACGATCAAGAGCGGGGACAACGTGGCCACCCTGGTAAAGGTTTCGGCGCCCAGGACTGAGAAGGCGAGCACCGCCCGGCAGGCGACGGATTCGGCGCCGCCGAAGAAGTGAGCCAGCGCTAGCAGTCAACTTGACGCGTACCCTGGGGCGCCGCGCAACCGGCGCCCCGTTTTTCGGGCGCGTCCGGGCCGCCCATGGGCGTCCGGCGTCACTGGCGGGGGTGACGTCAATCACTGCCCCGCACCAAGAACAGGGCGATTGTCGGGGTAGGGATCCGCGGTGGCGCGGACGCACACGGTGGCGGTGTGCCCGGGTGCTTTACGGTCACGCTGGACTGGATCGGGTTGACGCTGCTGGCGGTGATGGCCGTCGTGCTGGCGGTGTTCCACGCGCTGCGCGCGCGGGCCTCGCGCCGCGAACTGGAGGCGGCCGTGGAGCTGGCCAGCCAGCGCGAGCGGGAGCGCGACCTGGCGCAGACGGAGCTGGTGCAGCGCTTCCAGCAGGAGCGCGAACTGGAGCGTGAGAAGGTGCAGTTCCAGGCGCAGCTCTGCGAGTACGAAAAGTACGCCGCCCTGGCGCAACTGGCGCTGGGGGCGGCGCACGAAATCAACAACCCGCTGCTCGGCATCCTGTCGCACCTCGAGCTGGAGCTGAAGAACGCGCAGAGCGAGGAAGCGAAGATCGAGATCGAGCAGTGCATCGAGGGCGCGCAGCGCATCTCGGCGACGCTGCAGGGGCTGCTGAACTACGCCCGGCCGGCGCCGCCGCAACTGGCCAAGATCAACCTGCAGCGGCTGGTGGGATCGACGCTGCAGTTCCTCCGGCACCAGCCGATGTTCCACGGGCTGATCGTGGAGAACAAGGTTCCGCCCTACCTGCCGACCATCAGCGCCGACTCCAACCAACTGACGCAGGTCATCACCAACCTGCTGCTCAACGCGGTGCAGGCCAGCGACGAAGGCGGGCGGATCAGCGTGTCTGCGGAGCGCGTGGGGTTCGAGAACAAGGTGGAGCTGTGCATCAGCGACACCGGCAGGGGGATCCCGCCGGACGTGCTGCCGCACGTCTTCGAGCCGTTCTTCACCACCAAGCGGGGCAAGGGGACGGGGCTGGGGCTGGCCATCTGCCAGTCCTATCTGCGCAGCCACGGCGGAGACATCAAGATCGAAAGCAC
>Ga0315268_10007607_pt1 | contig 11392 bp, 11 predicted proteins | sample C1_top_MG_FD_204535 | JGI IMG/M metagenome (GOLD analysis project Ga0315268, IMG submission 204535) | Sediment microbial communities from Yellowstone Lake, YNP, Wyoming, USA - C1_top | ecosystem: Environmental > Aquatic > Freshwater > Lake > Sediment | place: USA: Wyoming | collected 2017-08-01 | reverse complement strand
TCAGCTCAAACGCGACCGCATCCCCGGCCTTGATGCTCTCCAGCAGCGAGGCATTCGCCACCTTGAAATCCATCGTCATGCCCGGCCAGTCCAGCGACTTGATCGGTTCGTGCGCCAGCTTGACGGTTCGTGCGCCAGCTTGACGGTGAGGTTTGCCTTGTCCACAAACACCACTTTGCCTGTGCCGTGATGCGCAGCCTGCGTCTTCTGCATTGCGGCTACCGGTGTTCGGCACATGCCGGCAGCACGTAGGGTGCAATATGCGTAGCGCATTGCACCGAATGGTTTATGCGCTTACCTTTGTAGGTCGGGCTTCAGCCCGACACGTCGGCTAGAAACTCGACCTACAATCTTGCTCTGACGGTTCCGACAATCATCTACCGATAGCGTGCAACTAAACCAGTTGGCCGACCTGTCTGGACCCGGTTGAATTGCGCCGCCGCATTGCAGCTAGCGCCACAAGCCCGAGGCCTAGCAACGAAGAGCTGACTGGTTCGGGAGTGGGGCAGGCGGGTTGACCCGGCTGTCCGCATACGGTAAAGCTGCCTCCTTGCAGGAATACGGCGGAATCAAGAATATGATCGCCGGCGTCTGCAATTCCGATGAACATGGTGTTGGTCACCCCTGAGTTAACAGGCGCCACAATTGACAGAACATGAGTTAAACCGTCGAGCTGGGTGTCCAGCAACCCGCTGTAGTTTGGATTGGTGTTGTTGATGTAGTAACTGCAATTTGTTCCTGTACCAGGAGCAGCGTTCGCCCCGGAAGCATAGCCACAATTCACGTTGTTGATCGAGACCGGGGTGCCGGTGCCAGGAACGAGCGCGTAGTTCACGCCATTGATAAAGAATCCGAACACATCATTGTAAGCGGAGCCGACCCACTCGTTATACTCTTCCGACCCAAAAACATATTTGAATGTCACTTGGCTTCCGGTCGGGACAAAATCAAAAGTCAGCACCGTTGCGTCATAAGTGGTGTAGCCCGGAATCAAGCCATCCAGCGTAGCGTTGCCCGGAGTGCCGACATTGGATCCCGCACCAGTCTGATTGTTCGGGCCGATCACGTTGTGGGCATCGCCGCTGGTCAATACCAGTCCGTTACTGAAATTGGTTCCGGGGTTGGCGGAGTCGAGTATCCCTGCGCCACCGCTAAACGAACCCGCTCCTACCTGGGCGCCGGTGTAATTGATGTTGCTTACCGTAATGCCAGAACTCCCCGCCAACAGCGAGTTCACCAAACCCGTCGGAGTAACCCCTTGGTCCATTGCAGTTACCACCAAACTGGCGTGAGCTATATTTTGTATGCCCAATACAAGCGCGCATGCCACGATTGTTTTTGTAAATGTTTTCATGATCTCTCCTTGGCTCTGGTTAAATTTATGCCGTTAATAATCTTGCTGAATTGTTCAACAGCAAGATATGCGCCATGTGCAATAAATTTTCCCTAATCATTTGAAAGGTATATGAAAAATTTTTAATTTAACTGTGGGGTCTATCGCTTGAATCATATCGCCCAAGAAGATTTGTGTCTGATTTGAGACACTTTCAGAGGCAACTCATTTAACAGAAGGCCATGCACTTAAAAAATGCTTTTTGTATCAAATTGTTATGCAAGTTTTTACAAAAATCGCAGGCGTAAAGTTTTTTGAAAAAACAGTTTGCGCAATATAGGGTATGGAATCCGTTTTGTAGCACGAGCAGAGCAGAGGGCCGCACTCAATGAGAGATACAGCCACCCCAATTGCCATTCAGAATCTTGACTACTCTTTGGTTACTTGCGTTCGATCTTCACGATTTCCCACTTCTTCGATTCGGATTTTTTCAGCTCGAACGCGACCGCATCCCCGGCGTTGATGCCCTCCAGCAGTGCGGCATTCGCCACCTTGAAATCCATCGTCATGCCCGGCCAGTCAAGCGATTTGATCGCTTCGTGCGCCAGCTTGATGGTGAGGTTTGCCTTGTCCACGGACACCACCTTGCCTGTGCCGTGATGGCTGGCCTGCGCTTTCTGCACGCCCGCCATCGTTTGCTCGGCGCATGCCGGCAGCACGGTGCCAGTCAACAGCAATCCAAAAATCCATGCCTGCATTTTCATATTCCGCTCCTCTCTCGTTTATAAAAATTAATCATTACTTGCGCAGCCGCGCTTCCTTCACCAGCATATAAATCGCCGGGATCACCAGCAGCGTCAGCACGGTGGAAGTCACCATGCCGCCGACCATGGGCGCGGCGATGCGGCGCATCACTTCGGAGCCGGTGCCGCTGCCCCACATGATCGGCAGCAGGCCGGCCATGATCGCCGCCACGGTCATCATTTTCGGGCGCACGCGCTCCACCGCGCCGTGCATCACCGCCTCGTATAAATCTGTCAGCTCGACTTTTTTGAGATCGGCGGTGCAGCGCTGCTGTGCCGCGTTCCACGCGTTATCGAGATAGACCAGCATCACCACGCCGGTCTCCGCCGCCACGCCGGCCAGCGCGATGAAGCCGACCGCCGTCGCGACGCTGAGATTGTAGCCCAGCAGCCACATCAGCCACACTCCGCCGACCAGCGCGAACGGCACCGACAGCATCACGATCAGCGTTTCGGTCAGGCGGCGGAAGTTCAGATACAGCAGCAGAAAAATCAGCGCCAGCGTCAGCGGCACGACGACTTTCATGCGCTGCGCGGCGCGCTGCATGTATTCGAACTGGCCGCTCCAGGCCGCGTAATAGCCGGGTGGGAATTTCACTTTGTCGCGCACCGCTTTCTGCGCGTCATGCACATAACCGCCGATGTCGCGCTCGCGCACGTCGACAAATATGTAGGCGGCCAGCATCGCGTTCTCGGTGCGGATGGACGGAGCGCCGCGGCTTAACGTGATCGTCGCCAGCTGACCCAGCGGCACCATTGCGCCGGTCGATGTTGGCACCAGCACTTGCGTGGCGACGCTGTGCGGGTCACTGCGCAGCTCGCGCGGATAGCGCACGTTGACCCCATAGCGTTCGCGTCCTGCCACCAGCGTGGTGACTTTCTCACCGCCCAGCGCGGCGGCGATCACATCCTGCACTTCGTCGATGCTGAGGCCGTAGCGCGCAATCGCAAAACGATCCGGCACGATGTCGAGGTAATAACCGCCGCCCAGCCGCTCGGCATACGCGCTGCTGGTGCCGGGCACAGTTTTCACCGCGTTTTCCACCTGCTGCGCCAGACGCTCCAGCTCGGCCAGATCGCGCCCGAACACCTTGATGCCGACCGGGGTGCGGATGCCGGTGGAAAGCATGTCGATGCGTGCCTTGATCGGCATGGTCCAGGCGTTGGACACGCCGGGCATCTGCAGCGCCTTGTCCATTCCCGCGATCAATTTGTCGGTCGTCATGCCGGGCCGCCACGCGGATTCCGGCTTGAGGTTGATCACCGTCTCGAACATTTCCAGCGGCGCCGGGTCGGTCGCGGTCTGCGCACGCCCGGCCTTGCCGTACACCGACTCGACTTCGGGAAAACGCTTGATGATGCGGTCCTGCACCTGCAGCATCTCCGCCGCCTTGGTCACCGACAGCCCCGGCAGCGTGGTGGGCATATACAGCAGTGTGCCCTCGTTCAAGGCCGGCATGAACTCGCTGCCCAGGCGGCTGGCCGGATACAGCGTGAGCAGCATCGCGCACACCGCCAGCAGCAGCGTGAACCACTTGTGGCGCAGCACGATTTGCAGCAGCGGGCGATAGGCCGCGATCAGCATGCGGTTCAAGGGATTCTTTTCTTCCGGCATGATTTTGCCGCGTATCAGCAGCAGCATCAGCACCGGCACCAGCGTCACCGACAACAACGCCGCCGCCGCCATCGCAAACGTCTTGGTGTACGCCAGCGGCGCGAACAAACGTCCTTCCTGCGCTTCCAGCGTGAACACCGGCAGGAAGGATACGGTGATGATCAGCAGCGAGAAAAATAATGCCGGGCCCACTTCCTTGCAGGCGGCGAGGATGATGTCAAGACGCGGTGTCGCAGCGTCGGCCCGCTCCAGATGCTTATGCGCGTTCTCCACCATCACGATGGCGGCGTCCACCATCACGCCCATCGCGATCGCGATGCCGCCCAGGCTCATGATGTTGGCATTCAGGCCGACCGCGCGCATCGCCACGAAGGCCAGCAGGATGCCGACCGGCATCATCAGGATCGCGACCAGCGCGCTGCGCGCGTGCATCAGGAACAGCGCGCACACCAGCGCCACCACCAGGCTTTCTTCCAGCAGCGTGCGGTTGAGCGTATTGATGGCGCGCTGTATCAGCGCGGAGCGGTCATACACCGCCTGCACCGTCACCCCCTGCGGCAGGCCGGGCGCAATCTCCGCCAGCCGGCTCTTGATGTTGTCGATCACGCCCAGCGCGTTCTGCCCGTAGCGCGCGATCGCGATGCCGCCCGCCGCCTCGCCCTCGCCGTTCAGCTCGGCGATGCCGCGCCGCTCGTCCGGCCCCAGCTCCACGCGCGCCACGTCGCGCAGCAGCACCGGCGTGCCGCCCTGTGTCTTCAGCACCACCTGTTCGATGTCGGCAATGCCGCGCAGATAGCCGTGGCCGCGCACCATGTATTCGGCCTCGGCCAGCTCCACCACGCGCCCGCCGACATCGCGGTTGCTCATGCGCAGCGCCTGCGTCACGCGATCAAGGCCGATGCCATACGATTGCAGCTTGCGCGGATCCACCACCACCTGATATTGCTGCACATAGCCGCCCAGGCTGGCGACCTCGGCCACGCCCTGCGCCTTGTTCAGCTGGTAGCGCACGAACCAATCCTGCAGCGTGCGCAACTCGGCCAGCGTGTGGCGCGCGCTGAGCAGCACATATTGATACACCCAGCCCACGCCGCTGGCATCCGGCCCTAGCGTGGGCGTCACGCCGCGCGGCAGTTGCGCCGAGATGCTGTTGAGATATTCCAGCACGCGCGAGCGCGCCCAGTACACATCGGTGCCGTCCTCGAAAATCACGTAAACGAACGACGCGCCGAAAAATGAAAAGCCGCGCACCACTTTCGATTTCGGCACCGCCAGCAGCGCGCTGGTGAGCGGGTACGTGACCTGATCCTCTACCACCTGCGGCGCCTGCCCGGGATATTCGGTGTACAGGATGACCTGTGTGTCGGAAAGATCCGGGATCGCATCCAGCGGCGTTTTGATCAGCGCATAGACGCCTGCCGCAACCGCGAACAGCGTCGCCAGCAAAACCAGCAAGACATTGCGCAACGACCATTCGATGAGTTTATTGATCATGATTGTTTATCTCCGTCATCGGCTTCCGTCCCTTCAAGAGTGAGGTTGGAATGGGCTCGTGCTTTTGCGCCGTCCACGATCGCCCCCTCCCCTTCAAGGGGAGGGTTGGGGTGGGGATGGGTCCCCAACCCCTCCCATATCGCCCCCATCACCGCATCCATCTCATTCAACACCTGATGGTTCCAGAAGCGCATCACCTGAAATCCTGCTTCCATCAGCATCTGATCGCGGACCGTGTCCTGTTGCGATTCCAGATGCTGGCCACCATCCACCTCGATCACCAGTCTGGCTTCCAAACAGACAAAATCCAGAATGTAATCGCCAAATGGATGTTGCCGCCGGAACTTGTGACCGTTGAGTTGACGTCCGCGCAGCCTGCGCCATAACGCCTGCTCTGCATCGGTCATGTTGCGGCGCAAATTTTTTTGCAATCCATTTTGCAAAACGAATGTGTTGGTTTGGCCTTTCATGATTCCTCCATTAAACCCATCCCCACCCCAACCCTCCCCTTGAAAGGGAGGGAGCAAACGTGAACGACGGAAAGGCGCGAACCCATCCCAATCCCAACCACCCCCGCAAGGGGTACGCCGGTGGGGTCCCCGCTGCTACGCAGCGCCCCTTCCGCAGTCCCCTTGAAGGGGAGGGAGCCAACGCGAACGGCGGAAAGGCGCGAGCCAAACCCAACCTCATCCAACCTTCTCCCACAGGAGGAAGGAACAATTGCTCCTCCCCCTTCAAGGGGGAGGTTGGGAGGGGGATGGGTTTATTCATCTCCACTTGCAGAAGATGATCAGTGTTGATGTTCATGATCTGGCTGCGACACTTCTGGCGCTGAAGCCGACGCGCTTTCCTTGCTCATGCCGCCCAGTGCCGCGCGCAGGTTGCTCTCCGCGTCCAGCAGGAAGTTGGCGCGTGTGACCACCTGCTCGTCTTGTACGAGGCCTTCCAGCACCTCAACATAATCGTCCGCGCGCTGTCCCAGTTTCACTTCGCGCGGCGCGTAGCGTCCGCTGGCGACCTGCACCAGCACCAGCTGGCGCGTGCCACTGTCGATCACCGCCGATGCGGGTATGGACAACACGGCGGCGGGCGATTTCTGCGCGGTCAGCTGCACGCTGGCGAACATCGCCGGGCGCAATCTGGCGTCGCGGTTGGGCAGTTCCACGCGCACGCGCACGGTGCGGGTTTGCGGGTTCAGCACCGGCGCAATGAAACTGATCTTTCCCGAGAACACGGCACCGGGATAGGCGTCCACGTTCACCCTGGCCGGCTGCCCCACGCGCAGCACTCCCTGATCCTGCTCCGCTACGTCGGCCTGCACCCACACCGTGGACAGGTCGGCCAATTTGAACAGCACGTCGCCGGGCGCGAAGCGCGCACCGGCGAGCGCGATTTTTTCCAGCACCACGCCGTTGATCGGCGAGCGCAACACCAGGTTGTCGGAGCCGGATGGCGCGGCCTGATCGGCAGCGCCGGACGCGACCTCCCAGTTGCGCAGGCGCTGCAGCGCGCTTTGCGCCAGATCGTTCTGGCCGGATTCGAGCGCCAGCTGGTATTCGCGCTTCGCGGACTGCAGCTCGGGGCTGTACACGGTGAGCAGCGCCTGCCCCTGCGTCACCGGCTGGCCGGTGGTGTTCACGTGCAGCTGGCGCACCCAGCCTTCGAAGCGCGGCGCAACCACCTGCAGCTTGCGTTCATCCACCTCGATCGCGGCGGACACGCGCAAGGTGCGCGCGAGCTGGCGCGGCTGTGCGGCCTCGGTTTTTACGCCGAGCAGCTGCATGCGCTCGGGCGACACGGCCATCGTTTTTCCTGCGGCTTCTTCGCCCTCGTACACAGGCACATAATCCATGCCCATAGCGTCCTGCTTGGGAACGGGGGAAGTGTCGGGCTGGCCCATGGGATTGCGGTAGTACAGAATCTTGCGCTCAACTTTTGCGCCCCCCGCCTGCATCACCCCGGCAGGGGGCTGCTGTTTCTTGCCCCACTGGTAGCCAACCGCAACCGCCAGTGCAGCGGCAATTACCGGAACAAATATCGTTGTCATTTTCATAATTCTTCTCCTGTCAGGCGTTCGATTTCCGCCAGATGAATCTGCTGTTCGACGCGCGCATTGAGTTCGTCCAGCCGGGCTTTTTGCAGTTGCCGCCTGGCATCCAGCAAGGTGGCGAAATCCACGCGGCTGCTTTGATAACCAGCCAGCGCGCCGTTGAACGCCAGCTCGGCCAGCGGCAATACGCGCTGCCGGGTGAGCTCCTGCTGCTGCCGCGCCGCCTGCAGCGCGGCATGATGTTCGCGCAGCTCGCCCAGCAACCGCGCCTCCAGCGCCTCGTGCCGCGCCAGGCTGGCCTGCAGCATCCCGTCCGCCTCGTGCTGATGGGCATCGTGTGCGCCGCGTTGCAGTGGAATGGAAAACTCCAGCATCGCATCCCAGGTGCTGAAACTGCCGCCGCGCTGCACCGGGCCGACGCCGAGCACGAAGTCCGGCGTGAGGTTTTTGCGCGCCAGATCAAGGTTGCTCTGTGCGACCACGGCCTGCGCCGCCTGTCCGGCCAGTTGCGGGTTGCTGTTGCGCACGCGCTGCTCCAGCGTCGCCACATCCAGCGCAACCGGAACCTGCCTCAGTTGCGCCGGTTGCGCCAATGCGGCTTGCGCTGGACGGTTGAGCAGCGCGTTGATGCGCGCCTGCTCCCGGCTGTATTCCGCCTGCAACGCATAGCGCTCCGATTGAAGCGCGGACTGTTCCAGCTGCGCCCTGACCAGTTCCTGCTGCGTCGCCAGACCCGTCTCGTAACGCGACTGCGCAAGCTGCGCCACCATGCCGGTGAATTTTTCCAGCTCTGCATTCAGTTGCAGGGCATGGTGGGTCTGGTAATAGCGCGCAAAGGCGGTCTTCATCTGCGCGCGCAACTCGGCCGCGGTCGCACGTTGCTGCGCGCGCGCCACGACCACCCCGGCCGCGCCCAGCTGTTTCTGCGCGGCGCGCTTGCCCCAGCCGGGCAAGGCTTGCAGCACGGTGTATTTCACCGCCCCCGGCTGCCCGGGCAGCACGCTGATGCCGTTCACATCCTGCCACTCGATGCGCAGGTTGGGATCGGGCAGCGCGCCCGCCGTCTCCGCGCGCTGCGCTGCACTATCAGTGTCGTAGCTGGCCGCGGCCAGCTCGGCGCTGTCCTGTTCCAGCCATTGCAGCAAATCCTGCACCGATGCGCCCGGCGCCGATGAACCGGACAGCGGCTCGGTGCCCCATGCGGGATGCGCCAGCCACAGCACGCAACATAAAATTCTTGAGATGTTTCCCATGATGATTCCCCAAATGCACCGCCCATGGCGGCAATTAACTACGCGGGAGTTCAGCGCGCGGCAGAACGCTCCGCAGCAGCGGAACGGCCACACGCAATGGGTGTTTTTAAATCAGGAAGGAGCAGAAACGAATGGGAATCGGCGGGCCGGTATCCAGCACCAGATGCTCGGCTGAAATGACCGGGCGGATGTGCCGCGTTTGCGGCTGGGTGATGATCCAGTTGAGCACGCTGACCGGCGCTGCGAGCTGCGCGTTGTGCTGGTCTGCGCTGATCTGGTCGGACTGGGTGCAATGCGCCAGACAGGCGTTGGCGTTGGGAGTTTCTTCATCGTGGCAGGGCATCGCGTCAACATCATGCTCCGCTGCGCCAGCCTGCGCCTGAGTGTAGGCATGCGCCGGACTCGCATCGGGCGCAACGCAGGCGTCCGCGGCCACCACGCCCTGCGCGAACAGGGTCAGCCCCAGCATCAGCCGGGCCAGCCATTTGATTTTGCGTTGTGCCAGTTTCATCGGCAAGGAACCTTGGTTATCCAATTTCAAATTTTGGAGTTGTTTTTGTGAGAGCAGTTCCCGCTAAGCGGACCTTACTTCATCCAGCAACTCCGGGTGCTTGTCCAGCAGCTTCAGTAAAAGGACAGTCGATTTGTGCGGCTGAGTCTTGCCACGCTCGTATTCTGAGAATGCGCTCACCCCGCCTCCGAACAGCTTGCCCGCTTCGCCCTGATTCAAACCCAGTTTCTTGCGAATGTCGCGCACGGTAGCGGCAATCTCAAGATCAACAGCCGCGCAAAACGCATCTACCGCATCACTGTATCGCTTGCCCTCGTCATCGTCAAACTCGCAATCATGGCAAACCGGGCAATGCCAGCCTGATATTCGCGGCACCTTGAGTGTATGGTCGCGGTATGTGAACTGCAGAGTGCGCTTGCCATGCACCAGCAATGTGCCATTGTCGCACTGAAGACATAATTTTTTCATCTTACTTCTCCTTGAATTGAATTACTGTTGCGCCCGCATGGATCGTCACCTTGATGTAGGCGATTTTTCCATTGGGACAAAGAGCGTGATACACATCCTGCCATACCGCACTATCCGCATGGGAAGTCATGCTCTTGAACAACATGCCGCGTTGCAAACCCAGCACCACTTCGAGCGCAGCCTGACCATTCAACCCCATCAACTTGGCATTGTCTTGTGCCACACGAGTAAAAGCATCCATGCCGCGCTGCACAACAATAAGTTGCACCGCATTCAAATCGTAATGGGCTTTGCGCTTTTCCATAGTGCGATCTTATGGAATCCACAAATTTAATTCAAGGCATATTTTAAGATTTGAGTAATGCAGCAAGGGGCCACGGCTTGACGATCCGCCCATATAAAGGCAATCACCTTGCAATCAAACCTGTTTGAACGAGAGGACTCTTTCAGGTATTGCGCTCTGTGGGCGCATTGCTGGATACTGCATGTCATATCAACCGTCATAGAGCGAATCTGCACAATGCCCTACAGTTCTGCCCCTCCCGCCGGATTCGCCGCGCCCGAATTCGTTGCCTGGTTCCGTTCGGTCGCGCCCTACATCAACGCATTTCGCGGCCGCACTTTTGTGGTCGCGTTCGGCGGCGAGGTGGTGGCGGACGGCAAATTCATCGAGCTCACGCACGACCTCAACCTGCTCGCCAGCCTGGGCGTGCGGCTGGTGCTGGTGCACGGCGCGCGGCCGCAGATCGAGCAGCACCTGTCGCACAACAACATCGAAGCGCGCTACCACCACAACATACGCCTGACCGATACCGCCACGCTGCAATGCGTGAAGGAAGCGGTGGGGCGCGTGCGCGTGGAGATCGAGGCGCTGCTGTCGATGGGGCTGGCGAATTCGCCGATGGCCAATGCCGATATCCGCGTCGCGGGCGGCAATTTCATCACCGCGCAGCCTATGGGCGTGATCCACGGCGTGGACTTGCTGCATACCGGCAGCGTGCGCAAGGTCGATGTGGCAGCGATCAAGGACAGACTCGAATTCAACGAAGTGGTGCTGCTGTCGCCGCTGGGTTACTCGCCCACCGGCGAGGTGTTCAACCTCACGCTGGAAGATGTGGCGACGCAGACCGCGATCGCGCTGGATGCGGACAAACTGATTTTCCTGATGGACACCGACGGCGTGCAGGACAAGAAAGGCGAACTGCTGCGCGAACTGACCGTGGCCCAGGCCAACACAGTGCTGTCCGGCAAACGCGCGCTGCCGGATGATGTCGGCCTGTTCCTGCCGTGCGCGGTGCGCGCCTGCGAAGCGGGCGTGGCGCGCACCCACCTGATCAGCCGCCACACCGACGGCGCGGTGCTGCAGGAATTATTTTCCGACAGCGGCATCGGCAGCATGGTGGTGGAGAGCACGCTCAACACGCTGCGCGATGCCACCATCGACGATGTCGGCGGCATCCTGCAACTGCTGCAACCGCTGGAGGAGGAAGGCGTGCTGGTGCGGCGCGGGCGCGAATTGCTGGAGCGCGAAATCGACCGCTTCGTGGTGCTGGAACACGATCACCGCATCATCGGCTGCGCCGCGCTGTACCCGTTCGCCGACGAGAAAGCGGGCGAACTCGCCTGCCTCGCGGTGCAGCCCGGCAACCGCCGCCACGGCTACGGCGACGCGCTGCTCAAACACATCAGCGCAGAGGCGCGCGCGCAGGGCCTGCGCAAACTGTTCGTGCTGACCACGCGCACCGCGCACTGGTTCATCGAGCGCGGCTTCAAGGAAACCGAAGTCGGACAACTGCCGGCGCAGAAAAAATCGCTGTACAACTACCAGCGGCGTTCCAAGGTGTTCGTAAAATCGGTGTGAGGCG
>Ga0315268_10007606_pt1 | contig 11394 bp, 10 predicted proteins | sample C1_top_MG_FD_204535 | JGI IMG/M metagenome (GOLD analysis project Ga0315268, IMG submission 204535) | Sediment microbial communities from Yellowstone Lake, YNP, Wyoming, USA - C1_top | ecosystem: Environmental > Aquatic > Freshwater > Lake > Sediment | place: USA: Wyoming | collected 2017-08-01 | reverse complement strand
AGCCACCTAACTCACTCAACAGCAGCCCGTGATTCCGATGCCGATGGATGAGGATGGCTTGCACCCAGCTCAAAAACGTTTGCACCAGCCGCCGGTCGAGCAGATGATCTAACTGGGCCAGGAGTGGCTTGGGGAAGAGGTAACACAACTCAGACAGCACCGCCGACTGCGTGTCAGGCGCTTGCGCAGAACTCGCGGTAGGATTATGCTTACTCACGAACAGACCTCCCGGGTGATTTGTGCCAGATGCACAAATCTTACCCCCGGAAGGTCTGTTTGTTCCAGTCATCCCAGATTAAGTTTGGGATGACTCATGTTAGGCTGGGGGCAGAGGATTTGAACCCCTATCAACTGATCCAGAGTTCCTCGAATCGACGCGCATAGCGTCTACAGCGTGAAGATCTGGACATCTGGTTCCGAATCCACGGGGAAATCAGTCTACTGCGAGCATGTCTTCTATTGCGTGTTCTCCCAACTGCAACCGATATGCAACCGCCGCAGGTGCACCCGAAACAGGAAAGGCGACTCTACTCTCCGTCACATCTGGAATCCCTGACGGCCGGCATCAGCGGCACTCTGGCGGCGACGCCTATAGCGAGCAGGTTGGTCAACTCGACCGGCATATGTACTCGAAACGGCGCGATCGCACTCCTACGTATGCTGGTCGATGCCCTATCCTCGACTGAGCTGCGCAAATCCCTGGTCGCGAGTCCCATTGACCGATCAATCCTAACGGGTCACCAACCCCAGGATGACAGCCAGGACCATTACCAGAGTCGGGAGCCCTTCCACACCGTGCACGATGATCGCCATCCAGTTGCTGCGAAAACGCCTGGCCGGCCAGCCGTACGCCAAGTTAGTCGCGATGACGTCGGGGAGCGCCCAGGGTTTATGCAGGTGATAAGAGCCGAAGAGAACGGCGTTTGCCACCCAATCAGACTTTCCAAAAACCCCTTGCATCTTGGGCAGGAGTACGCCGTGCCAGAGAAATTCCTCGCCCAGGAAATAGTTGAAAACAATACTGAGCAGGGCAATTCCCAGGATCCACCATTGGCCCTTGAACTCGGGGCTAGCCAATTGCGACATCTCCATGAACTGGGCAGGCTTCAGAGCCGGAAACAGCCAGGCCATGGGCGCATCCAGATACCCGACAAGTACGAGACCCATCAGGGCATTGTAGAACAAGGGAGGCAGCACCCACCAGAACAGCTTTGGATTCGGCTGGTCCGTCTTTGGATCACGCGGGGTTTGCAGCCAGCAACGCTGGCGGATGGCGCTCCAACGCAGGGTGCCGAGCTCGCGGTAAATGATCACCAGGGATACGACAAACTGCCATGCCATGCCGGCGATCATCAGCAGCCAAAAAGTGATGCCGGGATGCAGGGGGCTGTAGGGGATGATGGCGGGAGCGACCACCCAAGTCAGCAGCACCATGGGCAAGGTTACGAGCGCCCAAATACCGAGGATCTGCCAGAGGGTGTATTGATCCATTCGTTCCGCCTGAGCGCGGTTCATACTGTCTTGAATCGCTTGGTGTGCAAGTGCATCTGTCGTCATCTTTATTCTCCATTCATCTGAACGAAAGTTGTCCGCTCATTTATTTCCATATTGATTCTCTGCCAAAAGTACGAGGGCGATCAAAGGATGTTTCTATTCATAGTTCGTTTCTCCTTCTTTTCTTCAAGTGGGTCTATTTCGATATAGAAGATCCGTATAGAATCCCATCCGTTTTCGGGCTTTATATGGCACTAGATTAGGACCTGGTTTGGCTATTAAGAGTAACGTTTTTCTATTTACATAAGGTAACGGTCTCAGCGGGACTATCCAGTTTGAACAACCGGCTGGGGCTGCGCCGGTTGGCTCCGCAGAGCTACGTTCCGCTGCATGTGCCAGAAAACGTAAGCGACAACCAGGCTGGTTATGGCTAGGCCAACGCCAAACTCGCCGGTGATGTAAGGGGTGATACTTCCGTTACGGGTAAGCCCGTCGAAGACGGCCTGAATAAAGAGATTGTGACTGGCGTGCAATAAGACTGCCAGCCACAGGCTGCCGGACTTGAGCGTCAACCAGGCGAAGGGGAAGCTGATGGCGATTATCAATACGACAAACCACACCGCTGAATACAGGGCTGGCGTGCTGCTGCTGCGGTAGTCGGCCAGAAAAATTCCGGGCATATGCCACCCAGCCCTGACGATCCCGCTGATCAAAGCCGTTTTGGCGAAGCTGGTTATCTTTGCCAATTCCGGTACAAACAGACCGCGCCAGCCGATTTCTTCACCCAAACCGGAGATCACGTTCTCCGCCATCCCGATGGTCCCCTGATACAGCAGGAAGATCGGTAGTGCTGTGGCAAGGTTGGGGGATGAGAATTGTCTAACCACGGAGGAGGCACTCCAGGGATTTATGAACGCGCCCAGGCCGGTGAGCCACGTGACGGCATATGCCGGCAAGGCGTAGGCGACCGGCAGGATGTAGGCAATTGCCAACCAGCCGGCCGACCCGAAACGCCAGCCCATGCGGCGCAAGCTGCGGGTGGCGAACAGTTGGGTCAGCATGCCGGCAATCCCCGGCGACCACATCAGTGTAAGCACAAATAGCCCCCCATTTGTGCTGATGGTGCCGGAGGAGACGATCGGTATGTAAGAGAGCAGGCTTAGAGAAAACGTCAAGATCAGGAAGAGACCTATTTTTCTGCGCGGCGACATTTTGCACCTCTTCGTTGGTTTTTGTGGAGAAACCGTGGTTGAGTAATGGTTTCGCGTTCACGTTGACAGGTTCCGGTCCCTCAACTGCCACTTGCGGGCAAACGCGGCCAGCGCGAACAAGCCGATCGCCAGCAACATATAAAAGAGCCAGGGGCTCGCGGGGGTCATGCCGACGAAGTCGAGCGGCGGGACTCCATTAAGGATGAGATACATCCACGTGACATACACGACTTCGAAGGGTTTGCGGCTCAGCGTGAGCACGCCTAGGGCCGATGCCAGGGCGGGGATGAAGAGCACGCTGCCAAACCAGGCCAGCAGGCGCGGGGTGTCGCCGCCCAACAGGTAACGCACGAAGGCACCCGAACCGGTCAAGGCGATGACGGTCAGCGCGGCCAGCCACAACGCGGGCAGCTGATTGAGTACCGGCCGCGGCGCCGAAAAGACCATCTCGCGCGTGTTGTGCTGCGACTCCCGGTTGCCGAGCCCGCTCAGCAGCAGGATCATCCAGAGCCATGTGATGGCCAGCATGGCAGCCGTTGAGTCGCCCGAGGCAGCCAGTTGGAGCAAGACCAGCCCCGCCGTGATAGCGTACCACCACCAACGACGTCCCTTGAGAAGCATCTTGAGCTCAACAATGTACAACGCCAGGAAGCTGAAGCGGCGGGTCGCTACCAGCGGCGTCAGGCGGACCTCCGGGCGCGGCGCGGCCTCCGGAACGGCGGCCTCCGTTGCGGAGAGGGCGGCGCCCTTTCTCCGGCGGACGGTGGACTTGGAGGTGTTGAAGCGGTCGAAGAAGACTGCAGCCAGCATCGCAAGACCGAAGGCGACCAACATGAAGAAGATGCGCGGCAGAAGGACGCCCGCGGTCCAGTCGATGCCGTCGTAGCGGAATCGCTGCGGTGTGGCGATCTCGTTGAGAATTTGGAACGCGAAGCCCGGGTCGCTTCCCGGGTACGCCACCTGGGCCGCGTGACCAACTCCGTCGCCAACCAGTCGAATGCCCGTGAAGTCCAGCAACGGCCGGGGAGCCTTCGCCGACAGGGAGAGACTGAGGACAAGGGTGAACAGGAAGAAATAGACCACGTTCCCAAGGCCGCCGCGCAACCAGCCAATCGTTTCGAACAGCACGGCCAACGCGGCGACGATGGCCATGCACGGGAGTGCTATGAACAACAGGGGAGAAATCAACGCCCACGCATCGAACGGCCCTTCCCCGACCAGCAGCAGCATGGCAATCCCGGCGATCATGAGGATGAGTATCATGACGCCCAGCACCGCAAAGTTACTCAGCCATTTGCCCAGCACGTAGAGCGGACGCGAGAGCGGCGTGGTGGCGATGATCTGCCCGACGCCGGTTTCATAGTCGCGGCTGACGGAGCCCTTGACGAGGTAAAAGCCAAACCAACCTAGAAACAGGGAGACGCTGACGGTCATCAATGCGCCGACCCACGGAGAGTTGATCTCGCCCACGTAGTTGGGCGGTACGCTCATGACCAGGCTGCCAGTGGCCGTGACATAGCCGAGCCAGACGACCAGGCCGAGCATGATCAGGAAGCTGTAGCGGCGGGCCCGCTCCAGAAAATCGGCGCGTGCCATGTTATAGCGCGCGCGGCAGTCATTGCTTCACTCCGTTCCCGGAGACAAGATGGAGATACACATCCTCGAGGCTGGGCGGGACCGGTTGGGCCTCGGGAGAAGGAGAATCGGCGCTGACCACCCGCACCTGGATGCCATCCTGCCGGCGGACAGTCCCGCTGATGATGTGCTGCTGTTTGAGAGCGGGCAGAGCTTCGGACGGGATGACCCACTGCCAGACCTGGCCCTCCGGCAATTGCAGGAGTTTCTCGGGCGGCGCGTGACGCAGTTTGCGTCCCTTGTGGATCACAACGATCTCGGTGGCGGTCGCTTCCACGTCGGAGACGATGTGGGTGGAGAACAGGATGATGCGCGCTCTGGAGAGGTCGGACAGCAGGTTGCGGAAGCGCACGCGCTCTTCCGGATCCAACCCGACGGTCGGTTCATCGACGATCAGCAGTTGCGGATCGTTGAGCAGAGCCTGGGCGATGCCCACGCGCTGCTTCATCCCGCCGGAATAGCTGCCGAGTGGACGCCTGGCAGCATCGCCGAGGTTGACCACGATCAGCAATTCGTCGATGCGGCGGCGGGCGGACGTTCCGCCCAAGCCTTTGATGGCGGCTAGATACTCGAGGAATTCCCGCCCGGTCAGATTCTGATACACGCCAAAGTCCTGTGGAAGATAGCCGAGCGAGGCCCGCAGCGTGTCGGGCGAGCGGACGATGTCGACGCCGTCCCACGTGATCGTGCCTTCGGTCGGCTGTGTGATCGTCGCCAGCATGCGCATCAGCGTTGACTTGCCCGCCCCGTTCGGTCCAAGCAGGCCGATCACGCCCGGTCCGACGTCGAGGTCAAACTCGCGCAGTCCCCAGAAGTCACGACGATACTGCTTGGAGAGATGCTCAATAGTGAGTCTCATACACACCTTCCCTTGCTGAACGCATCTCTGCGTCCAGCGGATGCCATCGCCAGCGCAATGCCTCGCGCTGCTTTGCCTCGGGCTGAGGGCGGCGGGAACACGGCGCCGGGCTCAAATCTGCCGGTTGGGGCACAACAACCCCTGATCTCCTAACGCAGGACAGCCCTAGTTGGTTGCCACTGCCTGCGCCACGAACCACGCGCACAGGGCACCGAAGATAGCCATGGAGATCGAGACTTCCCGAAAATGGGCCAGAGACACAGCTGCAGGCATGAGCGGGTTGGGGAATGTCAGTTCCGCGGTGGTCAACAAGGCAAGGGCCAAGGCCGACAAGGCGACAAGTTCGATGCGTTTGCCGGAAAAGCCCCTGAACAGCGGGATCAGACACAGGACCCAAAGCACGCCGCGGAAGTACTGGAACACAGGCAACTCCGGCTTCGCCATGAGGGTCGCGGCCCATTGGTTCCAGACGGATGCTAATTGGGATGTCCCGCTGTAGAAGAGGCGCACGTCTGGCGACTGCCAGGCCACGTAGTAGCCAAACACCATGTAAAGGACGATGTAGACCACCGCCAGCCAGGCACCCACTTTGACCGCGTGATCTGCGGTGACGGTGAAGTTGGTTTGCGGCCGCGGTCCCCGTGAAAAGCCGCCAACCAGCAAGACCACCAGCAAAGTGAATATCAGTGAGGTCACGAATCCGTGCAGGAAGAGGAGATACACCTGGAAGTTGCCCTGCAGGAGTGGGAATGCCGAGTGCGAGGCGCCGTTTGGGGAGACGCCCGTTATGAAATACGCCGTCTCGATCTGCATCATGAAGGTCTGCACGCCGAAAGAGAGCACGAACAGCTGCAGCCACATGGCGAGGCCCTTGAAGCTTGAGCGCTGCGCAGCCCAGACGAAGATAGTGGCGCATATGGCGGCGGTGAACAACTGGGCCACCAGCGAAGTGAAAATGCCGGTCGGCGGAGTGGCGTCCATGATCGTCTTCGAGAGCGGCAGGATCATGCTGCCGATTATTAGGCTGATCAGAAAGGCGATGACCGCACCCAGCCATTGCAGCGCGGCAGCTACGGCGCTCTTTGGATTGAATTGCGTGTTCATCATGTGCTCCTTGCAGCCTGCATCATGGTTCAACGAACGCCGAGGCTGTCATGGGCATATCAGTTTGGCGCTGTGCCATGGGCCCCCGTTTACCCTGACCATCACGGTGATGTCATCCGGGTGGGGATATGGACCCACAAAACGAAGGCTGATCGTCTTTGTGTCAGCCTGATTGAAGACCAGGGTGCCGGTTATGTATGGAGACAGACCGCCATTGCCCGGATCCTCGAAATTGCCGGCGGGAATCTGACCGGCCGTCGAGCCGATCTCATAGGCTGCCGTGATTGGGCCGTTGGCGGTAATGGAAGCATGCACAAAGTAGGTCGAATCCGCGGTGCAGGCCGGGCCTGAACCCTGCTCAGGTTCGATGTCGATGGCGGCGATCGTGGTGTCTGGCGGCGGCTCGCTGCTCCCGTCATCCACCCGGATCTTGACGTAGAACGAGTTCCCATTCGCGCCGCCGCTGATAGGCATCAGCTCCCCGTTCTCCGGCCGCAGACCCCAGTAGGACGTGTAGTTCCCATTTTCCACCGGGGCGGTCATGCCAACACTGACGTTCACGCTTTGACCGGGCGCCACCGTTTCTCCCTTTTGGAGGATCCAGTAACCGGGCTGCTGGCTCATCGTCGTGCCTCGGATGTAGGCCACCAGGTAACTGCTGCTCCACGTGCAGGAGCCCGAATTCTTCAACCGCCACGTCTTGGTGAATGCGACTCCGGGCGCCATCAGAGTGTAGTCGGGGATGGTCATGTCCTTCACGAACGTGGCCGCATCAGTGCAGGCCGAGCTGGTTGGCCGCGCCGTGGGGACTGCCGTGGGCGCGGCGGTCGGCGGCTCGCTCTCCGACGGCAGCGTGAAGACCGCGCTCACGCCGTTGGCGGTCACTGTGTAGTTGCCGGCCGGCAGGCTGCTGACGTCGAGGGCGACGGTCGTCTCAAAGGGCGTGACGACCTGGAGGCAGCCGCGATCACCTGGACTGACCGCAACGACCGCGATCTGGAACACGTTCCCGGCATACGTCACCTGGCTGCCGCCCAGAGTGGCGCAAGACTCTGTCAGATGCCCGTGGATCAGAGCGTTGACCTGCAGCGGACTGTTGTGCGGAATTTGAACCTCGACGCTCTCAACGGGCGCGGGGCGAGTGGTCATCTGCGCCGGACCAGGGATCGAAGTTGCAGGACCGTTAGTGGCAGGCACCAGCGGACTGCATGCCGCCAGTACCAAGCCGATCAGAACTACCGAACTTGCCATCTGCAAAAGCTTCTTCATTTCATTCTCCTCTTTCGGCAAAGCGATTCGTCATATTGCCATCTCTTGCACCTGTTTGGCTTCCGTCCGTGAAAGCTGCGCCAGGCCGGCGAACATCGCGATCACGATCGCGACCAGGACCTCGAAGACGACCTGCACGGCGAAGGCACCCAGGTTCTGCGTGGCGAGCGTCGAGGCGGTTGGCAGGAAGATGCTGCTGGTGTTCCAGGCCGCGTGGGTGAGCACAACCAGCAGCAGGCTGCCGTGCGTTCCGTTGTAGATCCAGGCCAGGAGCACCGACTTGGCGATGGTGTCGATCATGAACAGGGCGAAATAACTCCAATCCCAGTGGTTGAGAAATTTGGGCACGTGCCAGAGGCCCCAGATCACACCGGTGATCAGCGCCGCCATTAGAGCGGTGTGCTTCGCCTGCAAGCGCGGCAGCACGCACCCGCGCCAGCCGATCTCCTCGCCATTGGTGATGACGTCGATCAGGAAAAATGGGATCACGAAAGCCAGCCGGCTGAAACCGGACGGGCGAAGCTGGTCCGCGATCACGTTGCTGAAATCGGCGGGCGGGCCGGTGAAGGCGGCGTTCAGAAACACGCCGAGGACCTGGGCAGCGGGGATGATGAGCAAGGCCAGATACCATGTCCAGCGCGCGCGCCACATCAGGTAGCGCCGCAGGAGCTGACCCACGGCCGTCCGGCCCAGCGTAAGCCAGGTCATCAGCAGGGCCGCAACGATGAATCCCCAGCCGAGGAACAGGTACAGGATGAACGGTACCTTAAACGGCATGAAGCCCGAGTTGGAGAGATCAATCGGCCAGGTGAACAGGAACATCAGCACGATCCCGATCACCAACGAGTGACGCCTCAGAAAACTCTTCTCTTCATTCATGTGGTCTCCCTCTTGTCCTTCAACCCTCTGGCTCTAGGAAGCATGTATTGGTACTCCACCGTGGCATGTTTCCCAGACTGGTCCCAAGGAATCCGCCCACACGGCACTCAGACGGCGACGCCTATAGCGAGCAGGTTGGTCAACTCGACCAGCATATGTACTCGAAACGGCGCCATCGCAATCCTACATATGCTGGTCGATGCCCTATCCTCGACTGGCTGCGCAAATCTTGTGGCAAGTTGCATTAGCGGATCAATCCTAACGGGTCACCAACCCCAGGATGACAGCCAAGACCATCACCAGAGTCGGGAGCCCTTCCACACCGTGCACGACGATCGCCATCCAGTTGCTGCGAAAACGTCTGGCCGGCCAGCTGTACGCCAAGTTAGTCACGATGACGCTGGGGAGCGCCCAGGGTTTATGCAGGTGATAGAAACCGAAGAGAACGGCGTTTGCCACCCAGTCGGACCTTCCAAAAACCCCTCGCATCTTGGGCAGGAGTACGCCGTGCCAGAGGAATTCCTCGCCCAGGAAATAGTTGAAGATAAGACTGACCAGGGCAATTCCCAGGATCCACCATTGGCCCTTGAACTCGGGGCTAGCCAATTGCGACATCTCCATGAACTGGGCAGGCTGCAGGGCAGGAAATAGCCAGGCCATGGGCGCATCCAGATACCCGATAAGTACGATACCCATCAGGGCATTGTAGAGCAACGGAGGCAGCACCCACCAGAACAGCTTTGGATTCGGCTGGTCCGTCTTTGGATCACGCGGGGTTTGCAGCCAGCAACGCTGGCGGATGGCGCTCCAACGCAGCGTGCCGAGCTCGCGATAAATGATCACCAGGGATACGACAAACTGCCATGCCATGCCGGCGATCATCAGCAGCCAAAAAGTGATGCCGGGATGCAGGGGGCTGTAGGGGATGATGGCGGGAGCGACTACCCAAGTCAGCAGCACCATGGGCAAGGTTACGAGCGCCCAAATACCGAGGATCTGCCAGAGGGTGTATTGATCCAATCGTTCCGCCTGAGCGCGGTTCATAGTGCCTGGAATCGCTTGCCGTGCAAGTGCATCTGTTGTCATTATCATTCTCCTTTTATCTGAATAGAAGTCGTCCCCTCATGTATTTCCATTGGACGACCTTATCTTTTCACTTCTGAATCAAACCCATGATTGCCATGGGGAAAAGGACGATCAGAATCAAAGCTTTAGCCCCGTGAAGGATGACCGCCACCCAGTACGACTTGAATCGTTTTGTCGCCCAGGGAAAGATCCAGTCAATGAGCAGGAATTCCGGCCAGTCGGCGATCTTGTGCAGGTGGTACATCACGAAGAGAATGTGGTTCGCGATCCAGTCCCGTTTCCCGAACACGCCATTCATCTTCGGCAAGAGTATTCCCCGGAAGATCAATTCCTCTCCCACCAGGTAGTTGAACACGATCAAGACGGCAAGGACACCCAGCAGCCACCACTGTCCCACGGCTGGTCCAGCCAGATTCTGGATCACCGTGTATGGGGGCGGCGTCAGGAATGGAAGGGTCTTCACCCAGAATTCGGACAACCATCCCATGACTCCAAACCTATAATACGCCTGCATTAGCACGACCATGGGATCGTCCAGAGGTACAGCCATTTCGATGGGACGCGCGTCCTGGGATTGGACGGGGTGTGTAACCACAATCTGTCCTTGAGGTTCTCCCAAGTGAACGGTTTCACTTCCCGCCTGAGGATGATGTAAGCAACAACGCCCTCCCAGACCACACCCAATGTGATCAAAATGAGATACAGGAATCCCGGTTCCATGTTCACGCGCGGGATCAGGATTGGCATGACCACCCAATAGATGAGTCCCATGGGCAGGGCAACACTTGCCCATATTCCCAAGATTCCCATCAGGCTGTATTGCTGTACTCTGTTGCCACTCTTGTCTTCGCCCATCATGTGGTTGTCCTCCTTAGCAATATTCTTTCGACACACCGTTTCTTACGTGCGATCTCGAACCGCTCGCGTTCCCCGCTGGTGGGCGGGAGTGAGCTCTGTCAGGCTATCCACCCTCAGGCTTAATCACGTTTCTCTCGTTTGTGCGGGAAAGGTTGGTCGCTCCGGCCAAAAGGACGATGATGATGCTTACAATCCACGAGACGACCATGAATGCGACGACGCCCCAGAAGTGGCCCCTGTAAACATTAATGTAGTCGCCAATCCATGCATTGCCTGCCCCATGCACGACGGCAGCCAGCAACACACTGCCTTTCGTGTTGTTGAAGACCCAGGTGTACTGGATTGCCCAGGCTATGCAAAACAGCGTGTACCCAAGAATGGGGACGATCAAGCCGGCCTCCGTTCGCCATGCGTCCTGAATCGTTCCCTTGGTCAGGAATAGGGGTATATGCCATATGCCCCAGATCAGCCCAACGATCAGGCTCGAAACTAGCGCGCTATGGCGGGCTTGGAGTCTGGGCAAGGCAAATCCTCTCCAGCCAAACTCCTCACCGATCCCGGCCAAAATGGTGAGAATGATGATCGTTGGAACGACGCTATACAGTGGTTTGAGCCCGCTCCAATCAACGGCTGGCCCACCGAACAGGTTGAAAAGATACAAAGCGGCCACAGAAGGGATAATCGTACCCAGCAACGCAAATGCCCACCACTGGATGCCGACTCGCCAGATCAAGAAGCGGCCAAGCAATTCCCGAACGCCGCCCTTTCGACCTTCAACCGCCGCAAGGACGATCCCCGCCAGGCCAGCGCTTAGCGCCCCCAGCTGTGAAGCCGCCGGGGGAAGCAGTCCGGTGCCCACGGCAGCCAAAGGGGCCACTCCAAAGATCATGGCCAGCACAAGCAGAGATAGTGCCGGATACTTCCTTACAAATGCGGACATCTTTTCCTCCTATATGTATCTCGACAGCCGGCCATCTAACAAGAAGTCGGCTGCGTATT
>Ga0315268_10007605_pt1 | contig 11394 bp, 9 predicted proteins | sample C1_top_MG_FD_204535 | JGI IMG/M metagenome (GOLD analysis project Ga0315268, IMG submission 204535) | Sediment microbial communities from Yellowstone Lake, YNP, Wyoming, USA - C1_top | ecosystem: Environmental > Aquatic > Freshwater > Lake > Sediment | place: USA: Wyoming | collected 2017-08-01 | reverse complement strand
CGATGAGTGTCAGGCGTACCTCGTTGCCCATGTTGGGGTCGAGCAATACGCCGAAGATTACATTAGCATCCGGGTCGACTGCCTTGCGAATGATGTCGGCGGCGGCGTTGACTTCATAGAGTGTCAGCGAACTGTCGCCGGCGACGTTGAAGATGACTCCTTTGGAACCCTCGATAGATACGTCCAGCAGCGGGCTCTGCAGGGCATGTTTGGCGGCTTCGACAGCGCGATTGGAACCGGAGCCATGTCCGATGGACATCCAGGCCGGGCCGGCATCTTTCATCACTGAACGCACATCGGCGAAGTCCAGGTTGATGAGGCCGGGGACGGTGATGACCTCGGCGATGGCCTGAACGCCGTTGCACAGTACCTCGTCCGCCAGTTTGAAGGCGCCGTCAACGCCGGTTTTCTGGTCACAGATGTCGAAAAGGCGGTCATTGGGGATGAGCACCAGGGTGTCGACATTCGGCATAAGCTCGGCGATGCCCTCTTCGGCTACTTTCATGCGGTGCGTACCCTCGAAGGCGAAGGGCTTGGTGACGATGGCAATGGTAAGCGCCCCGGTTTCCTTGGCCATCTGGGCCACTACCGGAGCGGAACCGGTGCCGGTGCCGCCACCCATGCCGGCGGTGATGAATACCATATCGGAACCAGCTACTACCTGGCGAATTTCATCGCGGCTTTCTTCGGCTGCCGCATGCCCCATTTTATTATCGCCGCCAGCACCCAGGCCGCGCGTATTTTTTTCACCCAGCTGAATGCGGATAGGGGCTTCGGTGATGGCCAGCGCCTGGGCATCGGTGTTCATGGCGACGAATTCGACACCGCGAATCTGTTCGCGCACCATGCGCGTGATAGCGTTGCAGCCGGCGCCGCCGCAGCCGACAACCTTGATTTTAGCTCCACTCTGTACGTAAATCGTTTTTGCCAATTTGTTGCTCCTTCCTAATTTTAAATGTAGTTAGATTCTTTTTACGACGGTTGCTTCCGGCTGAACAGGCCGGTGAGGTCTGACATGAAACTGCGGCCTGAGCCCGTTTCACTCGCCCTGGGGGTGTCGGGGTGAGACTGTTTCCATAAAAGCAGGCCCACGGCGGTGGAAAAAGCCGGATCGATCAGGCTGTCGGACACGCCGTAGAGCTGCGGAGGAGTCCCGATGCGCACAGGCAAGTGGGTAACCTCCAGGCCTAGCTCGGCGATTCCGGGAAGGTTGGTGCTACCGCCGGTAAGAACCATGCCGGAGCGGATATATTTGCTGTAATCGTTGGGGAGCTCGAGAAGTATCAGCCGCAGCAACTCTTCTACACGAGTGCGGATGATCTCATAGAGCTCGGCATAGGGCACGGTTTGCCCGTCTTCGGTGAGCGTCCTTTCAGTGATTTTTTCTTCACCCGGGACGACACTGCCGTATTTCTGTTTCATTTCTTCGGCCAGTTCCACGGAGACGCCCAGACCGACGGAAATGTCGTGGGTTATCGAATTGCCGGCGACGGGGAGTACGGAAGTGTGGAAAATGTTATCGTCCTTGTAAACAGCTACGCCCGTGGTGCCCCCGCCGATATCGGCCATGATGACGCCGTTCTGTCTTTCGTCCGCTGTGAGCACCGCCTCCGCGCTGGCCAGCGGGGCGAAGATCAGCTGTTCGATTTCTATGCCGGCTCCGCGCACGCACTTGGTGAGGTTTTCCACCGAGGCCGTGGCGGCAGTCACAATATGGGTATCCACATCCAGGCGGAAGCCATGCATGCCGACGGGATTTTTAATGCCTTCCTGCCCGTCAACGGCATATGTCTGGGGAATGAGGTGCAGGATCATCGACCCTGATGCGCCCGTCTGCGCCACGTTCTGAGCCACCTTGAGAACGCGCTCGACATCTTCCTGTTTTACCATCTGCTTATTGGAGGTGATGGCAATGACGCCGCGGTTGTTCACCGAGCTAATATGGCGGCCGGTGATGCTGACCATGGCAGATTCGAGTTTGTAACCCACCGCCTGCTCCGCCGTTTTCACGGACTGGCGGATGGATTCCTTGGCGTCGTTAAGATTGACGACGAGGCCCTTTTGTAGGCCGTTCGAAGGGGCAACGCCCACCCCCAGAATGCGCATATCCTCGCCATCGGTATCCGCCATAACGGTGCAGATTTTGGAAGTACCGACGTCGATGGACGCGATCTTTCTTCTTTTCATTGGGTGACTCCCTTTACCGTGAAGTTATTGCTCATCCTTTCCCTGCTCTCCTGTTTTTTTCTCTTCTTTTGATTCATATATAATGTAGACTTGACTGGTATTAGCCCCTGTGTTCGCGGTAGTGGACGTTCCACTTCAGGCATAAGGAATTGACGTAATTCTTGACTTCCTGGCTATCGGTGCGATAGAGGTCTGCCAGGAAGCCATGAAGCAGTTCACCGCCGCTCATTCCCGGTGTCGGCTCTGCTGGTCCCGGAAGATTGATGTGGACGATTTCCGTCATGAGTTTTTGATACTCGATTGCTGCTCCCATGCTCCTACTCCTTCCTTTGTAAAACTTGTGGCAATATTAGGCCGTGCCAAGCGTACCCGTCAAATACTGTCCAATATTGTCCGCCAAAATTCCAGCGCAAGAAAAATTTGTCCAAACCCGCAACAATACTTTTGTCCTGTTGCATTTTCGGCTGGAATTAACTTACAATTGTACTGATGCTACCTGTCTCTTCCAAGAAACTGTTGCCTCCGTACGTGTCTTATCGCACCTTTTTAAATTTCCTTGAAGGGTTGCAGCAGACTATGCCGGCGCGCATCGACCGCAGTTACTGGGGAGACCGTCTTTCGGGCAGCACCGGGACACAACTGGTATCAGCCTTGCGTTTTCTCGACCTGATAGACATGAACGGGTTCCCGACCGTCAAGCTGCGTCAACTGGTAGCCAGCAAAGGCAGCCAGCGCACCGAGCTCCTCAAACAAGTCGCGCACGAATCTTATAGTTTTTTCTTTCTCAGCCAGGTTGACTCGCAGGCGGCCACTTATGCCCAACTGGAAGAAGCTTTCCATGAAAACTATCAGATTGCCAGCGATGTGGCGCGCAAATGTATTAAGTTCTTCATAGGGCTGGCCAGTGATGGCGGAATGAAACTGTCGCCGTTCGTTACCAAAAAGATCAGGAACGTCCGTCCGTCAGCTGCTGTGAAAAAATCAGGCAGGAGACTGGATAAAAAAGCAGGGACAGAAATTCCACAACATGCAGGATTAATTCCAAATGGAACCGGCATGGACAAGTTATTGGTAGATAAGTTCCCCGAGTTCGACCCGTCCTGGCCTGATGAAGTGAAGTTAAAATGGTTCACCGCCTTCGACGAACTGCTTAAGCGTACCGGGGGATAAAAACGAACGTACTGCGTAGCTGTTTATTGACAAATCAGGGACAAGATAATAATATTAAGAGTTGAAGGTGCGACATATAAGTACAAAATTGACGCATTAATTGGAAGTCAATCGCGCGAATTCAATCAGGCTGCTTGGCAGCCGTTTTTGTCTGAGCGTTTTTAGGGTTAAGGAGGAAGAAAATGTCGCCAAAAGGCACTGTGCCCGTGAAGAAGAATACCGAACACGTAAAAATAATGAGCAAACCGCTGCCCCAGATTCTTGATGAGATGGACAGCAATATCGATGCGGCAACGGAAGCCGCCCGGCGCGCCGAAGAAGCCGCCAGACTGGCGCGCGAAGCCGCCCTTTCAGCCACCAAGGCTTCCAAAGAGGCTGAAGCCCGGGCGATAGAAGCCCGGCAGGCCGGAGAAAAAGCGGCTGAGACAGCCACCCGCGCTGCTCAGGAGGCCGCCGCCAAGGCTGAGGCGCAGGCCAAGGCCGCCAAGCTGGCCGCTGAAGAAGCCATTCGCAAGGCCGAAGAGGCCGACAGGGAGTCCAGAAGGGCATTGGAAGCCTTTAAAAAAGCGGCTGATGAAGCTGCCCGGCGCGCCGAAGAAGCCAGTCGGAAAGCCATCCTGGGGGCGGAAGAAGCGGTAAAGGCCGCCAGAGAGGCCGCCGAAGCCGCCAAGAAAGCCGCTGCCGAAGCCATCGCTATGGCTCGCAAGGCCGCTGAAAGCGCCACTCTGGCTGCGGAAGAAGCCGCCAGGAAAGCCGAGAAGGCTGCTCTCAAAGCGGAGGAAACGGCCCGCGGAGCCAAGTATGCCGCGGAAGAAGCCGCCCGTAAAGCCGAAGAAGTCGAACTGGCTGCCAGGGAAGCCGCCGCCGCCGCCGCCAAGGCCGCCGGTGAAACCGCCGCCCGGGCCGAAGGAGCCGCCAACGTCGCCAAAGCCGCCGTGCTGGCGGCCATTGAAAAAGCCAATAAATCAGCCAAAGAGGCTGACGACAGCGCCAAAGAGGTCAAAGCCGCCAGGGCTGAACTGGCTGCTCATATCACCGCTCAGACCGCCATCAAGGCCGATGAAGCCGGCAGGAAGAGTAAGAGGCTGGCAGCCGCCACGTTCCAGGCTGCCGAGGATGTACGGCGCCGCGCCGCACTGGCCGACATCGCCGGTGACGAAGCTATAGAAGCCTCGGTAAGAGTGAGTGGAAAGGTGGCCGAAAGGGTTGAAACGGCCGGGCTTGAAGCCAAGGCAGCGGCCACAAAAGGATACGAAGCAGCTGATAAGGCGTTCAAGAAAGCCGAAGCAGCGGACCTGCTGGGCGATGAAGCCATCCAGGCCTCTGCCCAGGCGCTGCATAAGCTGGTGGCTATGGCCGAGGATATGGCCAAGGCCGCTGAAGCTGCCGCCAAAGCCTCCATTCAGGCTTCCAAAACCGCGACGGAAGCTGCGCAGACTGCTGCCAAAGAAGCTGCTGCCAGCGCTGCCAGCGGTGTCGAGGAAGCCATCCGTGCTGCCAGAGAAGCTGCCGAGGCGGCCAAGAAAGCCGCCGAGGACGCGCGCAAAGCTGCTGAGGCTGCCGCGCTACGCGCTGAAGCGGTAGCCAAAGACGCCGCCGCCAAGGCCGCCAAAGAGGCGGAAGAGGCTATTCGTGCCGCCCAAGAAGCAGCGGAAGCTGCCAAGAAAGCCGCTGAAGATGCTGCCCGTCGTGCCGAAGCCGTTGCACGCGAAGCCAAGGATGCGGCTAATTCTGCCCGCAGCGTGGGTGAGGGCGCCGCCGCTAGAGCCGCAGAAGCCAAGAGGGCTGCTGAAGACGCCGCGCGCCGGGCTGAGGAAGCCAGCGCCCGCGCCATGGCTGCTGCCGAGCGCGCCGCCAAGGAGGCTCAGGAGAAGGCTCAGGAAGCTCTCATGAACGAGGAAAACCTCCGACAACTAATCAGGAGAATTGTAATGTCTCCCATTATCCTTTTGATTTTCCTGGGAGCAGTATTTGCTGCCGTGGCTCTTAGCGGGCTGTTACAGATTCGCTAGTTCCTGTTTGCTCCGATTTGAATGAGGGGTCGGCCAACCACCGCCCCTCTTTTTTATGCTTGAATCTGGAATAGTTGGTTCTCTTTATGTGTCCTAATGGTTCTTTTGGCCCGCTTGATGCAGTGATATTATTGTCCGGATGAATCTGTTGGAATCACAAACAGAGCTAGATTGCCGGGGAAAAGTTGTGGACATAGCGCAGCTTCTAAAACAGATGGTGGACGCCGGGGCTTCCGACCTCCATCTCAAAGTCCCCAATCCGCCTGTGCTGCGCATCAACGGCGCGCTGGTGCCCCAGGAGAAGCAGGGGCCGCTGAGCGCTGCCGAAATACAGGCCATCCTAGAGCAGGTTACCTCTCCCGAGCAAAGGAGCGTTTTCGATAAAGAGCGCGAGTTGGATTTTGCCTACAGCATACCAGGACTGGCGCGTTTCCGCGTCAATGTGTTGCAGCAGCGCGGGACGCTGAGCCTGGCCTTCCGCCTGTTGCCTTTCCAAATCCCTTCCATGGAAGAATTGGGACTTCCGGACATCTGCAAAAAGCTTATCATGATGCCGCGCGGACTTATCCTCGTTACCGGTCCTACCGGCAGCGGCAAATCCACCACCCTGGCCGCCATGCTGAGTTATCTCAACGAAAATACCAGCCGCACCGTCATCACTATCGAAGACCCCATTGAGTTTCTCTATAAAGACGAGCGGTGCTTTATCGCCCAGCGCGACCTGTGGGACGATACACGTTCATTCTCCAACGCCCTGAAACACGCACTGCGCCACGATCCGGAGGTGCTTGTGATAGGTGAAATGCGCGACCTTGATACCATCAGCACAGCCATCATGGCGGCGGAAACGGGGCATCTGGTCCTGGGTACGCTGCACACCATCGACGCGGCCCAGACGGTCGACCGCATCATAGATATTTTCCCGCACGACCAGCAGCGGCAGATAAGGATGCAGCTCTCGCAGGTCCTGGAGGCTGTACTATCTCAAGTATTGCTCCCGCGTATTGGCGGGGGGGGGCGCGTGGCAGCTTTCGAGGTTCTGATAGCCACCTCAGCCATGCGCAAGCTCATCCGCGAAGAAAAGATAATGGAAATCGGGGGTAATATGGAGCTGTGCGGCCAGGAGGGGATGCAGACCATGGACCAGGCTCTGGTGAAGCTGGTCAAGAACAAGCTGGTCACACTGGAGAATGCCCAAGCCAAGAGCAGCGCCCACGTCAGGTTCAACAAGTTCCTGCAGTATTCCCAAGAGGAAGAGTAAGGAGCTTTTTATACCCATCAGCTACTCTTGCTGGTTTAATAAACCGGTGCCTGTTCTAGAATTCATCCGGTTGATAGCGCAATCAGGTCATCACTGATCAGTGGATTAACGACTGTTATCCTCAATATAACACCTCAATAACTATATAGTCTATAATCTCTCTTTACATCATCTTAATTTCCCACTCACCGCACAATCAGACTGGTTTGACAAGCTAATTCAGGCTGTTGTATAGTAAATTTAATATCGGCAACCCTATACCGTATTCTGACGATATAACAGCCTGCATTGAATTAATTCAAGGGGGATAGTTGCCGTTTCATTGGGTTGTAAAAACAGGCACTGAAGACTATAATGACTATGATAGTATATGGGTAGCAAATTCGAACCAAAGATACACGTGTTCTACTGTGTAAACGCCTTCGACCAGGGCGTTTTTTCTACGCATGACTCGAAAAACGCTGCTCGCATACAGAGCGTGAAAATGCCCTGCTCGTCCACGATCAAAGATATTTTCATGCTGAAAGCCTTCGAATGCAGCGCCGACGGGGTAATGGTCGTAGGCTGCCCCGCCGGCAAATGTAAGCGCGTCGATGGCAATGTTCGGGCAGCTAAACGCGTGGCCTGGGTGCAGAAACTGCTGGATGAGATAGGCATGAGCGGCAAGAGGCTAGTTTACACCGCCAGCGGCGAAACGGACGCTGCCTTAACTCTGCTACTGAAAGGACTGGTTGAACTGGGACCCAATCCGGTTAAGCCGATCGCGCAGGCTAATCCCGAATAGAGACCAGAGTTACAGCTTTACGGATACAATCCCTGATACAATGGAGATAGCCTATGATAGTCGCCAAACAGAAACCCATCGCTGAATTAAAAGAGATGCTGCGGCCTTACCAGAAGGTGCTCATCTTGGGATGTGGCACCTGCGTCAAGACGTGCTTTGCCGGAGGAGAGGACGAAGCGGCCACCCTCAGCGTAGCCTTACGTCTGGCTTTCGGCCAGGAGGGAAAGTCCATCAAGACCGAGGAGCTGACCGTAGAGCGCCAGTGCGAGGATGCTTTCATACAGGAGGCGGCGCAGGCCGTGACGCGTAACGAAGCTGTACTCTCTTTAGCCTGCGGGGCTGGCGTTCAGGCCATGGCACGGCGCTTCGGCAAAGCGGTGCTTCTGCCTGGTGTCAATACAACCTTCATCGGCGTTCTGGAAAAACCAGGCCTGTTCACCGAAGAGTGCTCCGGCTGCGGCGACTGCGAGCTGGATACTTTCGGGGGCATCTGCCCGGTGACGCGCTGCTCCAAGCGCCTGATGAACGGGCCCTGCGGCGGGTCGAAAAACGGCAAGTGCGAAGTCAGTCCCGATATCGACTGCGCCTGGCAGCTTATTATAGACCGCCTTACGGCGCTGGGGCAGCTTGAAAATTTGAAGCGCTACATCCCGGCCAAGGACTGGCGACCCAGTCTGGCCGGCGGGCCGCGCCGCTTACTGCGAGAGGACCACGTTATATGAAAAGCGACGGAGCGAGCAAACTTAAAAGCGTTCTTACCGGTGGCGGCTTTGCGGTAACCGCGGAGTGCGGACCGCCCAGAGGTGCCAATGCCGAGATTGTGCATAAAAAAGGCGAATGGCTCAAAGGCTGCGTGGATGCGGTGAACGTCACCGACAACCAGACGGCTGTGGTGCGTATGAGCAGCCTGGCCGCATGTTTGCACCTGCTAGAGCTGGGCATCGAGCCCGTTATGCAGATGGTCACGCGAGACCGTAACCGTATCGCGCTGCAGTCGGATGTCATAGGCGCATACTCTCTGGGGATTCGCAATATGCTGTGCCTTTCGGGCGACCATCAGAGCCTGGGCAGCCAGCCGGAAGCGTCAAATGTGTTCGATATCGATTCGGTCAATCTGGTGCATGCCGTGCGCGTCATGCGCGACGAGGGCAAGGACATGAGCGGATTCGCCCTGAACGGAGCCCCGGATATGTTTATCGGAGCCGCCGAGAATCCCTTTGCTGACCCCTTGAGCTACCGCGTGGTGCGGCTGGCCAAGAAAATCGCCGCAGGTGTCGATTTCATCCAGACGCAATGCGTTTATGACCTGCCGCGTTTCAAGGAATGGATGCGCATGGCGCGGGAAGAGGGACTGACGGAAAAGGTATACATCATGGCGGGCATCACGCCTCTCAAGTCGGCTAAAATGGCGCAGTTCATGGCGACCAAGGTAGCCGGAATGGATGTGCCCGAAGCAGTTATTAAACGCATGTCGGGGGTTACGGGTCCCGCGGCGCTGGAGGAAGGCCAGAAAATAGCGCTTGAGACCATCGCAGAACTGCGCACTATCCCCGGCGTTCGTGGCATCCACATCATGGCTATTGAAGCCGAGGAACAGGTACCCGAACTGGTTAAGGCCGCCGGACTTCTGCCGCGACCCGTCAAGTAGAGGATAGCGCATGCCTAAAAAATATCATATAGAGACGAAAGCCGTGCCGCCGCGTTTTCCGGCGGTGGGCAAGTTTTCAACGGTGGAATTCCGCGAGGACTGCGCCGGAAGCTGCCGGCAGTGCGTCAAGAAGAAGTGCGTCTACAACGTCTACAAGGATAGCTATCAGCACGCCATCACCATGGACGAGCCCGAGTTTCTCTATATATGCCAGAGCTGTTTCCGCTGTGTGCAGGAATGCACCAAGGGGATATTTTCACCCGTCATCAATCCGGAATATGTGCTCATGGGCGACGAGTACTGGCAGCCCGAGATTATCAATCAGACCTGGTTTCAGGCGCACACCGGGAGAATCCCGGTTTCCGGCGCGGGTTACCGCGGTCTGTTCAGCGGCGCGGGTTTCGATGCCATGTGGACTGATATGTCGGAAATCGTGCGCCCCACGCGCGACGGCATCCACGGGCGCGAATATATCAGCACCTCCATCGAGCTTTCACGCAAGCCCATGCGGCTTACCTTCGATAAGAAAGGAAATTTACCAGTATCACTTCCTGAAATCGCGGAAATCCCGCTCCCTGTGATTTTGCAGCCGCCCGCCTTTGGCGTGCTGAACCAGAAGGAGCTGCTGGCCATGGCCGGGGCGGCGCAGAAACTGCATACCATGATGCTCATCGATGCGAAAGATTATTCCTCCTCTTTCAGCGGGTTTGACGGCACGATTGTTCCCAGGCTGAACGCAGCCAATTATAAAGAACATGTTGACATAATCTGCAAGAACCGCATGGTGGAACTGGCTGACTCCCCCGGGATTGAGCGCGAATTCGCCACGCTGCGCAGTTTTAAACCGGGACTGCTCATCTCGGTCGGCCTGCCGCTTGACGCCTTGGCTGCCTCGCGCGCCGTCGAGCTCACCGGCGCTGGTGTGGACGTGCTGCACTTTTACGCCGACGACAACGGCCGCGAAACAGGCTCCTCCACCCCTCGCACCCTGCGCGATATGATACGCGAGATTCACCGCAAGCTGGTGGAGGCCAGGGTGCGTCCCACGGTCAATCTGCTTTTTTCCGGCGGCATCGCCATGGCGGAGCATATGGCCAAGGCTATCATCTGCGGGGCCGACGGGGTGGTGGTGGATATTCCCATGCTCATCGCGCTGGAGTGCCGCCTATGCGGGCGCTGCAAGCGAGGCGAATCCTGCCCGGTGAATATCGGGGACATCGATGTCGCCTGGGGGGTACAACGCATCGTCAATCTCATCGGCGCCTGGCACAATCAGCTTCTGGAGGTCATGGGAGCCTGCGGCATCCGCGAGGTACGGCGGCTGCGCGGCGAGGTGGGGCGCGCCTTATTCCTTGAGGATCTCGAAAGAGAGAGTTTCGCGCCCATCTTCGGCCAGAGAAAAGTATCCTGCGGGTGATTATATGAGTAGCATCAAAACTAAAAATATACTGCCTGAAGCCATGAACACTCCTTCGCGCTTCCGCAACCCCATCGGCAAGTATATAGTTAAACGCAACTCGCGCTGCGCCGCCTGCGGCCTGTGCGCCGAGCTCTGTCCTTACGGAGTGCACATCAAGCCGGAGGGGTATTCCAAGCCCCTGCCGCCGCGCTCGGAGCGCTGCATTGGCACCGCTTGCGCCAGTAACGATTTTTACTGCGTGAAGCGCTGCCCCAATCAGGCGCTCAGCGTGAGCCTGAACCCGACACTGGAGGCCCTCGGCGACTACCGCTGGACGCCTGAGATGCTCATCGGGCACTGGCACATGGCCGAGACAGGAGAGCTCCCCAATGTGGACCTCGAATATTTCCTGGGTTCGTCAGGTGGCGGCTTCGACAAGCTACGTTTCCGCATTCCCAAGCCGGCGGATTATCTGGATATCAGCGATGAGGCTATCGATACCAGCCTGAATCTCAACCGCCGCGGTGACGGCCGGCCGCAGAAGGTGTTATCGCTGCCATGCTACGGCGGAGGCATGTCCTTCGGTTCGACGGCGCTGCCGGTGATAGTGGGCCGGGCGCGGGCAGCCAAGCGCCTGAATACTATGACCTGCACCGGCGAGGGCGGCTATCCGCCTGAGTTTTTGCCGTATGCCGAGCATGTGGTTACCCAGGTGGCCACCGGGCTTTTCGGCGTGCGCGAGGAGACTATCCAGAACGCCCCGGTAGTGGAGTTCAAATATGCCCAGGGTGCCAAGCCGGGTCTGGGAGGCCATCTATTGGGGGACAAGGTTACCCCTGAAGTAGCAGCCATCCGCGAGACGGTGGTGGGCAGTTCTCTTTTCTCACCCTTCCCTTTCCACAGCGTCTATTCGGTGGAAGACCACAAAAAACA
>Ga0315268_10007604_pt1 | contig 11394 bp, 9 predicted proteins | sample C1_top_MG_FD_204535 | JGI IMG/M metagenome (GOLD analysis project Ga0315268, IMG submission 204535) | Sediment microbial communities from Yellowstone Lake, YNP, Wyoming, USA - C1_top | ecosystem: Environmental > Aquatic > Freshwater > Lake > Sediment | place: USA: Wyoming | collected 2017-08-01 | reverse complement strand
CAGTCGCTGCTGGGCCACGGGTTGACGGCTCGGCCGATCGCGTAGTCGATGGCGGGATCGAAACCGCGGATGAATTTCGGATAGACCGCCGCCCAGTTTCCCGGCCCCGCGCCCAGGAGCGGGTGCGCGGCCGCGATGCGCAGCGATCGCGAGTACTGCACGATGCGCCCGCGTCCGCTGCCCTCGCGGTAATCGGCCAAGCCGGCGATCGTGTCGAGATACGGCGAATCGCTCTTCCATTCCAGCGTGTTGGGAAGCAGCAGCGCGGCGAGCGCGCCGAGCGCCGCCGCCGCCAGCAGGGATCTCAGCCGGAAGGCCGTCCTGCCGTCGTCCAGCGGGCTTCGCGCTCGCCGGAATCCGTAAACGAGGACCGCGGCGCCGGCCGCGAGGCCGAGAAGGGCCGCGCGCGAGCGGGTCAGGACCAGCGCGGCGGAGACCAAGGCCGCGCCCGCGATGCCGGCGGCCGCCCCGCCGCGACGCGCCCTCAACACGGCGAGGATCAGCGCCGGAGCGCAGACGACGGCGATATGGGCCACGAAGTTGCGGTTGCCCAGCGTGCCGCCGGGCGCGCGGTGGGGGCTGAAGAGCGCGAAGCGGACGCCGTAGGCCTGGACCAGGCACATCGCGGCGGCGGCCACCGCGGCCGCGGCCGCGGCGGCGACGACGGCTCGGCGCGTCCCGTCGTCGGAGGCGCGGGCGGACCAGAAGAGGATCGCTCCGGAAAGACTGACGGCCATCGCGCGCGCCGCCGACCAGCCGTCCGGCGCGAGCAGGGCGCTCGCCGCGCCGATCAGCAGATAGAGCGCGAGAGCCAGGTCGGTCGGGTCCAGAGACAGCGCCTTGGCGCGGCGCAGGATCGGCAGCGCCAGAGCCAGCGCGAACACGTGCAGCGCCAGCTCCTTGGGCGCGAAGAAGCGGTCCAGGTCGAAGATCGGGTAAGGCGCGGCCGCCAGCACGACCAGCAATGCGCCGGCGATGAAAAGGATACGGTCCGTGGCGGCCACCCCCGTGAGTCGTCGGGCCGAGTCGGAAAGCATGTTCCATTATATATCCAGGCAGTAGCGCCGCCGCGCGGAACTTGCTCAGCTATCCGCATGCGAGGATGCGGCGAGTGCCGCTTGTGCTGCAGCGTGTTCCCCTTGCCGGCGCTCGACAAGCCGGCCGGGCAATGGTGCCGGCTTCTCGGTCCCGCGGGCTGCACGGTTCATGATAACGGACAGCCCGAGGTCTGCCGCCAGTACGCGTGCTACTGGCTCGAACATGAAGGCCTGCCTGAAGAGTCCCGGCCCGATCGCGTCGGGATGGTGGTGACCGAGAGCGGCACGGTGGCCGTCGGCGGCCAGGTGGTGCCGGTGCTGGTGATCAACCTGCTGGAACCGGATTCGGATCGCGGCCCCGCCGCCCGGGCGATGATCGCGGATTTTCTGGCGGCCGGCATGGCGGCCCTGCTGCTCCATGGCCCGGACATGCGCATCGTCTACGATCGGACGCGCTACGCCGCGATCACGCCGGACGACATCGAGGCGGCCTTCCGGCACGAGCGCTCCCGGGACGCCGAGGAACTGCGGCGGCTCGGGGCCGTCGAGGAGGGTTTTCAGTTTTAGGGCCGCCGGGGTCGGGCTCAGCCCCCGGCGATCGAGGCGACGACCAGGAACGGCTCCTTGCCGCGCGCGACGTCGTCGGGCAGAGGCGCGTCCACCGGCTCATTGGAAAGGTCCTCGGAGCAGGCGTAGAAGCGCACGAGCGGGCGGCGCTCCTTGGTGACGTGGTCGCGGATGGTGCCGCACAGCGCGGGGTAGCGGGCCTCGAGAGCGTCGAGCACCGCCCGCTGGGTCACCGGCGGCGCGACCTCGAGCTCCACCTCGCCCGGGACGCGGCCGAGCGTCCGCAGGAACGACGGCACGATCACGCGCACCACGCTATTTGATCGTCTGGACGGAGACCGACAGGACGTAAGGCAGGTCGCGCACGATCGCGTTCCACGAGCCGCCGCCGTCCGCCGAATGGTACACCTGGCCGCCCGACGTGCCGAAGTAAACGCCGCACGGATCCATCGCGTCTACCGCCATCGCGTCGCGCAGCACGTCCACGTAGCAGTTCTCCTGCGGGAGACCCTTCGTCATCGCCTTCCAGCTCTTGCCGCCGTTTTGGGTGCGGTAGACGCGCAGCTTGCCGGAGGGCGGGACGCGCCCCTTCTCGGGGTCGATGGGGAGGACGAAGACGGTGTCGGGGTCGTTGGCGTCGATGGCGATGGGGAAGCCGAAGTTGTTGGGGAGGCCCGTCTCGATGTTCTTCCACTCCGCCCCGCCGTCCACGGTCTTGAGCACGCCGCCGTGGAGCTGCATGTAGAGGACTTCCGGCTTCGCCGGATGCTGGGCGATACGGTGCACGCAGTAGCCGACCTCGGCGCTCTTGTCGGGCAGGTAGTCGTTCTTCAGGCCCTTGTTGATGGGGCGCCAAGACCGGCCGGCGTCGTCGGAGCGGAAGGCGCCCGCCGCCGAGATGGCGACGAACATGCGGTCCGGCACCACCTTGTCGAGCACAATCGTGTGCAGGCAAAGCCCGCCCGCCCCCGGCATCCATTTCGGCGCGGTGGCGTGCGTGCGAAGCGCGGGGAACTCCTTCCAGGTGCGGCCGCCGTCCGTCGTCTTGAAGAGGGCGGCATCTTCCACGCCGGCCCAGCAGGTGTCGGCGTCCTTGAGGTCGGGTTCCAGGTGCCAGACGCGCTTGAACGCCCACGGCTTCATGGTGCCGTCATAGAACAAGTGCTCGCCGACTTTGCCCTCGTAGACGAACTTGTTGCTCTCGCCGCGCGGCATGCCGTCCGGTCCTTTCTGGGGGCCGCCGCCGGGCGTCTCCCAGGTCTTGCCGCCGTCGGAGGAGCGCTGGATCACCTGCCCGAACCAGCCGCTGGTCTGCGACGCGTAGATCCGGTTCGGATCGGCGGGGGAGCCGGCCATGTGGTAGACCTCCCAGCCGGAAAAGAGCGGTCCGCTCACCTTCCACGACTTGCGCTTGCCGTCCGACGTCAGGATGAATGCGCCCTTCTTGGTGCCGACCAGGACTCGGATTTTCATGGGTCATTAATAAAACCTATCCGGGCGCGCGATGTCAACGCGCGAGCGCGGCCTTGGTATACTGAAATAATGCCGAAGAAGCCGTCGTCGGAGACGCTCGCGGAGCTCCTCGTGCGCATCCGCGCCTGCGAGGCCTGCCGCGACTTGCCGCTCGGGCCGCGGCCCGTCATCCAGGCGCGCCCCGATGCCCGCGTCGCCGTCATCGGCCACGCTCCGGGGCGCCTCGTGCATGCCTCCGGGATCCCGTGGGACGACCTCAGCGGCGATCGCTTGAGAGTGTGGCTCGGCGTCTCCAAGCGGGACTTCTACGATCCATCGAAGATCGCGCTGGTCGGCATGGGGTTCTGCTATCCGGGAACCGGCAAGTCCGGAGACCTGCCGCCGCGCGAGGAGTGCGCGCCGCTGTGGCACGCGGAGGTGTTCTCGCATCTGCGGGGCGATATCCGGCGGGTTCTCGTCGGCAGCTATGCATTGGAGTACTATCTGGGCAAGCGCGCCAAGAAGACGCTGACGGAGACGGTGAAGGCGTGGAAGGAGTATCTGCCGGGATTCTTGGTGCTGCCCCATCCGTCCGGCCGCAACAACGGGTGGCTGGCGAAGAATCCTTGGTTCGAGCGCGACGCCCTGCCCCGCATGAGGTCTATTTTGCGGGAAGTGATATCATCGGCTTGATGAGAGCCTGCGCGAATTGTCCTCCGAAAGAATGGACCTGCGGCTGCAATCGCTAGAACAGCCGGCCTAAGAGTTTTTTTGGTTTATCGTCGAGCAAATCCGCGTTTGCTAGACTTCAACGCATGACGATCCCCAGCGAACGCCTCGAGCCCCGCCTGCGCGAGACGGCGTTCATCATCCTGCGTCGGCACGCCATCGGCGAGGACGACCTGCAGATCGAGACGAACGAGCCTCACGAGCCGCCCTCCTGCCTTATTCGCGGGCACCGCGTGCGGGTGCAAGTCGACGACGGGTCGGTCGCGTTCCGCGTGCGCTCGGGCCGGTGGAGCGGCCGGCGCGCCGACTATCCGACCGCCGGGGCGTTCGTCGCCGCCTTCGAGGAAGCTCTGCAGGGCGCCCTGTCGGGCGCGTGACGGCCGCGACGCCGCATCCAACGACGGGCAACCGGCCGGAACTATACGTATAATCCACGTTGACGGAAAAACCCCCTCGCGCGAGGGCGGAATTTTTGGGGGCGCATGAAAGACCCGAGAGAGCAGGACCGAGACTCCGCCGGCGATGAATCGGCCGAGGACTTCTCGAAGCTGCTGGGAGATTCATTCCAAGCGGCCGAGAAGACGTTCGAGCCCGGCGACCGCGTGCGCGCGGAGATCTTGGCCGTGGGCCGGGAGGATTCCCAGGTGGCGCTCGGGCCCGGACGGGAGGGCGTCGTCGCGTCGGCCGACCTGCGCGCCGAGGACGGGAGCTGCGCCTGGCGCGCGGGAGACGGGATCGACCTGTTCGTGACCTCGGTCCGGCCCAGCGAGATTCGGCTCTCGACCCGCCCCACCGACAAGAACATCGCGCAGGATTTGAAGGAGGCGTTCGAGCTCTCGCGGCCCGTCGAGGGGCGCGTCGTCGAGATCTGCAAGGGCGGCGTGCGGGTGAGCGTGAAGGGCAAGAGCGCGTTCTGCCCCATCAGCCAGCTCGACGTCAAGCGCACCGAGACCGGCGCGGAGTTCGTCGGCAAGACCTTCCCGTTCCGCATCACGGAGTTTTCCGAGGACGGCCGCAACGTCGTCGTTTCCCGCCGGAAGCTGCTGGAAGAAGAGCAGGGGCGCTCCGCCGATGAATTCATGACAGCGAACCCGGACGGCGCCGTCGTGACGGGGACGGTCACGCGCCTGGAGAAGTTCGGCGCCTTCGTCCTGCTCGCGCCCGGAGTGGAGGGGCTCGCGCACATCTCCGAGCTGGCTTGGTCGCGGGTCGAGTCCCCGGCCGATCTTCTGCGCGTCGGCCAGTCCGTCGCGGTGAAGATACTCAAGCGCGAGGCTGTCGAGGGCCGCCTCAAGGTCGCGCTGTCGCTCAAGCAGGCTTCGGAGCGTCCGGCCGGCCCCGCCGCCGCGCCGGCCGCGGACCCGTGGACCAAGTACGCCGCCGGCCAGGTGGTGACGGGGAAAATCACGCGCAAGGAGCCTTACGGCCTCTTCGTCCAGCTCGAGCCCGGGATCGTCGGCCTGCTGCATCAGTCGAAGACCTCCGAGCGCGCGGACTTCCGCCTCGAGAACCAGAAGGTCGGCGGCGAGATCTCGGTTCAGATCGGCGAGGTGAAGCTCGGCGAGCGCCGGATCTCGCTCGACCTGCCGCGCGACACGAACGAGGAAGAGTGGCGCGCCCGCCGGCAGGCGGAAGAGGCGCCGTCGGCCCTGGCGGAGCAGTTCAAGGCCGCGCTGGCCAAGAAGCAGCGGCCGGGCTGAGCGCCTTCCGCGCGATGAAGACCGACGCGCGCCTGCGCTGGGAGCTGATCATCCTGGCCTGCATGTACGCCGGGTACATGGGCTTCATCCTGTGCCGCACGGCCATCTACGTCGCCAGCCCCGCGATGGTCGGGGACCCCGCGCTCGGCCTCACGAAGACCATGTTCGGGGCGATTCTCGGCTGGGGCACGGCCGGGATGGTCACGGGGAAGCTGCTCAGCGGGGCGGTGGCCGACCGTCTCGGCGGGCGCCGGGTCTTCCTGCTGGCGCTGGCGATCACGGCGGCGGCCGCCGGCGCCTTCGCGATCGCCGGCGGCTTCGCCCTGTTCTGCGTCCTGAATTTCACGATGCTCCTGGCCGCGTCCGCCGGCTGGCCGGCCATGTCCCAGCTGATCGCGGCGTGGTATGAGCCGGACCGGTACGGGAAAGTCTGGGGCGTGATCTCCACCAGCTCGCGCCTGAGTTCCGTGCTGTCCTCGCTTCTGCTCGGGGCCCTGCTCGTCCGGCGGAGCTGGCCGAGCGTCTTCGTCGCGGCCGGGGCTTTGAGCGCCGCCGTCGCGGTTCTGATCTTCGGGTTTCTGAAGGCGCGGCCCGCCGACGTGGGCCTGACGCCGCCCCGGGCGAGCGGGCAGGCCGCGGCCGCCCCGCATCCCTTGGACGGAGCCGGGCTTCGCGAGGCGCTTCTTTATTTCGCGCGCAGCGGACGCGTGTGGCTGATGTGCGTGAGCATCATGTGCACGACGGTGCTGATGGAGGTCATCGGATTCTTGCCTCTCTACTTGAAGGAGACGCTGGGAATCTCCCCGGCGCGGGCCGCCGCGGCGTCCTCGGTGTTCCCGGCCGGCTGCTTCGTCGCGCTGATCGCGGGCGGCTACCTGTACGACCGCGTGTCGCGCCGGGGGCGCGCGCCGCTTCTCGGGGGGATGCTCGCGCTGTCCGCGCTGTGCCTGGCGGCGCTGTTCGCGATGGGCCGCGTTCCGCCCGCGCCGGCGGCGGCGTTCGCGGCCACCGCCGCCGTGCTCTTTCTCTACGGCGTGACCGTGGCCCCGGCCTACTATCTCCCGATGAGCGTGTTCTCGATCGAGTTCGGCGGGCCCCACTGCGGCGTGCTGATCGGCCTCATCGACGCGGCGGGCTACGCCGCGGCCATGCTCTATCAGTTCGCCGGCGGGGCGATCGTGGACCGGCCGGGCGGCTGGCAGAACATGCTGATCCTGCTGATGGTCACGGCGGGCGTGGCCGTCCTCACGACCGTCTGGTTCGCGCGCCAAGACGCGGCCGACGGGACGACCCGTCGAGGTTCGAATCCCAACGAACTTGCTCCGGAATAAGTAGACCGGTGGGCCGGTCCGTTGCTAGCCGCGTTTAAAGAGTGACTGGGATGACCGAAGAGCGCAAGACGAGGCTGATCCGCGCCGCCGCGGCGGCGGGGCTCGTCGCGGCCGCGGCGTACGGCTGGCGGGGTTGCACGCGCGCGCGCCCGTTCGAAGGGGTTGTCGGCGGCAACGGCCGGGTCGAGGCCGTCGAGATCGACATCTCCACCGAACTGCCCGGAAAGCTGAAGGACGTCCTTGTCCGGGAAGGCGACTTCGTGAAGGCGGGGCAGGTGCTCGCCGCGATGGACACCGCCGCGCTCGAGGCGCAGCGCCGGCAGGCGGCGGCCGAGCTCCGGGGGGCGCGGAGCGCCGTGGCGACGGCGCGCAGCGAGGTGAAGCAGGGCGAGGCCGGGCTCTACACCGCCCAGCGGCACGCGGAGCGCTCCGCGGTCTTGGAGGCCCAAGGGAACGTCTCCCGGCAGGAGATGGAGGACGATCACGCCCGGCTCTTGAGCGCGACGGCCGCCCTGGGGGCCGCCCAGGCGCGCGTCGACGGCGCCGAGGCCGCGGTGGAGGCGGCGCAGGCGGCGATCGAGCGGATACAGACGGACATCTCCCGCAGCAGCCTCAAGGCCCCCCGGGACGGCCGGGTGCAGTACCGCGTCGCCCAGCCCGGGGAGGTCCTGGGTCCCGGCGGGCGGGTCCTGAACATGCTGGACCTCAGCGACGTCTCCATGACCTTCTTCCTGCCGACGGCGGCGGCGGGGCGCCTCGCGCTGGGCGACGAGGCGCGCCTGGTGCTCGACGCCGCGCCGCAGTACGTGATCCCCGCGAACGTCTCCTTCGTCGCCTCCGAGGCCCAGTTCACCCCGAAGACCGTGGAGACGGAGAGCGAGCGCGAGAAGCTCATGTTCCGCGTCAAGGCGCGGATTCCCGCCGAGCTGCTCGTCCGGCACATCCTCAAGGTCAAGACCGGCCTGCCCGGGACGGCCTACGTGCGGCTGGACTCGAACGCCGAGTGGCCGGCGCGTCTGCGGACGACGCTGCCGCCGTGAGCGAACGCGCGTCGTTCGCCGCGCGCCTCGAAGGAGTCGGGCTGCGCTACGGCAAGACGCGGGCGCTCGACGGCATCAGCCTCGACGTGCCCGCCGGACGCATGGCGGGGCTCATCGGCCCGGACGGGGTCGGCAAGTCGAGCCTGCTCGCCCTCATCGCCGGCGCGCGGAGGGTCCAGTCCGGGCGCATCGAGACTTTGGGCGGCGACATGGCGGATCCGCGCCATCGCCGCGCGGCGTGCCCCCGGATCGCCTACATGCCCCAGGGCTTGGGGAAGAACCTCTATCCGACCCTCTCCGTGCGCGAGAACGCGGACTTCTTCGCGAGCCTGTTCGGCCAGGGCCCCGAGGAGCGCGCGGGCAGGATCGCGAGCCTCCTCCAGGCCACGGGACTTGCGCCCTTCGCCGACCGCCCCGTCGGGAACCTCTCCGGGGGCATGAAGCAGAAGCTCGGGCTGTGCTGCGCGCTCATCCACGACCCCGACCTTCTGGTTTTGGACGAGCCGACGACGGGCGTCGATCCGTTGTCGCGGAGGCAGTTCTGGGAGCTGATCGGCCGGATGCGCGCCGATCGGCCCGGGATGAGCGTCCTCATCGCCACGGCCTATATGGAGGAAGCCGCCCGCTTCGACTGGCTGGCCGCGCTGAACGCGGGCCGCGTCCTCGCCGCGGGCTCCCCGAGGGAACTCCTGGAGCGCACCCGGACGGACGCCCTGGAGGACGCCTTCATCGCCCTGCTGCCGGACGCCCTGCGCCGGGGGCACCGGGCCGTGGCCATCCCGCCGCGCGCCGCGGCGCGCGAGGAGGACGCGGCCATCGAGGCGCGCGGCCTCACGATGCGGTTCGGCGACTTCACCGCGGTCGACCGCGTGAGCTTCCGCATCGGCCGCGGCGAGATCTTCGGCTTCCTCGGCTCCAACGGCTGCGGCAAGACGACGACGATGAAGATGCTGACCGGGCTCCTGCCCGCGACGGCCGGGGAGGCGCGGCTGTTCGGGCGCCCGATCGACGCCCGCGACCTGGACGCGCGCCGGCGCGTCGGGTACATGACGCAGTCGTTCTCGCTCTACGGGGAGCTCACCGTGCGGCAGAACCTGGTCCTCCACGCGCGCCTGTTCGGCCTGACCGAGGAGTCCATCCCGGCGCGCGTCCTGGAGATGGCCGAGCGCTTCGGCCTGGCCGAGATTCTGGAGTCCCTGCCCGCCGCTCTCCCGCTCGGCCAGCGCCAGCGCCTGTCGCTGTCGGTCGCGATGATCCACCGGCCCGAGACCTTGATCCTGGACGAGCCCACGTCGGGCGTCGACCCGATCGCGCGCGACGCCTTCTGGCGGATCATCGTCGACCTGGCCCGGCGCGACCGCGTCACGGTCTTCATCTCCACCCACTTCATGAACGAGGCCGAGCGCTGCGACCGCGTCTCCCTGATGCACGCCGGGCGGGTGCTCGCCAGCGACTCGCCGGCGGCGATCCGGGCCGCGCGCGGCGCGCGGACGCTCGAGGACGCCTTCATCGGGCTCATCGAGGAGTTGGACGGGGGGGCGGCGGCGCAGCCCGCTCTCCCGCCCGCGGCCGGGCCGGCGCCGCGGACCCGGTTCGTCGGCCTGCGGCGCATGCTCAGCTGCGCGTACCGCGAGTCCCTCGAGCTCAGCCGCGACCCGATCCGCCTGACCCTCGCCGGCCTGGGCAGCCTGCTCCAGATGGTCGTGCTGGGCTACGGCATCAGCATGGACGTCGAGAAGCTCCCCTTCGCCGTCCTGGACCGCGACCGGACGACGTTGAGCCGGGACTACGCGCTGAACCTGTCGGGCTCGCGCTATTTCGCCGAGCGCCCGCCGATCCTCGACGACGCCGACATGGACCGCCGCCTGCGCGACGGCGAGCTCAGCCTCGCTCTGGAGATCCCTCCGGGCTTCGCCGTGCGCGCGGAGCGCGGCCGGGGCGCGCAGATCGGCGCCTGGATCGACGGCGCGATGCCCATGCGGGCGGAGACGGCCGCGGGATACGCGCAGGGGATGCACGCGCACTGGCTGATGACGCGGTCGCGCGGCGGTCGCGGACGCGCGGCCGGACGCTTCAGCGTCGAGACGCGCTACCGCTACAATCCCGACGTGATGAGCCTTCCCGCGATGGTGCCGGCGGTGATCCCGCTGCTGCTGCTGCTGATCCCGGCGATGCTGACGGCCCTGGCCGTCGTGCGCGAGAAGGAGCTGGGCTCCATCGTCAACCTCTACGTCACCCCGGTCACGAAGCTCGAATTTCTGGCCGGCAAGCAGCTCCCGTACATCGGGCTCGCGATGGTCAACTTCGCGATGATGACCGCGATGGCGGTCTTCGTGTTCGGCGTGCCGGTCAAGGGCAGCCTCCCGGCGCTCGCGCTCGGGGCGCTGCTGTATTCGATGGCGGCCACCGCGTCGGGCCTGGTGATGTCGGCGTTCGTGCGCAGCCAGATCGCGGCCCTGTTCGGCACCGCGATCGCGACCATCCTGCCGGCCGTGCAGTTCTCCGGAATGATCGAGCCGGTCTCCTCTCTGGAGGGCGTTGGCGCGCTGATCGGGCGCGTCTATCCGTCCACCCATTTCCTCACGATCGCGCGCGGGACGTTCTCCAAAGGCCTGGGCTTCTCCGACCTGAAGTCCTCCTTCCTCCCGCTGCTGATCGCCGGGCCCGTGCTGCTTGCCGCCGCGACGGCGCTGCTCCGGAAGGAGGAACGCTGACATGCGCGCGGCCAACGTCTTCCATCTCGGCGTCAAGGAGTTCCGCAGCCTGGGGCGAGACCCGATCATGCTCTTCTTCATCGCCTTCGCGTTCAGCTTCGCGATCTACTCGGCGGCGACGGCTCAGCCCGAGACCCTGCACAAAGCACCCATCGCGGTCGTCGACGAGGACCGCTCGCCGCTGTCGGCGCGCATCATGGACGCGTTCTACCCGCCGCATTTCCTGCGGCCCGTGCCGATCGGCCACGCGCAGATGGACGAGCGCATGGACGAGGGCCTGGACACCTTCGCGCTGGACATCCCGCCCGGCTTCCAGCGCGACGTCCTGGCCGGACGCGCCCCCGCGATCCAGCTCAACGTGGACGCCACGCGCATGAGCCAGGCGTTCACCGGGGGCGGCTACGTCCAGGCCATCGTCGCCGGGGAAGTGAACGCCTTCCTCGAAGGCCGCCGGGAGCCGGCGGCGCCGCCGGTCGAACTGGCGCTGCGGGTCCGCTTCAATCCGGAGCTGAACAACTCGTGGTTCGGGGCGGTGATGGAGCTCATCAACAACATCACCATGCTGTCCATCCTCCTCACCGGCGCCGCGCTCATCCGCGAGCGCGAGCGCGGCACGGTCGAGCACCTGCTCGCCATGCCGGTGACCCCCTTCGAGATCATGGCGAGCAAGGTCTGGTCCATGGGGCTGGTCGTGCTCGCCGCGGCGGCCCTTTCGCTGCTGCTCGTCGTGCACGGCGCGCTCGGGGTCCCTATCGGCGGCTCGTTGGCGCTGTTCCTGACCGGCGCGGCGCTCAATATCTTCGCCGTCACCTCGCTCGGCATCC
>Ga0315268_10007603_pt1 | contig 11394 bp, 9 predicted proteins | sample C1_top_MG_FD_204535 | JGI IMG/M metagenome (GOLD analysis project Ga0315268, IMG submission 204535) | Sediment microbial communities from Yellowstone Lake, YNP, Wyoming, USA - C1_top | ecosystem: Environmental > Aquatic > Freshwater > Lake > Sediment | place: USA: Wyoming | collected 2017-08-01 | reverse complement strand
CTTTCATGGAATCGCGTTTGAGTTCCGTTGGCGTTCCGAGCGCCACCATCTTGCCGCGGAAGATCAGCGCCAGCCGGTTGCAGTATTCAGCCTCTTCCATGTAATGCGTGGTGACGAAGATCGTGACCCCTTCCGAAGCCATCTGGTGGATGAGGTCCCAGAATTGGCGTCGCGAGATCGGATCGACGCCGGACGTGGGCTCATCGAGAAAGATGATGGGCGGTTTGTGCAAGACGGCACAAGCAAGCGCCAGGCGCTGCTTCCATCCGCCGGGAAGCGTGCCGGTGATCAGCCCCTCCTGGCCCTTGAGGTTGGACATCTCCACGGCCCAGGCGATGCGCTCGTCGAGCTGGCTGGAAGGTACGCTGTAGAGGCCGGCGAAGAGGCGAATGTTCTCGATCACCTTGAGATCGTCGTAAAGCGAGAACTTCTGCGACATATAGCCGATGTTCTGGCGCACGGATTCAGGTTCGCGGCTTACGTCGTACCCGGCGACGATGGCGCGCCCGGAGGTTGGCTTGAGCAGGCCGCAGAGCATGCGGATGGTGGTGGACTTGCCTGCACCGTTCGGTCCGAGGAAGCCGAAGATCTCTCCCTTGCGCGTTTCGAGATTGATGTGATCGACGGCGACAAAATCGCCGAAGCGCTTCACCAGGTCGTTGACGATCACCGAGCTGTTGCTGTCAGGCATGGCGCGTGGCTCCAACGCCGCTGGAGACGGCATCCACAAAGAGGTCCTCGATGGTGGGCGGAACCTGCTGGATCCCGTCGAGGGTGACGTGAGCGCTCTTCAGCCGGGATTCGAATTCAGGGATGCGGCGTACAGCGTCGTCGACCACCACGTGAAGGCCGTCGCCGGTCAGCACCAGGCTGGAGATCCCTTCCGTGCGCTCAAGCGCATCGCGCATTCGACGCGGCTCCGGCGAGGTAAGCGCTACGACATCTTTGCCGAGCCTGGACTTGAGGTTCGCGGGCGTGTCGCAGAAGAGCAGCCTGCCCTGATGCATCAGAGCGACCCGATGGCAACGCTCGGCTTCATCGAGATACGCGGTCGAAGTGAGGATGGCCACGCCTTCTGCGATCAGTTCATAAAGGATGCGCCAGAAGTCGCGGCGCGAAACCGGATCGACCCCGGTGGTCGGCTCATCGAGCAGGATCACCTTGGGCCGGTGGATGAGTGCGCATACCAGGCCGAGTTTCTGCTTCATGCCGCCCGACAGTTTTCCTGCGAGCCTTGCGCGGAACTCGCTCATTCCCGCTGCGCGAATCAACTGCGCGGCACGATCGTCCCGGTCACGCTTCTTCACTCCAAACAGATCGGCATAGAAGCGAATGTTCTCGTCGACCGTGAGGTCCTCATAGAGCCCGAAGCGTTGCGGCATGTAGCTGAGGTGATGCTTGGCGCCTTCTGGATCGGCGACGACATCGAAACCGGCCACGGTTGCGTCCCCTTCGTCAGGCGTCATCACGCCGGCGAGCATGCGCAGCGTGGTGGTCTTGCCGGCGCCATCCGGTCCGACCAGGCCGAAGATCTCGCCGGGACGTACGTCGAAGCTGACGTGATCGACGGCGCGCACGCCCGGGAAACTCTTGGTGAGTTCACGCGTCACGATCGCGGCTTGGGAGGTTGCATCCATTACTTGGCCTTCGCGCCCGGTTGCGATGATGGCTGGGCGACGGCCGAGAGACGGATATGAGCGTCGGCAGGCATGCCGGGCTTTAAATCGTGATTCGGATTCTCGACATCGATCTTGACGCGATAGACGAGGGTGACTCGTTCCTTATAGGTCTGAACACTCTTCGGCGTAAATTCGGCGTCCGACGAGATGAACGAGATGTGGCCGTGATACGGCTTGCCGGGATAGGTATCGGTGGTGATGGTAGCGTCCTGGCCCCAGCGAACTCGTCCGAGATCGGGCTCCGCAATATAGGCACGCAGCCAGATGTGATCGAGATCGGCGAGCGTCACCGTCGGGGTTCCCGCCGAGACGACTTCTCCAAGCTCGGCTTGCCGCACGGTGACGACGCCCGACATGGGAGCGCGAAGGACCGTGTAGTCGAAGTTCACGCGCGAAAGGCCGAGGTTGGCACGAGCCTGCTCCACATTGGCGCGCGCGATCGCGATGTCCTCTTTACGATTGCCTTCGGCAGCCTGACTATAACGCTCCTGCGCGGCCCGGAAGTTGGTCTCGGCGCGCTTGAAGGCGGTTTCGGCGAGATCGCGGTCCTGCGCGGAGATCGCCGCGTAGCGGAAGAGGCTCTGGGCACGATCAAAGTCGATCTTCTTCTGTTGCAGGTCGGCCTCGGCGTCGAAGACCGCCTGCTGCACGGCCCCGATCTCTTGCGGGCGCGTGCCGGCCAGCGAGAGCGCCAGGCTGGATTCCCGTACCTGCACATTGGCCTCGTCAATGTGCACCTTCTGCCCGTAATCGGCGTCGTCGAGGCGGGCCAGCACGGTGCCGCGCTCGACCCACTGACCTTCCTCGACGGGCAAGTCGGTGATGCGACCCTGGACCTTGAAGCTGACAAGGCTTTCGTGGGCTTCGATGTTGCCGGAAAGAGTGAGTTCGTTCTCCGGCACCGGCTTCCTGGCAAAGCGTGGATAGTAGTAGAACGCCGCGGCGATCGCAGCCGCCAGCACGATTAAGATCGGTATTCGTCGTTTCATTGCTCTAACCCCAGCGGACGGGACTTCCGTGTGTCCGCTAACTTACGGCTTTCAGATTCACGAAGACGGCGAGATTGAGAACCATCGCTGTCATCGCATTGGCTCTCGACCGGGGACGGAAATGGCCCTCCATAGATATTGAAAGGTCATCTCGACCTTATGGTTCAACTTTGGCTTGCCGTGCAGCGACCAAACCATGACGGTCCCAAGAAAAGACTGCTGGACCAGCAAAGCGAGCTGGTCTTTCTTCAGGGCGGGATCGATCTCACCGTTTCGTTGCCCGATCTCGACGATCTGCACGAGGATCTTGCGGGCTTCGCACAGGGTGTGATCGATCAGTTTTCGGATGCGCTCGCTGGCCAGGAAGGAGGCGAGGAGAGCGCGCGCCAGTTGAGGACTGCGGCCGGGCTCCTCGGCCATCCGTTCGAGCATGTGATGGAAGACCATCTTGATCGACCCTTCTCCCGACCGGGCTGCTGCCAGGGCTTCGCGGACCTTGCCCAACTGGATCTCCGCCATCACCCCGAGTACATCGTCCTTACTTTCGAAATAATTGAAAAATGTCCCTTTGCCGACGTCAGCGGCTTCCGTGATGTCTTCGACGGTCACGTTCTGAAACCCATGCTCCGCGAACAGCTGGAGCGCGCAGCGAAACAGGCGTAAGCAAGTTTCCGCAGCGCGCCGTTCGCGCCGTCCCAGGGACTTGAGGTGAGGAAGATCGTCGCCAGCCAACAGCCCGGCCAGGGAGGAAAAGTCGGATGCGGGTTTGCGCGCCATGTGACTATGACCCTCAGTGCAATTATGACTATCAGTCATAATGATGGCTCCCGGACATCGGTTTGTCAACTCCATTCTGATGATCCGGCCGTAAGACCCTCCCAAATGCGAATCACACTTCCGTGTGACTAAACTCCTTGGTCTGCCGGCAGCCAAGCTTTTTCAGTTACAGTGGGTCGGTTTGCTATTCAAGTGGTGGCTCACAGGAATGAAGCTATAAAGTGTTCCGGGAGGAACCCGCTCCATTCTTCGTAGGGTCGATGCGACCGAACACGTCGCCGAATCTTTGACGGCCGGCGCGGGCATACCTGAGCAAAACTTGTCCAACGCCTGCCTCACAGAATGGTCCCTGCGATCCGGAAGATGGGCACGGAGAAGCCGAGGTGAGCGCAGGACCCCAGAAAAGGAGCAACGCTTATGCGTGCGAACAAGATTTTCATGAGGGCATTTGTTTCGGCCATGCTCTTGACGGCTCTGATTTTCACATCACAAATGGCCTTCGCACACTGCGACGGGATGGATGGCCCTGTAGTCAAAGCTGCGCAGCAGGCTCTGCAGATCGGCGACGTGAATCTCGTCCTGATCTGGGTGCAGAAGAATGACGAGCCGGAATTACGCCGGGCTTTTGAAAGTACACTAGCGGTTCGAAAACTGTCAGCCGAGGCCAAGGAGTTGGCCGACAGATATTTCTTCGAAACGGTAGTTCGTCTCCACCGGGCGGGAGAAGGAGCACCTTACACCGGGCTGAAGCCTGCGGGCAGGGATCTGGGACCTGCCATTCCGGCGGCCGACCGGGCACTGGAAGAGGGCTCGATCGAGCCGGTTGTGAAACTGATCACCTCAACCGCCGACGAGGGCGTCCGCGAACAATTCAAGGAAGCGCTTGCCAGGAAGAAATTCAACAAGGACGACATCGCCAGAGGGCGAGAGTACGTGAGCGCCTACGTCACATACATTCACTACGTTGAGCACTTGTACGAAGTCGCAAAACATCCAGCGCACGGGCATTTTGAAGAGACTGAGGCGGGGGAAGCCCACCGATAAGGATGAATGCCTGCATCGCGTTCAATCACAAAAGATCGGGCAGATCAGCATGACTGTCTGTAAATGAGGGTTGGTTTCATCCGAGTTTAAACGACACGACGGCCTCGATGGTTTGCTGCGTGATCGCGCCCATGCGATCTTCTGCCGTAAGGACTGGAGAATTGGAAATCCTTGCCGTGAATTGAAGGGGGCATTCCATGATCGATACCGCTGCCAACCCTGCGAGTCTTTCTCCGTGGTGGAGACACTCGGTCATTCTCGTGATGATCGCCGGTTTCTCGGTTCTATCCCTGGTCACGGTCCTGACCTACACGAACGCTCCACCGATCCCAGGGCAAGCCTTGGATGCTGCGGGAGCTGTGGTATTTACCGGAGCCGACATCCAAAGAGGCCAGGAGGTGTTCCTCAAGTACGGTCTCATGGAGCACGGGAGCCTGTGGGGCCATGGGGCGTACCTGGGCCCTGATTACAGTGCGGAGTACCTGCATCGGCTCAGCGAAGTGACCCTCGACACGATCGCGACCGAGAAGTACGGGAAACTCTTTGCGCAGCTCTCGCCGGACGAGCGGAGCGTCGCATCTGCGCGCACGAAGACGGTGCTCAAGGAAAACCGGTACGAACCTGCCACGCGAACTCTCCGGCTCTCGCCCGGCGAAGTGGCTGCCTACCGCACACAGATCCGCGAATGGAGCAACTACTTCACCAGGAAGGACGCCGCTCCCGGGCTACCGGCCAACTATATTCAGGATCCCGGGGAGCTTAAAGCTCTGACCGCCTACTTCGCTTGGGCCGCTTGGGCCTCAGCGGCGAATCGCCCAGGGAAAGATTACTCTTACACGAACAACTGGCCCTACGAGCCCATCGCCGGAAACCGGCCTTCCACCGAGGCCTATTTTTGGAGCGCCTTGAGTCTCATCACCCTCCTCTCAGGGTTGGGTTTGATCCTCTTCATCGTCGGCAAGTTCGACTACTTGGGCTGGAAGGGCGAGGGTGCCAGCTCCCACCTAATGCACTCTGTTCCCCTGGCGTTGAAACTCACGCCCAGCCAGTGGGCTACGGGATGGTTCTTCGGCGTCGTGGCCCTCCTGTTTCTCGCGCAATCATTCCTGGGAGGCGTACTCGCCCACTATCGGGTGGAACCCGGAGCCTTTTACGGGCTGGACATCGCTCGCTGGCTGCCCTATAACCTGGCACGCACCTGGCATCTCCAACTCGCCATCTTCTGGATCGCTACAGCGTGGGTGGGCGGCGGTCTTTTCCTGGCGGCGTGGGTGGGCGGCGGGGAGCCAAAACACCAGAGGACTGGCGTCTACGCACTCCTCGGGGCGCTGGTGGTGGTCGTCGGCGGCAGCTTGGCAGGCGAGGCCCTCGGCATCAACAACAAACTGGGTCAGATCTGGTTCTGGTTCGGTCATCAGGGGTCCGAATACCTGGATCTTGGGCGGTTCTGGCAGGTACTGTTGGCAGCCGGCCTTCTCTTCTGGCTGTTCCTGATGTTTCGGGCGCTCAAGCCCGCCTTCAAAAGCCCTGACAGGCGCGAACTGTCCTCACTGTTTCTGTATGCCGCCGTGGCCATCCCCCTCTTCTACCTGCCCGCCCTTTTCTATGGCCCTCACACCAACTTCGCCGTCATCGACAACTGGCGCTTCTGGATCATCCATCTTTGGGTGGAGGGATTCTTTGAACTCTTCGCTACCGTGCTGGTGGCGATCATGTTCCACCAGATGGGCTTGGTCAGCACCAAGACTGCGACGCGCCTGATCTACCTCGATGCCATCCTGTATCTCAGCGGCGGAATCATCGGCACGGGCCATCATTGGTACTTCACCGGCCAGGGAACGCTGAACATGGGCCTGGCGTCGTGCTTCTCCGCTCTGGAAGTTGTCCCTCTGACCCTTCTGACTCTGGACGCTTGGGATTTCATCAAGCTGAGGAAAGCGCAGTGTTCCGCGTGCGGCCACGATCTGGCTTGGGGCCAGAAATGGTGCATCTACTTTCTCATGGCCGTGGGTGTCTGGAACTTTGTTGGCGCAGGGATCTTCGGTTTCCTGATCAACCTTCCGATCGTGTCCTACTTCGAAGTGGGCACGACGCTCACCCCCAATCATGGACACGCTGCACTGTTTGGTGTCTTTGGGATGTTGGCCTTGGCGGTCCTGGTCTTTTGCCTGAGGGCCATGCAATCCGACACCGTATGGAAAGAGACCGAGAAGTTTATCCGGGTGGGCTTTTGGGGTGCCAATGTGGGCCTCGTGCTCATGATCACCCTGGATCTGTTTCCCGGAGGAGTAATTCAGCTGTGGGATTCCATCGCCAACGGTTACTGGCACGCGCGCCGCCTGACATTCCTGATGAGCGGCACCTACCACAAACTGGAATGGCTGCGAATGGTGGGAGATGTGGTCTTCCTCCTCGCCGGTGCCGTGCCCATTACGCTCGGCGCACTGCGCAGTGTGTGGAAAAGGGATCTCTCTCCCACGACGTAATGGTTGCGCTCCAGAATTGCTGGTCCGGTCAATTGGCGACGAAGAGTCGCATTAGTCGGTCAGTTCGATCTCGACCCGGCGGTTCTGAGCGCGATTAGCGGCATTGGTATTCGGGACTTTGGGACGTTCTTTTCCAAATCCCTTGGTCACGAGACGGTCCGCGGGTACCCCATTTTGCTGCAGCCAATCGCCCACCGAACGCGCCCGCGCCTCCGACAGGCGCAGGTTGTACGCCGGATCGCCCACATCATCGGTGTAGCCGGAGATCAGGATCTTGCTCTGCGCATGCGGATCGAGGACGGCGCGCTTGATCTCGGCGAGTACCGCCTTCGCCTGCGGCTTCAGCTCGGCACGGTTGAAGGTGAACATTATGGCGCTGTCCACCGTGACATCGAGCTTGCTGCCGCTGTGCTGCACCGTAAACTTGCCGCTGGCTGGGTTCGTGTTGCGCGTCCAATGGGTGGGGAATCCTCCGCATCCGTTCGTCACTACATCTTCCGTAAAGCTGTCGGGCGTCTCGAAACGAAACCGAACCGCGGCCCACCACGGGTTCTGGTATCCGGAAAAGGCGCAGACCTGCTGGCCTGTGAAGGTCGCTGTTTTCCCGTCGAACTCGCCGGTGATGGTGCTCTTGCCCGCGGGAACGAAATCGTTGCCGTCGAGCAGTACACCGGTGAACTTCCGGCCGGTCACGGTGATCTGTACGCGTAATGGTCCCCCCGCATAGGTGGCATTCCAGAGGCCCGCGAGTTGGCATCCCCGACGACATGGGTTCGCTGCGGGTTGCGGTTGCGTCTGAGCCGACACAGTTACGGTCAAGGCAAGCAGGGCGAGGGCTAGTCTCACGGGGCACCTATCCATCAGAGAGCAAATGTAACCTGCCCGATATTTTGTACCCAGAAGGAGGAGAGTCTACACCACAGCTCCGGGCTGTGGGCGGGTGGCCAACTCAAGCCATCGTTCGCTTGAGTGGGGCAGTTCCGAGGAGCCCGCAGGCGAGACCCTGAGCGTAGCGCAGCGTAGTCGAAGGGTCTCTTGAGATCTTTGGTGCGAAAGGGGGGACTCGAACCCCCACGGGGGTTACCCGCCAGATCCTAAGTCTGGTGCGTCTGCCAATTCCGCCACTTTCGCCTTTGTAATCAGTAGTTTACGTGCACTGTTTTTGGTGCAAGTAGATTGTGTGGGTTTTTGTGTGGACTGAAATGCAACTTTCGCTTTTTCTCTTTTTCTCATCTCGCCACACACTCCCACGACAAAATCCATTGTACCGCCACCGCCCCGTTCTCTGAAACGGCTGGTTTGAAGTCTTCCGGAGCGGCGTCAACCCAGCTTGCGTCCAGCAAAAGAACAGCGCCCACAATGTCGGGCGCTGAAATATCCATCAATCCAAATGCTCTAATCAGACCCTGCTGCTTTCTTGAGCGAAGCCTTCGCTTTGGAAGGCGGCTTCCCTTCCTTCGAATTCATCGATGCCACGATCCCGAAGACGTCTGCCTCTTCCGGGTGAATGTATCTCATCGTTGTGGTTACATTGCTGTGACCTGCCAACTTCTGGAGCGCCTTCACGTTCTGCGTCAGCTCGCCGGCGCGAGTCAGGAATGTATGCCGCAGCGTATGGAGCCCAGCATCCGTCGGCAGGCCGACCTTGATGCGCGTCTGACGGATCTGGTCTTCGATCGTGTTCTTCGACATTGGCTTCGCTGGGGACACCGTGCTGGCAAGAACGTATTTGCACCGAGATTGTTTCATCGCGGTGACCAGAACTTTACGCATCGCAGCCGTGATCGGCAGATTCCGTCTGCGACTTTCGCGCTTGAGTCCTCGCCTGATCTCGATGACTCCATGGATACCGCGAGCATCGGGCTTGTCTTCGAAATGGATACAGTCTTTCTGCAAAGCCATCATCTCGTTAAGAGAAAGGCCTGCCCCGCGCGCCAGGATCGATGCAGTCCTGAGCGGCTCGGGAGCTGCCGCGGTCCAGTTCGCGTATTGATCATCAGTGAAAGTGAAATCGCGCTCGCGTTCGCACGTCTTAGACTTTGGGAACTTGTGGATCTTGGGCACACGCTCGATCAACTTCAGCTTGTCGGCAGCGTAATGCAGCGCCTTTGAAAGCGTCGCCAAGTAGCGGTTCACCGTCGTCTTGGTCTTGACCGCATCGAGCGAAAGCGCCCATGTCTTGAACTTCTCAACCTTCGGTTCATCAATCTCGTTTAGTCGAGTATCGGACAGGAAACTGCATGCGACGAGACGGCAGTAACACGACTTGTAAAACTCCTGGGTCCCCTTGTCTTCAAGCTCCTGCTCGACCCACGAGTTGAATTTCGCTTGAAATTCACGGATCGTGGGGGCGGCGGCTGTCGACGCGAGGCCCACCGCTTTCTTCATGGTGTTGAATTGAATGCCGGCGGCCATCTGAATGGCCTCGCGTTCATTCTTGCGATGAGTAGAGCCGCGATATCGCCGCTGCTCAAACTCAAACTCGTAATGGAAGTACTTGCCTCGCTTGAATACGCGCATTACATTACCCGCGGCTGGGCTTTGACCCGGTTGAAAGCGATGTGTTGACGGATCGCTTCGGGTTCGAAGACGACCCTGTCGCCAGACTTCACGTAGTCGATCTTCTTCCGCCAGACCCAATCGCGCAAGGTTTTCTCTTTAATGCCGAGGATCTTCGCTGTCAGCTTGATATTCATCAGCGGTTCAAGTGCAATCGGGAGGGTTGCTACTACGTTGGGTACGTACTGTTCGTGCATGGTATTTGCCACCGAGGCAACAGGAATTTACGCGTTATCCCGCGCAGGCCGCCTAACGCAGCAGTCAGCGCGATTCCCCCTCGGTTCGTGGACTTCTTCCAGTTCATGTTTCTATCCTTGCACGTGGTTGACAATCTACCAAAGGCCTAGCCTTTTGGGCGCAGTTTCGCCTAATCCTGCGGCTACTGTCCAATCCGTCAAATAGTGCGTAGTGAATGATCATGATCGGTCAACACCCAATCGCACCAGCCGGGGACCCAGGACCGACGGTCCACTTCTCCGTTGGCACCCTCCTCGTAACGAAGCCCTAACCCGCAGCATCAAACTATGCCGCTAAACGTCTCAGGGGCCTAGTGGACCGAGCGGGTGAGTCGATACCAGGGTGGAGGTCAACACTGCAACGGCCCTTTTCCCGAACTGCGGTCGGTCAACTCGAGTCGCGAGCGACCAAAAGGTGGTCCTACCGCCGAATGATCACTTGATGATGGTTCCCCAAGCGCTAGTAAGCGAATTGTCGCGGACGCAAGGGTCGGGAAACGCGAAGAAGGTCCACCTTGCCAACCAGGACGCGAAGTGCGATACGAAGTTGAAGTCATCTTCCCCAGACTTCTTGGGCTCACAACGATTGATGATGTCAGTGATGGCCATGGACTCTGGGGCGCGGAACTTGGGCAGTGTGCCCGCATGGAACGCGTCGGCCAAGATGCCTCGCGCTTCATCAATTACCTGTTCGGCATAGGCAGGGCTGAGCTTGGTTAGAAGCCAGGCAACGATTTCCTTAGCCGCAAGCTTGGTTTCGGTCGCTCTGCGTTCGGAGTCGATCTCATCTTGGAGCTGATCTTTGCGTCGCCGCCGGCCTTCGACCAGGCGGACCAGCTTGTTTGTGCTGATCTTGCCCTTGCGAGCTAGAATTTTCTCCTCGGGGAAGGCGTCATCTACCGTCCGAAGGCGGCGGATCAGACTTGGACTCTTGTCAAGGGATTTGGCTAGTGTGCGGGCGCTCATTCCAGCAGCGCCGATCTTTATGATCTGTGCTGCCTTATCAACATCGTGGAGGGTTTCCCAGTTGTTCTGGAGATCGGTACGGGCTTGAAACAAGTCAAAAGACATGGGCATAAATCTTTCCGAAAGGGGAATATCACCCTTCCGTGAGCTTTCTAGTATTGACTTTCTCAGGCAGAACCATGAATTCTCTCCCACTTATTTTCAAATCCATTACTTATCTCGACCGTCGAGACGAGATATAGACGCGCGATTGGGAGCAAGGCCGACCTGCGGAGCGGTTAACACCGGCCTTATTTCTTGCGTCAGCGAGATTTGATTGCCCGGAGCAGAGATACACGGTGGCGCGCAACGCAGATTGTCCATGTTGCGATCGTTGCGCACGATCTGAAATCCGCTGCGCAACGGAATCTTGGAATAAAACTGGCGTTGCGCATGTCCACGCCCAAAGTGCGCAATGATTTCTGACGAATCTGCCCTCACTGGTGAGTGGATACGGGCGATACAGCGGCCAAGACCCGTGAAAAATTCAAAACATCAGAGGCTCAGATCACGAATTCATGGTTTTCGCTTGGCGTGTCTATACTCGGGCGAGGAATTTAGGGCGAAAAATCGACTCGGTGTTCCATAAGTGCTGGTGCTCGAATAAGAAACGGTAATT
>Ga0315268_10007600_pt1 | contig 11396 bp, 6 predicted proteins | sample C1_top_MG_FD_204535 | JGI IMG/M metagenome (GOLD analysis project Ga0315268, IMG submission 204535) | Sediment microbial communities from Yellowstone Lake, YNP, Wyoming, USA - C1_top | ecosystem: Environmental > Aquatic > Freshwater > Lake > Sediment | place: USA: Wyoming | collected 2017-08-01 | reverse complement strand
GTAGAGAATGTTGGCCGCAGAAATTATGGCTTGATTGTCATCGTGATCATAAGGGGCACACCGACGTTTATGGTAGATTAGCTTGGAAAAAACCAGCAGCAGGTTTAACCACACGTTGCATTAGTTATTCCAATGGCCGCTTCGGACATCCAGAACAAAACCGTGCTATCAGTGTTCGAGAAGCGGCATGTCTACAAACATTTCCGAGGCACTATGCTTTTAAAGGCAATTTAAATGCAAGAGCTCGCCAGATTGGTAACGCAGTTCCTCCGCTCATGGCTCAACGTTTTGGTGAGGCAATATTGGCTCACGTAAAAATAAATGCTAGCTATTATAAGCAGGAAGAGAAGAAGGAATCAAAATGATTCATAGCGACAAACTCACCCCCGTGACGCATTCCGATGCCGACAGTTTGATTTCTACTACTCCAGCCTCGCCAAAAGAGGAAGCATTGGAGCGAGTGCTATTGGAGCTGCAAGCTCCCTGGATTGCACGCGCAGCAACGTTGTTGGACGATCCGATCATGATGAAATGGGCCGTCCATTATTACAACGACTTGCCACCCAATTCGGCATTGAGAATAAAACTGGAAAATCTTTGGTTTCACGATGTCGCCATTCAGCGCTGGATTGATAGTGATGACCATGAAGTGCAAGGTTTGATGTTTCACTATCTTCCCGAACAACGCTTTTCGATGTTTGCCCCCGCAATTGCCAGCCATTGGGGTGAATGGTCAACTGGCGTGACAGAATCTGCCGCAAGGATACTGGTAACCGTCGCACCAGAGCGGGCAGCGGAAGCATTCAAAAATTATTTAAAAAATCAACAACCATGGGACATTGAAAAAGTCTCCGCGATTTTTAAGCGGCTCAATCAGCTAGATCCGGCGCATGCACTTCCCTTGCTGGAAAAATTACTGCCACTGGCTTGGGAAAGTGACAAGTTTTATGTAAATGTCATTCGTAACTATGCTTTTAAATCGGCCGTGCTGCTCAAGCCGCAAGTGTTGCCGCGACTGCTGGATGGATTGTTTGCGGAAAGCGGGGATCGCGAGTCTGCAGCAGCTGAAGCTGTGTGTCACTACCTGTTTGGTCACGATGCCTATGCGCAACTCTATTTTATACGCCGGGAGGATTACGCTATTGCAGAATTTTCCGACCTCGCTCCCTTGTTTGATGCTGCCGCTCCCCTGGCGGAAATGGACGGGATCGTGCGTTCTGCGACACCTCTTCCCGGCGCACTGCAACTGCTGGAAACACACCACGCCAGAACACCCGAGGCGACCCTGGCGTGGGAAACAATCCGGCACAGTAAGGCATTCCAGCAGCAGAAACATCCCGTAGCGTTGGCTGCTCTTGCGCTCGCCGGTGTTGCAGCCGCATTCGAGCGCAAGTCTGTCGATGCTGCACGGCTGTCTATCGAGGATGTCATTACATTGTTTGCAATGGATGTGGCTATCAATATTCATTACGATGAATTGCTGCACAGGCTGCGGAGTTTCTCCAAGGCCGAAATTATTGCTGCGATGGCAGGCCATATGCAGAAAATTGAAGACAGCTTTGGGGGCATGACGATTACCCGCTTAATGGGAGATTTGGCTTGGGTGGAATTTACTCAAGCATTGGTAGAATGCCTGGGGAGAGGTGTAGGTGATTACGTATGTGAAGCCGCGAAAAAATCCCTGTTGAACATCGGTGAGCCGGCACGCGATGCACTGCTGGCGCAGTGGGATGAGCTGTGTTTTAGACAAAAAATCTACGGCGCATCGGTCATCGCTGGCGTAGGCGGAGTAGCTGTCGCCGATTTTGCAGTCCAGCGTTTCGATGAGCTTTTCGACGAGGATATTGAACGGTGGTGCGACTATGCAGGGGTTGCGCCAGACCCACGCATAATAGCGTTATTACGCCCCGAACTACGGCGCAAACAGCCTCTTATTGACGCAACTTATTATCGCTTATGTCGCTTGCTGGCCACTGAAAGCGAAGATATTGAAGAGGTGCGCATGCGTATTACGCAGCACCGGAATCGGCAGATAAAATCTTTGGAGAATTTCCATAAAGGTGATTTAGTCAGCGATCATCGTACTTTGCGCCTGGCGTTGCGTTGTAGCGCTTGCGGGGAGACCAACTACTATGATGTCAAAGGCGTGGTGGTCGATGATGACGGCAAAAATCCTGTCGTCGCGGACGAATTCCCTTGCTTATCCTGCGCTGTGATGGCGGATTTTGAGATGGAAGAAACGTCGTACATGGCAATTGTAGCGGAAACATTACGCATACAAATCGTACATGACAAGGGAGAAAATGCTACGCCATTAATCGCCATTAAATCGGTTACTACTGCTGATGGTAAGGAGTTGCCGCTTTCTGCAGCCTATGCAGACCTGCGTGAAAAAGTTCGTAAAAACCCGCAGGACTGGCTATCCTGTTTTCGCCTCGGCAACATCCTTTTCGATATCAATCGCCCCCAAGCTGCTGTCGAGTGCTACAAAACGGCATACTCCAGCAATCCCTTGCTGCTGGAACTGATTATCAATCTGGCAGCGGCACTCATAGTGCTGCACGATAAAAATGCGGCGTTCGTGCTATTGAAAGACTCCCTGATAAACCGGGACAATTGGCAAACGATCTCTTCAAGTCCCGCAGACAGGGGGCGGGAGTTTGCATATCAGTTTAACCAACTTCGCCGTGATCTTGGCCATATAGACATACCCGCGCTGCATACGAACTTTTTCGGTTCCGCTCCGAAGGTGGGGCGCAATGATCCGTGCTCATGCGGTAGCGGGAAGAAATTTAAAAAATGCTGTATGAAGTAGAATCTGGCGTTTATTTAAATTGACGACATTAACGAGTCCCGTGCATCCGGTCCAAAAATCAATATGATCCAACACGACGATTTAAGCGCTAACCGCATTATTTCTCCAGCCGTCGATTCGCCGCGCGAGGAAGCGCAGGAGCGCGCGCTGCGCCCAAAAATGCTGGACGAATACGTAGGCCAGGAAAAGATACGCGGCCAGTTGGAAATATTTATTGAAGCGGCAAGAAAGCGCAAAGAACCGCTCGACCATGTGCTGCTGTTCGGCCCACCCGGCCTGGGCAAGACGACGCTGGCGCACATCATCGCGCGCGAGATGGGGGTCAATATGCGGCATACCTCAGGTCCGGTGCTGGAGCGCGCGGGGGACCTTGCTGCGCTGCTGACCAACCTTGAGCCCAATGATGTATTGTTTATAGATGAAATACACCGGCTGTCGCCGGTGGTGGAAGAGATACTCTATCCCGCGCTGGAGGATTATCAGATCGATATTATGATAGGTGAGGGACCTTCAGCGCGCTCGGTCAAGCTCGACCTGCCCCCTTTTACGCTGGTGGGTGCGACCACGCGCGCGGGGATGCTGACCAACCCGCTGCGTGACCGCTTTGGCATTGTGTCGCGTCTGGAGTTTTATACTGCCGAAGAATTGCAGCGCATCGTGACGCGTTCGGCAGGCTTGCTGGAACTACCCATAGTCCCGGATGGTGCGCTGGAAATTGCGAAGCGTTCGCGCGGCACGCCGCGCATTGCCAATCGCCTGCTGCGCCGCGTGCGCGATTACGCCGAAGTGCGCGCGCAGGGCGAGGCAACCCGCGCAGTGGCCGATGCTGCGCTGACCATGCTCGACGTGGATGCGCAGGGGCTGGATGTGATGGATAGAAGACTGTTGCTGACGGTGATCGAAAAATTCATGGGCGGCCCGGTAGGCGTGGACAACCTCGCTACCGCCATAGGCGAGGAACGCGACACCATAGAAGATGTGATTGAGCCATACCTGATACAACAGGGATACTTGCAGCGCACCTCGCGTGGACGAGTAGCAACGGCCAATGCCTATGCCCATTTTGGCCTGGTGCAACCGCGTAATGCGCTCAATAAGGAATTGTGGGATGAGAGCCAATAGGGAGAAGCCGGCAGGCTCATAAAAACAATAAATGCCACGCGTCTTTGACAACATAGATCAACACTTGCTTCCCATCTTGCGTGACACGCTTGCTGTCTCCGAGCGCGCAGATTTTTGTGTGGGTTATTTCAACCTGCGGGGATGGCGCACAATTGATGACTTGATTGCCGAGTGGCACCCCGATGACGGGCAGCGTTGCCGCGTTTTGATTGGCATGCAACGCCCGCCACATGAAGAGGTGCGTGCGCTGTACCAGGCGGTTGGTGATGACGCACTGATGGATAACGCCCGTGCCAGCGAGATCAAGCATAAATTTGCTGCGCATCTGCGCGAGCAAATTACTTTTGGCATCCCGACTTCCGCTGACGAAAAAGGTTTGCAACGCCTCGCGAAACAATTGCGCGAAGGTAAGGTGCAGGTCAAATTGTTTCTGCCCTATCCGCTGCACGCCAAGCTTTATCTCCTGTTCCGCAAAGACATCAACAATCCGATAACGGGGTTTGTTGGCAGCAGTAATCTCACTTTCTCGGGACTGTCCAAACAAGGTGAACTGAATGTTGATGTGCTTGACCATGATGCCGCCAACAAGCTTTCGACGTGGTTCGATGCACGCTGGATTGACCGCTGGTGTCTCGATCTTTCCGCTGAATTGGCCGAAATCATCGAACAAAGCTGGGCGCGTGAAACACTGGTTCCGCCTTATCATATCTACCTGAACATGGCTTATCACCTTAGTGTCGAGGCGCGCGCAGGCTTGAGCCAGTTCCGTTTGCCGACACGTTTTGATGAAGAGCTGTTCGATTTCCAAAAGGCAGCAGTGAAAATTGCCGCACGCCATTTGCATCGGCGCGGTGGTGTCATAATCGGCGACGTGGTGGGGCTGGGAAAAACCATGATGGCCACCGCATTGGCACGCATGGTGGAAGACGACCTTAACTATGAAACCCTCATCATCTGCCCGAAGAACCTCGTGCCAATGTGGGAGCACTACCGCAAGGAATATGGGCTGCGCGGTGCGGTGATGTCGCTTACGCAGGTGATACACAAGAGCAAGGGACTGAAAGACCTCAAGCGTTATCGGCTGGTATTGATCGATGAAAGCCATAACCTGCGCAACCGTGAAGGCCGCCGTTACAAGGCTATCTCCGAATATGTGAAACAAAGCGATGCGCGTGTCATTCTGCTGACGGCCACACCCTATAACAAAACACTCACCGACCTTTCGGCGCAATTACGGCTATTTGTGGAAGAGCGCGCCAATATAGGCGTGCGGCCGGAACACTTCATGCGCAAAAAAGATATGACCGACGCGCAATTCGAGCGGCAGTACCAATGTCCGCCGCACTCGATTTTGGCGATGGAGAAAAGCGACGAGCTGGATGACTGGCGCGAACTGATACGCCTCTACATGGTGCGCCGCACGCGTAGCTTCATCATTCAGCACTACACCGAACAGGATGCTTCATCGGGCCGCCGTTATCTCAAAGTGCGCACGGGCGAGAAACTCTATTTCCCGGCACGTAAACCGATTTCGCTCGGATTTGCTGTGGATGAGAGCGACCCTACCGACCAATACGCCAAGCTTTACTCCGTGGCAGTGGTAGACGTTATCAACCGCTTACATCTTTCGCGTTACGGCTTGGGAAAATATGGCGACCCTTTGCTGCTTAAATCCGCTAGCGCCGCTGAACGCAAACAGATGGATGACCTTGGCAAGGCGGGCAAGCGGCTGATTGGATTTTGCCGCACCAACCTGTTCAAGCGGCTGGAATCGAGCGGCTTCTCCTTCATGCAATCCATCGAGCGGCACATCCTGCGCAACGAAATTTACTTGTACGCGATTGAGAACGGCTTGGAGTTACCTATCGGCACGCTGGATGCCGGGATTCTCGATGCAGATCGTATCGACGAAGATGCCGAAGGTTTGCATGTCGATCAGGAAGACCTGCTGGATGGCTTGATTGAAGAAGCCGAGAGCGATGCAAATAGCCCGGCTGAACTTATTTACCGTCAGTATGCAGATGAATACCGTAAACGCTTTAAATGGATAAGCTCGCGTCTGTTTAAAAAAGAATTGCACGAACATCTTGCTGAGGATGTGGCGGCATTGCGCGATTTGCTTAACCGTTACGGCTCCTGGAATATCGAGCAAGACCGCAAGCTTGCCCAGTTGCAGGAGCTCATTGCGCATACTCATGGCAAAGACAAAGTGCTGGTATTCACCCAGTTTGCCGATACTGCCCGTTATCTGGGTCGAGCCCTGCAGGCTCGCGGTATCAAGTCTCTGGTGGCGGTCACCGGTGCTTCTGCCGACCCTTATGCCGTTGCCTGCCGCTTCTCGCCGCAATCCAACCATGCACAAGTAAGCAAGGCAGATGAGTTGCGCGTGCTGATCTCTACCGATGTGCTTTCCGAAGGCCAGAACTTGCAGGACTGTGCCGTGGTGGTGAATTTCGACCTGCCCTGGGCGATCATCCGACTTATTCAGCGCGCAGGCCGCGTGGATCGAATCGGACAGCAGGCTGAGGAGATTCGTTGCTACTCCTTCCTGCCTGCCGATGGCGTGGAGCGCCTTATCAATCTGCGTTCACGCATCAATCAGCGCCTGCATGAAAACGCTGAAGTGGTTGGAACGGACGAGGCCTTCTTCGAGGATGAAGATGCCGACCGACTGCGAAAACTCTCCCTGCAAACCGCTGGCGCGCTCGATGATCAGGATGATGAAGTTGACCTTGCCTCCTACGCTTGGCAAATATGGAAAACCGCCACCGAAAACAACCCGGCACTGGCGCGCGAAATTGAAGCCCTGCCACCCGTTATTTATTCCGCCAAGCGTTTGAATTCCCCTCTCCCGCAGGCGGGAGAGGGGCTAGGGGAGAGGGCTTTGGCAGAAGGCGACAGTGCTTTAGTCTATGTCAAATCCCCCGAAGGCAACGACCACTTAGCCTGGGTCAATTCACAAGGGCTAGCCATCACCGAATCGCAATTCACCATTCTGCGTACAGCGGAATGCACACCGGAAGAACCCGCACTGGAACGCGCCGAAAATCACCACGACTTGGTGGCGGTTGGTCTTAAGCTTGCCGTTACTCAGGACAAAGCCGTGGGCGGTGGCTTGGGGCGCCCTTCCAGCCCGCGCCGCAAATGCTACGACCGCCTCAAGGAATATGCGCGCAGTCTGCGCGGTTCACTGTTCGCCGACGATGAACTGGAGCGTGCCATTGATGACATTTACAACCGCCCCTTGCTGGAAAGCGCCGCCGATACGCTCAACCGTCTGATGCGTAGCGGCGTAAACGATGAGCAACTGAGCGATGCCGTGAAATCGCTGCGCGAAGAAAATCAACTCACTTACGCCGAAGATGATGCGGCGCAACATGAGCCAAAAATTGTTTGCTCGATGGGGCTGATAAGTGGCACTGTGCGCGGCTTTCTTAAAGACATAGACACCTCAGTACCGCGCGAGAAAGACTGCCCATGAATGTGGTTGGTTACCGGGTTGTCTGGAATCATTCTGCTTGATTGCTTCATCAGTTAGTGGTATAAATCACGGTATATACCACCACAAAAGGAGTTTTACCATGCAAACCGCAAAGCTTTTCAAGAACGGTCGTAGTCAGGCTGTGCGTCTGCCAGCCGAGTTTCGCTTCGAAGGTGACGAAGTGATAATCCGGCGCGATCAAGTTACCGGTGAAGTTGTGCTGAGTCCGCGTAACCGGAAATTTGAAGCGTGGATCAAACTGCGCGACCAGCTCCTGCCCCTGATTCCGCAGGAAGACCTCGATGCCCTCGACAACTTGCGTGATGCGGGAGCTACCGTGGAACGCGATTGGCCATGAGCGCACGCTTGATGCTGGATACCAATGCCGTCTCGGCCATTATCAAAGATAGAGCCAAGACCCTGAGCGCAATCCTGAGCGAGAGACCGTCCTGCATTTCCGTCATCACCGAGGCCGAACTGCGCTTTGGATTGGTTCGACGTGCGATCAATACTGATCTTCGCCGCATCGTGGAAAATTATCTGGCTACTGTGGATATTCTGCCGTGGACATCTGCCAGCGCCCAACGCTACAGCTTATTGCGCGCCGAACTGGAAATGCTGGGCAAACCGCTGGCTCCCATGGACTTGCTGATCGTCAGCCATGCTATGGCCGAAGACTGCACGCTGGTCAGCGCAGACCGCGCCTTTGCCCATGTGACCGGCCTGAGCCTGCTCGACTGGTCAACCGTTCCCAACAAGTAAATTCAGCCCTATGTCCACCCTCAACCTCGAACAATTCAGCACCCATTTTCAGCAGCTGAATTTCAAATTGCTGTTCACCGACGTGCTGGGGCAGACGGAAAGCGTGTTGGAGGCTATTTACAATGAGCTGGCTGGTCTTGCCGGGAGCGCACCCTCACCCCTAGCCCCCCTCCCTGAGGGAGAAGGGGACAGAGGCACCCCCCGCTTTCCTGCCGCCTTCATGCGCCATGACGTAGCTGAACTCGACCGCTTCCCGCAGGAAGGTGCGCTATGGCTGGACATGGAGTTCATCCGCCGCCTCTCGCCGGGTTCGCATTCGGTGATGGAGTTCAAGAGCGAACTCGACGTGCAGATTGCCGTGAAATCGTTGCGCGAAGAAAATCAACTCACTTACGCCGAAGATAATGTGGCGCAACATGAGCCGAAAATTGCTTGCTCAATAGGCCTGATCAATAAATAACATGAGTCAAATCGCCCCGCAGTTGCAGGCTTTCAAATTTGCCGAACTCTTCAACCAACTCGGATGGGATCGCCTATCGATAGGCATCGAAAAAGAAGTGAGCGGTGTGGTTTACAACTTGCAACCGGCTGCGCAGAAGCGTGGCATACAGATACTGCACTGCTCGCCGGGCAGTGATGGCGCAATCCCACCTTACGCCATCCGCCAGAAAATCGAGCGCAAGGTCACGGCGGATGCCCGCGAGCATCTCATCATTTTTACTGATACTGCGCAAACCAGGCAGATATGGCAATGGGTTTCCCGCGCCACAGGACGCCCGACCCAATACCGGGAAGTCAAATGGCAAGCAGGGCAATCCACTGATCTGCTGGAGCAGAAACTCAAGGCCATTACCTTCGACCTGGATGAAGAAGAAAGCCTCACCGTATTCGGTGTGGCGGAGCGCCTGCGCGGCGGATTTGACCGCGACAACGTTACCAAGAAGTTTTACAAGGTCTTCCAGGCGCAGCGCGATGCGTTTCAGGAATTCATCGATGGTATTTCATCGGACGATCATCAGCGCTGGTATACGGCGGTGGTAGTTGATCGCCTGATGTTCCTGTGGTTTTTGCAGGAAAAATTCTTTCTGGATGGTGACAAACGCTATTTGCGCAACCGTCTGGAAGCACACCTGGCGGCCAATCCCGGCGTCAGCTTTTACAAGAGTTTTCTCAGCCCGTTATTTTTTCGCGGCTTTGCCGAAGATCGCACCGCCGTCAACCGCGCAGCCATCGAACGCGAGTTCGGCAAAGTGCCTTACCTCAACGGCGGCCTGTTTGCCGAGCATGAATTGGAACGGCAATACGGTGAGGCCATCGACATTCCAGATACCGCATTCAGTTCGCTGTTCGCGTTTTTCGACGAGTGGGATTGGCACCTCGACGAGCGCCCTTTGTCCTCGGGCAAGGAAATCAACCCCGATGTACTCGGCTACATCTTCGAAAAATTCGTCAACCAGAAGCAGATGGGGGCGTACTACACCAAGGAAGACATCACCGAATACATCGCCAAGAACACCATCATTCCCAGCCTGTTCGATAAAGTACGTGCCGACCACGCCGCTGCTTTCGATGCCCATGCCTGGCCGCTGTTACAGGAAGACCCGCGCAGATACCTCTACCCCGCCATGCTCCACGGCCTTCCTCCATCTCCCGCAAGCGGGGAGGGCGATTCTGTAGGTCGGGCTATGCCCGATAACCAAAAAATACGGCGGGTAGAACCCGCCCTACAAAATGCCCGCACGGAATGGGATTGGAGCGAAGGGTTGTACCCACCCGAAATCGCCAACGGTCTCGATACCCAGTCTCCAAACCTGCTTGAGCGCCGCAAACCCTGGAACAAAACCGCCGCGCCCAGCCACGGCCTGCCCACCGAAATCTGGCGCGAAACCATCGCACGCCATAACCGCACCCGCGAAATTCTCGCCAAGCTGCAAGCGGGCGAAATCAACAGTGTGGCCGACCTTATCACCTACAACCTCAACATCCGCCAGTTCGCACAGGACGTGATCGAGCGCTGTGCTGATCCTGCATTGTTGCGCGCCTTCTGGGTTGTGTTGGCAGGCAGGCTGCCAAGAAAGAGCAACGAAAAATTCCGCCACGGCATGAGCGTGCTCGACCCCACTTGCGGTTCCGGCGCCTTCCTGTTCGCGGCACTGCAGATCCTCAAGCCGCTGTATCAAGCCTGCCTCACCGCCATGAGCGGCGCATTGCTGGATGCACACATTCTCCCCTCTCCCGCACGCGGGAGAGGGGCCGGGGGAGAGGGTGCGTTAACCGACATCGAAGAAATCGTCGAACGTTTCCGCGCCGCCGCCGTGGACAGGGAACGCGACTACGCCATCACCAAGCACATCATCGTTCACAACCTCTACGGCGTGGACATCGAAACGCAAGCCACCGAAATCGCCAAGTTGCGCCTGTTCCTCAAGCTGGTGGCGCTGCTGGAGCCGGGCGATGATATCGAGCCGTTGCCGGACATTGATTTCAATATTCGCGCCGGTAACACACTGGTGGGCTACGCCAGTGCGGACGAGACCGAACGCGCGGTCAAGGGCGCAACGCAGGGCAATTTATTTTCCGATGCATGGGAAGACATCCGCATCCGCCTTGTTAAGGTCGAGAGGGAGTTCAATACTTTTCAGTTGACTCAAGTGAGATATAACGGGCATGTCACGGCGGAAGACAAGCAGGCGCTGGGCGATGAGCTGCACGAACTGGAAGAAATGCTGAATTACCACCTGTGCCGCGAATACGGCAAAGACCCAAACAATGGTAAGCAGTACGATGCATGGAAAGCCAGTCACAAGCCCTTCCATTGGTATGTGGATTTTTATCCCATCATGGCGGCGGGCGGGTTTGATGTGGTGATTGGGAATCCACCATATGTCGAAACGTCCGATGTATCAGGGTATCAACCTAAGAATTTGCACCTTTGGGCAACGGGTAATCTCTTTGCTGTTTGCATTGAACGATTTTCACAATTGCTGACTCCCGTTGGCCTGTTCAGTGTAATTGTTCCAATCAGTGCTGTTTCAACGCCAAGAATGACCCCGTTGTTGCAGCTTTGCAATCAACGTTTCAACAACTTTTGGGCTAGCTCATACGCCGTTAGGCCGGGAAAGTTGTTTGTTGGCGTGGACATGAACCTCTCAATCCTCACTGGAGGAGGACAGGTTTCAAGTATGAAGCAGAACCGCTTCACCACAGCCTACATAA
>Ga0315268_10007599_pt1 | contig 11398 bp, 9 predicted proteins | sample C1_top_MG_FD_204535 | JGI IMG/M metagenome (GOLD analysis project Ga0315268, IMG submission 204535) | Sediment microbial communities from Yellowstone Lake, YNP, Wyoming, USA - C1_top | ecosystem: Environmental > Aquatic > Freshwater > Lake > Sediment | place: USA: Wyoming | collected 2017-08-01 | reverse complement strand
CCAGGTCTGAATCAGTTTGTAGAGTTGTTTGGCGACGATTTTGTATTCATCAATGTGCGGTCGGCAGACATCTTGGGTAGCATATCCCAGGACTGCTGCTGTATCCAAGTGCTCGGTCATCTCGTCCGCAGAACCCATTGCATTGCGCCAGAATTGTTTGGCCTTGGCTGGGGTAGCTTTATGGCTATAACCTTCCACGATGTTCGCCACCACCGATTTGCTGGCGCGCCTGATTTGATCGCAGAGGTCAAACCGCTCATGCGGCGGGAAGGTCTCTACCAACTTGTGCATGGCGACCATGAGTGCTTTGGCGCGTTTGTAAACCTCAAGGTCACGATAGCTCTTGATTGGCACTATTCCCCCTTTACCTTGCCGCCACCTTCCTGTATCCGCTCTCTGACCTCCGACCTCCGACCTCTGACCTCCGACCTCCATTTCTCACCTTGAGTAGTTGTAAAATCCCTGTCCGCTCTTGCGCCCGTACAGTCCCGCCTGCACCATGCGTCGCAAGAGCGGCGGCGCGGCGTAGCGGGCGTCTTTGAACTCTTCGTACATCGCGTCGGCGATGAACAGCAGCGTATCCAGCCCGACAAAGTCGCACAGCGTGAACGGCCCCATCGGGTGGTTGAACCCCAGTTTCATTGAGGTGTCAATTTCTTCTTTGGTCGCCAGCCCCGCGTCCAGCCAGCGGATCGCGTCCATCGCATAGGGGATAAAAAGCAGGTTGGCGATAAAGCCGGGGCGGTCTTTGGCGACGACGACCGTCTTGCCGAGTTTTTCGCCGAGCGCCTTGCCAATCTCGACCGTCTCGTCGCTGGTCAGCAGCGCGCGGATGATCTCCAACAGCGGCATGACCGGCACCGGGTTGAAAAAGTGCAGCCCGAACACCTTGTCCGGTCGCTCGGTCGCGGCCGCCATCTCGGTCACGCACAGCGACGACGTGTTGCTCGCCAAAATCGCGTCGGAACGGCAGATGCTGTCCAGCTCGGTAAAGATTGTCCTCTTGAGCTGCATGTTTTCGATGGCCGCCTCGATCACCAGATCGCAGCTCTTGAAATCGGCCATATTCAACGTGCCCTTGATGCGCGCCATGGCAGCGTCCATGTCCGCCTGAGCCAGCTTGCCTTTGTCTACGCCCTTGGCCATCGAGCCTTGAATGCGTTTGAGCCCTTTTTGCAACACTTCGTCGTTGATCTCGCGCACGATCACGTGATAGCCCGCGCGGACGCACGTCTCCACGATGCCGGCGCCCATCAGCCCGCAACCGACGACGCCGATAGTCTTGATGTCGTTGATGTCCATGGTTATGCCTCCTTCTTCGGTTTTCCCTCTCCCTGTTAGGGAGAGGGGCAGGGGGAGAGGGTTATCCTTCTATCTCAATCGCCATCGCCACCGCCTCGCCTCCACCCAGGCACAGCGTAGCGATGCCCTTCTTGAGCCCGCGATCCTTGAGCGCGTAAATCAGCGTCGTCAGCACGCGTGCGCCCGAGCAGCCGATGGGATGCCCCAACGCCACCGCGCCGCCGTTGACGTTGACCTTGCTCCAATCCCAGCCGATCTTTTGTTGCATGTCTTTGCCATCGGCCAACACCTGCGCCGAGAATGCCTCGTTGACCTCGAACAGGTCCACGTCGCCTATCTTCCAGCCGATCTTGTCCAGCAGCTTGGGGACGGCGCGCGCGGGCGCAATGAATATCCACTTGGGCTCGACGGCGACTTGGGCGTAGCCGACAATGCGCGCCAGCGGGCGCTTGCCAAGTTGCTCAGCCTTTTCGCGGCTCATCAGCACCACTGCTGCCGCGCCGTCGTTGAGGCCGGGCGAGTTGCCCGCCGTCACGCGACCATCCGGCTTGAAGGCTGGCTTGAGTTTGGCCAGCGCGTCCATGGAGGTTTCGCGGCGTGGGCCCTCGTCCGTATCTACGAGAGTCACTTTTTTGCCGGCGGGAACCTCCACTGGCACGATCTCTGCCTTGAATTTTCCGGCGTCCATTGCCGCGATGGCTTTCTGATGGCTGTGCAAAGAGAACTCGTCCAGCTCTTGGCGCGTGATGTCATATTGCTCGGCAATGAACTCGGCGGCCAGGCCCATCACCTGGTCTTCAATCGAGCAAAATAGCCCGTCAAAATAGGCGCTGTCAATCAAGATGTCGTTGCCGAATCGGTAGCCACCGCGCGCTCTGGCCAGCAAGTAAGGCGCATTGCTCATGCTTTCCATGCCGCCGGCCAAAATAATGTCGGCGTCGCCTGCTTTGATTGCCTGCGCGCCGAGCATAGCCGCCTTGAGGCCGGAGCCGCACACCTTGTTCACCGTCAGCGCGCCGATCGAAGCGGGCACACCGCCTTTGATGGCAGCCTGACGCGCCGGGGCCTGACCAACTCCAGCCGATACGACTTCACCCATGATGACCTCCTCAATCGTGGCCGGGTCAATCCCGGCCCGCTCGCAGGCGGCCTTGATGGCAATCCCGCCCAATGTGTGGACAGGCAAGGGCGCTAAGGCCCCCATGAGCCGACCGACAGGTGTTCGGGCAGCGGAAACAATGACGGGTTCGCGTCTAGTATCCATGCATTTCTCCTTTGGAGTTGATAACGGGTTTATTCTTTGAGTTTGTCAAACAACGGACGCAGCCGCGCATAGGTCTGATCCAGCGTTTCGGGGATCACACGCGTCTCGCTGATGATTGACATAAAGTTCGTGTCCGCATTCCAGCGCGGGACAATGTGGATGTGGACGTGATCGGCGATGCCTGCGCCGGCGGCCCGCCCCAGGTTCACGCCGATGTTGAACCCATCGGGCCGGTAAGCCATCCGCAGCACCGCCAGCCCGCGATTTGTCAGCAGCATGAGCTCTGTCAGGGTAGGGGGATCGAGGTTTTCCAGGCTGGCCACGTGTGCATAGGGGAGGACCATCAGATGGCCGTTGTTGTAGGGGTAGCGATTGAGCGTGACACAGCAGAACTGTCCACGAGCCAGCACGTGTTCCTTGTCGTCGGATGCGGTGATCTTGTTGCACAACACACAGCTAGAGTCACAGGGGGGCTTGTCGGCGCCGGTCAGGTATGCCATACGCCAGGGAGTCCAAAGGCGTTTCATGGGTTGCGTAAAAGATCTAGTCTTCGTCCAGGTCCAACCCCTGGATGAGGTCACGGAATACGTCCGGCACGCTTCCCTTGCCTTTGCCCGTCCGTGTCTTGTGTCGTGGTGGCGCCTCGTCTTCTTCCCGCAGCAGCCCGATGAGGCGTCCCTGCCACCACGCGTTGAGCGTCGTCTGGCCGTATTCGCCCAGCACACGCTCCAATTCGGTGAGAAAGCGAATCATGGTCAGCAGCCCGCTGCGAAAGACCTCCTGCAGCACCTCGGGGTCGTCCGGCGCCACGCCGCCCATCGCTTCGATCCCCTGGCGAATCTCGTCCAGGTCCGGCTCGGAAAGCTCCCACGTCTCTTGCATCTGTTCCAGCAGGCCGTCCACGTGGCCTAGTGGATCGAGCAAGAAGCACAACGGGATGCTGACTGTCCCGCCCAGCTCGAATGGCGAATAGGCGCGGCACAGCTCGAGGATGGTTTCGACGTTGACGCCGGCCTGGTCGAGCACAAAGGCCATCGTCATCGCATCTTCCAACGACATCGGCTCGGCTTGTGTGTATCCAGAGTGGTCGTTGAGCCGCAAGATTTGTTGGAGCTCTTCGCCCCAATGTTGCAGGTCGGCCTGGGGAATGACCTCGTCGCTCCACTCCGGGTCGAGCCGCGAATACCACATATCCCAACCGTTCGTCGTGCCGCTCATGGGCAACCCCTTTCCTCGTCGGTGGCTAGATTATAACCGCGAGCGCACTATGCCGCAAGTAAGGGCAGGACTTGTCCCTTCCCGCGATGAAGGGGCGGGTCTTGTGCCGGCCCTTGTTCCTGCCCGACGCCAGGGCAACCACAAGGGCTGCCACTATGAACGATCTACCTTTCCCTTGGGCTTGGCGCGCACCAACTTGCCCTCGGAAGGAACGAATCGCTCGGGAGAAAGGATAATGCTGCTGGCCCCGGCGCCCCCGCGCGTCTGATCGGGGGATTTCTTTTCCGCCGTCTCAACCTGCTTGCGCCAGGCTTGCAGTTTCTGAAATTCGTCGGGACCGATTTGGTAATATGCCACCCTCTCCAAAAGATGCTCGGTCAATAACAGCAGCACCTGGCGCTGCAAATCCGCTGCGTCATCATAGGGGTGCCACGTAGCGTGCCGCTCTAGGTCTCGGACAAAAATCGTCCCGGCAAGCGTTCGGTTGATGCTTTCCTTCAGAAACAGCGTCGGCACCCGCCCTGCCCGCCGGGCGGCGTGCCATTCCGCTCCTACCGGCGCGCGAATGTCGCTGCCCATGATGAGCAGATGCACGTCGGCCCTGGCGACTGCTTCCAGGTCGAGCCGCTCGTCCGCACTCGGAGTCTGTTTGATGCGCCAGCCGAGTGTGGTCGGAATCTCGGTCGTCGCCCGGCCCAGCACCTCGCGCTCCAGCGTCAGGTCCGGCGCAGCAGAGATGTAAAGCAAAACCTGATCCGGCATAGGTCTTCTCCCGGTAAAAGCGTGTCCAAGCATTTGTCACCCTGAGCGAAGCGAAGGGTCTCTGTCCCCCGTGACGGGGATTCTTTGCTGCCCCTTCACAGCGTTCAGGGCCTTGGCTCAGAATGACAACAAAATGGCGCTTGTTCTTCGACGTGCTTGCAGGATGCGAACCAGAGTATATCGCCTTGCTTGACCCACGTCAAGAAAGTTACCGCTCCGGCTAACCACCAAGTCACTAAGACACAAGGGACACTAACTCCAGTTTATCAACTTGCCCGACAAGCAGTATAATATTACCTGCCCTCACTTTTGTGCGGATTTCTTTAGTCGCCCTTCAAATGTGCTTTGTGGGATGACCTGCCTCAATGAAGGCTGCCTTTCGCCTTCACTGGGTCAAAATCGAGTTCCCTAGAAACCCACAGTCCTGGGAAAGGCCAGGGCTATGAGTGCAGCACAACAAGGAGGCCAACCAATGAGTGCATTATCGGCTGTGGAGACTTTGCTCACCGAAGTGGGCACCCCGCTGCACTATCGCGAGATCACCCGACTTGTTCTAGAGCGTGGTCTCTGGAAAACTGAGGGCAAGACCCCTGAAGCAACAGTCAACGCCCTATTAGCTGTGGATATCAAGAAACATGCGGCCAATTCGCGTTTCCAACGTACCAGCGAAGGCATGTTTGCCCTTCGTGCGTGGGGACTAACAGAGTTAGAGCCAACCAGGAAGGAATTGGCTCATGCTACCCGCAAGAGAACTGCGAGCACGCCTAGGACCCTTTCCTTCACTGACGCAGCCGAACAAGTGCTTGAACAATTCGGCCACAAAAAGCCGATGCACTACCGTGCCATCACTGACAAGGCGCTGGGGTTGGGTCTCTTGCACACTGCGGGCCAAACCCCCGAAGCAACCCTCTATGCTCAGATTCTGACTGAGATTGCCCGCAAAACACGGCGCGGCGATACACCGCGCTTTGTCAAGCATGGCAAGGGTTTTGTGGGCCTCTCCAGGTGGGCAGCACGTGGGCTCGCTTTCCAGATAGAGCAGCAAAACAGCAGCGTTCGCAGGAAGTTACACGCGCAATTGCGCACCATGCCGCCTCTAGAGTTCGAGGAATTGATCGGCAAATTGTTAGTGGTCATCGGATTTGAAGACGTGACGGTGACGAGTCGGAGCGGCGACGGCGGGATTGATGTGCGCGGTACGCTGGTGGTGGGCGATGTGATTCGTATCCGTATGGCAGTGCAGGCCAAGCGATGGAAGAATAATGTCCAGGCTCCTGTTGTGCAGCAAGTACGGGGCAGCCTGGGCACTCACGAGCAAGGGTTGATCATCACTACCAGCGATTTTAGCCTGGGTGCGTGCGTAGAAGCTGAACGCCCGAATGCAGTCCCGGTGGCTTTGATGAATGGCGAGCAACTGGTGGCTCTGCTGGTTGAACATGATATTGGTGTGCGCCGCAAGTCATATGACTTGATCGAGCTTGGCGAAGCTGAAGAAGAGTAGCCGTTCCATAGGAGCCGAGCCTATGGGAGTGGCAGCCAGGCGGTATTGTTTGACGGTGGTTTGAGGGCATGATAGAATGACGCCAGTCGGAAGGGAGGCAATGATGCTCGGTGGAGTGCTGTGGTGAAGAGGGATGAGCTTTACACGATTGTTCCTTTCTTGCTTGTCATCATTACGCTCTGTTGCGGCACACTTCTGATATGCCTGATCAGCGTGGTAGGGAATCTCACAAGACAAACGGCTGTCCAGCCCCTTGAGGCGCAGCCGCTACAGCAACCCTTCAGAACTGCGTCGCCCGCCACCTCAACATCAACGCCGCCAGTCAGACCGGGACCTTTGCAGTCTCCGCTCCCCACTCTGAATCGAAACTCGACACCGGCGACAGCACTCGCGCAGCCTACTGTCGTTCAACCACCGGCGATTGCGCAGCCCACTCCACCCCGGCTCCCAACTTTAACTCCATTGCCTACTCTGGCAGCCTTTTCTACTGTTGCTCCTCAACAAGCCTCGACCCCGGGGGCGACCTCGACTCTTACGCCGGCGACACCTTCGCAACCCAGTAGCCCGACGCCGACAACACCCTCACAACCATATAGTCCTACGCCGACAGGAACTAGGCAACCTAGCAACCCCACGCTACCTACTTTGACTCCGTCGCCAACAGTAGAGAACGCATCTGTGCCGTTCTGGTGCGTGTGCACCCTGGGTGACGTCCTGGATTGCCAGGACTTTGACATGCAAGCCCAGGCGCAAGCATGCTTTGAGCATTGCGGCGGTACTTTGAACGATGTGTTTAACCTCGACGCAGATGGTAACGGCATCGCTTGTGAAGATTGGATTTTTCATTGAGCTGTTTTCCTGGTATAATCACAGGCAGTTGGCTATCAACACGCGGGCGTAGCTCAGTTGGTAGAGCGTCTGCCTTCCAAGCAGAATGTCGCGGGTCCGAGTCCCGTCGCCCGCTCTGATCTTCTAGTGCCTCGCTTTTACCGTGTCCCATCGGTTGGACGGCAGTCGGCGACTGAGCAATCGTCACGGCGCAAGACTGGCAGGTGTCACTTGTCAAATGGCCAATTTGCGATAAACTATTCATAACAAACTAGACCTTTCAGGAGGAGGTTCCCATGTTAGTTCGCGAGCGGATGACCAAGAATCCCGTCACCACCACTCCCGATACTTCGGTGACGGAGGCGCTACGCCTGATGCGCGAAAGAAAGGTGCGCCGCTTGCCGGTGCTGGATCCACACGGCAAGCTGGTCGGCATCGTCGCCGATCAAGATTTGCTGTATGCCTCGCCTTCCCCGGTCAGCTCCTTGAGCGTGTGGGAAATGAACTACCTGCTCGCCAAGCTCAAGGTCGAAGAAGTGATGACCCGCCAGGTCATCACTGTGACCGAGGACACGCCGCTGGAAGAAGCTGCGCGCATCATGGTGGACAACAAGATCGGCGGCTTGCCGGTGATGCGGGACGGGCAATTGGCCGGCATCGTCACCGAGACCGACTTGTTCAAGATTTTCCTGGAGCTGCTCGGCGCACGGCGGCCGGGCGTACGTGTGGTGGCGTTCATCCCTGGCGTCAAAGGAACGCTCGCCAAGATCACGGGTGCGATTTCCGGCGTGGGCGGCAATATCATGTCCTTTGGCCAGGCCATGGATGCCACGGGGACACGCTGGGAGATCACGCTCAAAGTGCAGGATGTGAGCCGCGACAAGCTCGTCGAGGCTATCCGGCCGGTAGTACAAGAAATCATAGACGTGCGCGAATCCTAGTGCGCGCCGTTTGACAATCCGCCGCAATTCGGTAGACTTGGGCCGCAGATCATTGCGGCCTTTTTGTTGGTGCAGGATGAGGAGCGGATACTGTGGCAGAAATGGAAATCGGCACGGTCCGGGCGGTAGACATCAATACCGAGATGCAGGATGCGTACCTCAGCTACGCGATGAGTGTCATTGTGGCGCGGGCGCTGCCCGATGCGCGCGATGGGCTCAAGCCCGTCCAGCGGCGCATCCTGTACGCCATGCACGATATGGGCTTGCGGCCCGATACCCCCTATAAAAAGTCGGCGCGCATTGTCGGCGAGGTGTTGGGCAAGTATCACCCCCACGGCGACATGGCTGTGTACGAGGCCATGGCCCGCTGCGCTCAAGATTTTTCGATGCGCTACCTGTTGGTGGACGGCCAGGGCAACTTTGGCTCGGTGGATGGCGATGCGCCCGCCGCAATGCGCTATACTGAGGCGCGGCTGGCGTCAATGTCTATGGAGCTGTTGGCCGATATCGAAAAGCAGACGGTAGACTTTGGCGCGAACTTTGACGGCTCACTCCAAGAGCCGCTCGTATTGCCCGCATCAGTGCCGAACCTGCTCGTCAACGGCGCCGGCGGCATCGCGGTGGGGATGGCTACCAACATCCCGCCGCACAACCTGAGCGAAGTGTGCGACGCGCTCTGCTACGTCATCGAACGGTGGGATAAGCTGGACAGCGTCGGTGTGGATGACCTGATGCGGTTCATCCAGGGGCCAGATTTTCCCACTGGCGGCATCGTATTCCGCTACGACGACAAGATCGAGGGCGGCGACGCGATCCGCACCGCCTATGCCACCGGGCGCGGTCACATCACCGTGCAGGCCAAGGCGCATATCGAAGACATTGCCCGTGGCAAGGCCAACATCATCGTTACCGAGCTGCCGTACCAGGTGAACAAGGCCAACCTCATCGAGCGCATTGCGGAGCTCGTGCGCGACGGCAGGATCGAGGGTATCACCGATGTGCGGGACGAATCCGACCGCAGCGGGATGCGGCTCATCATCGAAGTCACGCGCACTGTGGACCCCAAAGACATCCTCGTCCAGCTTTACAAGCACACGCCGATGCGCAGCACCTTTGGCATCATCATGCTCGCGCTGGTGGCCGACGAAAGCGGGCGCAGCGAGACGCGCACGCTCACGCTCAAGCGGCTGTTGCAGCTCTACATCGAGCACCGGCAAGAGATCGTCACGCGCCGCAGCCAATACGACCTGACTCGCGCGCAAGAGCGCGCCCACGTTCTGGAAGGTCTGCTCAAGGCGCTGGCGCACCTGGACGAGGTGATTCAACTGATCCGCCGGAGCGCCGACGCCGACGCAGCGCGTGCGGGCTTGATGAAGCGCTTCAAGCTCAGCGAGATTCAAGCCAACGCGATTCTGGACATGCCGCTGCGCCGCCTGGCACGCCTGGAACGTGAAAAACTCGAGGCCGAATACAAAGAGAAAAAGACGCTCATCAAGCACCTGGAAGACTTGCTCGCGCACCCCAAAAAGATCCTCGGCGTCATCCGCGACGAGTCGGTTGCGCTGAGAGAAAAGTATGGCGACAGCCGTCGCACGACTATCGCCGAAAGCAAGGTGGGCGAGGCCGTGACGGCGCACGAGTTGATGCCCGAAGAAACACTCTGGATTTCGGTCGGGGCCGATGGGACTGTCTTGCGCGTGGGGGGCAGCCTGGCGCTGGTTCGCGATGGCGCGCCGCCGGTGGCCTTTTGCCAGGCGAACTCGCGCGATACGCTGTACATCCTTAACGACCGGGGACAGGCCGGGCAGACCCCGGTGCATGCCGTTCCCGAGTCCGGCGCCAACGTCGCCGACCTGACCGGCTTGGGTCGTGAAGACCGGCTCGTCGCGGCGATCTCCCTGCCCAAGACTGGCGAGGAATTGCTCGGCTACCTCTTCTTTGGCACGCGGCTGGGTGTCGTGAAGCGCGTGGCCGTTGCAGACTTTGTCAAAGCGACAGGAGGCGTCTTTAGCGCGATCAACGTGGACGAGGCCGATACGCTGGAGTGGGTGCGCGTGACGATGGGCGGCGGTGAGGTCATCCTCGTCACGACCAAGGGACAGGCCATCCGCTTTGAAGAAGAGCTAGTCCGGCCCATGGGCCTCAACGCAGGTGGTGTGCGAGGCATCAGCCTGGAGGACAAAGATGCGGTCGTTGGCCTGGATATAGTGACGCCGCGCTCTGACTTGTTGGTGTTCAGCGAGAACGGCTACGCCAAGCGCACATCGTTGGCACAGTATCCGGTGCAAGGGCGCGCGGGCAAGGGAGTGGTGACGTCCAAGATCGGCTCGACCAGCGGCCCGCTGGTGGGCGCAGCAGTCGTTCAGGCCGAAACGCAACTGGCTGTGACGACGAACAAAGGACAGGTCAAGCTAATCCGCGCCAAGGGCGCGCCGACGCGCAATCGGGACGCGCGGATGGACGAGGTGTTTGCCTTGCGTCAGGGCGATTCTGTGGCCATGCTGATCGTGCCGGCTGAGCGCGCCCAGGTCGAGCCGCTGCCGCCGGAGCCGGAGCCAGAAGCTCCGACATCGAACGACGAACCTCAAACGTCAAAGGGTAAAGCCAAGTCGAAAAGCCCATCTAAAGAGTAGGGTCGTGTCCCCATACCGCCTGCCCTGCACGACGGAACGTGCAGCACGCACTAAAAAACGTCGGGCCCCTTCAAATTGAGAGGCCCGACGTTGTTGTGCGAGGCTATTTGGTGTACATGAAAGTGCGCGGCTCGGTGTAAAGGCTGACAAGTCCCAGGAATGCCTGGTGCTTGGGATCCTGATTGCTAAACTGGTTGTCCGGTATCACGCACCAGCGCCCGACGCCCACTCTCCAGGTGTAGATCACGTTGGGCTCGAACTCGAGCAGGCTGAACTGGCGGTTCAACCCGTGATCATTGTGATAGACCGGATGCTTGCCATACTTGGTGATCAGTGCCGGGTTGAATTCTATCTGATAGCGATCCACGATGTACGCCGTGGTGCCATTCGCTTGGCCTGCCCAGCTACAAGGCTTGGCGCCGCCTTCCAATTCCCCGACTGGCAGCCACTCAAACGTAATGTCGTCTGTCGTGCCCGGCTTCATGCCGCCTGTACTATACTTGAGCGTTGCCCCGGGGAGCGGCTGGATGATGGGGGGCGCAGGGTAGATCATGCCGAGAAGCTGCGGCGCAGGTGCAACCGGCGCGGCGCTCACGCGTGTAACGGGCTTGGGCGTCGCAGGAATCGAGACAGTGGCCGAGACCACCGTCGAGCCGGCCAGCGGGATGATGAGCACCTGGCCGGCGGTGATGTAATCCGTATTTTGAATGGCGTTGGCGGCAGACAGCACATCCGCAGAGACTTGGTAACGCTTGGCGATAAAGTTGAGTGTGTCGCCCGGCTGCACCACATACGTAATGGGCGTCGGCGTAGCGGTGGCAGCAGGCGTGAACGTTGCGGTGGGCATAGCCGTTGGCGTGGGGAACGGCGGACGCAGAGCAACCGTCAGGCGCCCCGGCCGCGTCGGACCCGGGCGCGCCAGGTGAGCAGGAGCTACCGCCCAACCCGA
>Ga0315268_10007598_pt1 | contig 11399 bp, 11 predicted proteins | sample C1_top_MG_FD_204535 | JGI IMG/M metagenome (GOLD analysis project Ga0315268, IMG submission 204535) | Sediment microbial communities from Yellowstone Lake, YNP, Wyoming, USA - C1_top | ecosystem: Environmental > Aquatic > Freshwater > Lake > Sediment | place: USA: Wyoming | collected 2017-08-01 | reverse complement strand
AAACTTTAAATTTTTCTACTTGAGAGTAACTAAGTGTTGCAGGAATTAAATGATCTATCTTTTGCATTGTAGGATCTCTAAAACCTGTATCTACTCCAAACAAGCTTCCTTGAAGTTTCTTAGCTGTAATATCTTCAGGAGCCGGTGTAAAAGTTTCAATTCCAGTTTCACTCAAATAACCACTTGGAGTTTTATCTCTTTTCCCTCCATAGTTCTTTGCAGATGTTAGATATAAATACTTTTGTGCCCTGGTCATTCCTACATAGAACAATCTTCTTTCCTCCTGAAGATGCTCATCTCCTGTAGGAAGGTTTTCTTTAATCAGATCATCAGGTACTTTAATATCATCTCCCCTGTTTCTTGTAGGGAATCTATCTGAGACAAGATTAACCATAAAAACTATAGGAAACTCCAATCCCTTTGAAGCATGTACAGTCATAAGATTTATAGTGTCTATGTCCTCTATTTCAGCCTGAGCGGGGTTTTCTCCTGCTTCCCTCATAAGATCCAGATAATCTACTAAATCTATTATTGTAGGCATTCTTTTTAAGTCAGTGTAGAAATCTACTTCAAACTTCTGAATTCTTCTTAAGAAAAGATTTAGATTTTTAATACAAAGCTGATTTTCGATAGTATCTTCATCAATAAATTGTCTTAAAAAATCTGTTTCTGAAACTAAGTTATAAACAAACTTAGAAGGACTTTCTTTTGTTATTTCTTTTTGAAAATCTTCAATTATTTTAATAAAATCTTTAATATTTTGATTAGAACTTCCTTTTAGAACTTCCCAAACATCTGTTCTTTCGTATCTTGCTGTAGAAAAGGTTTTAATAATATCGTTGTAGGGAATGTTTAATGTTTTAACATTCAAACTCATAAATAAACTAGGCCCATCTTTAGGATTAATAATAGTTTTGATTAACGAAGATAGATCAACAACTTCTGCTCTATCATATAAACCTTTATTCCCGACTAGCTGATAAGGAAGACCATATTTTCTTAACGCCATCACAAACGGATCCAGATGATTATTTGCTCTGGCAAGTATTGCAATATCTTTGTATGTGTATTCAGGTTCTTTTCCAAGAATTTCAAGAATTTCAGATACAACATATTCAACTTCATTTTCCAAATCATCTGTGAAAATAATTAAGGGATTGGACCCTTTCTTTGTTTTTTCTGCTTCAAGTTTTTTAGATATCCCAAGTTTTGATTCCAAAGTATCCGGATTATTATTTTGTATTAGTTTGTACGCAGGATCTAAAATCTTTTGTGTTGATCTGTAGTTTTGAATAAGAGTAATCATCTCTGCACTCGGGTAATCTTCCATAAATTGAATAATGTTAGATACTGCAGCTCCCCTGAATTTATAGATTGATTGAGAGTCATCTCCTACAACAAGGAGGCTTCTTTCCTTAACTTTAGTCGGGAAAAGAAGTTTAATTAGTTCATATTGTGCGTAGTTTGTGTCCTGAAACTCATCTACAAGAATGTGTTTGAATTGTTCCTGGTATTTCTTAAGGATTGTAGGCCTTTCTTTAAATAGTTTTATTGTCCAGGTAATTAGGTCCCCAAAATCCATCTTTGAGTCTTTTGTTTTAAGGTTTGTGTATTGTTGGTAGATGTATGAGAGTTCTTCCCATCTTTCTGTTTCATCTTCTTCAAATTTATTTTTATGTTCTTTGACATAAGAATCAAATTCAGAAGGAGATATGTTTTCATCTTGAAGTCTTGAAATAAATTTAAGAACAGAAGAAATAAATTTAGTGGGGTTTCCTAGTGTTCTAAAATATTTTAGATTTAAGTTAAAAATGTTTTTTCTTAGTAGTAACCACTGTTCGGGTCCGGAGATTATTTTATATGAAGGATCTAGTCCTATTTCCAAGCTTTCTTCTTTTAAGATTCTGTCTGCGAATGAATGGAATGTGTAAACCCATGGTTCTTCATATCCAAGAGGCATTACATCTCCAATTCTATTTATCATTTCTTGAGACGCCTTCTCCGTAAATGTTAATGCAAGTATTCGATTAGGATTTACTTTATCTTTTTCTATTAGATGCCTTATTCTTTCTGTAATAACTCTTGTTTTTCCAGTTCCCGCTCCCGCTACAACTAACAACGGACCGTATTTATGTTTAATAGCTTTTTGTTGATTATCGTTTGTTTGTGTTTTTTTAGTCTTTTTTTGCATTTGTGAATTGAATTATACAACCTCAGGCTTCCCAGCTTATATATGCTATAGGTTTGATTTAATAAGAGTTTAATGCTAAGATATCAGTAACATATTCTTACAATAGCTGACCGGAGGAGGAAAAAATGTCTATAGGAAATCTTGATCCGTTAGTTCAGGGGGGAATAACAGTTATTTTAGTGCTTTTCGTCCTTGTTTTTGGTGCCATGGCCCTTTGCTGTAAAGGTAACGGGGAGGTAGATCAGACGCCAACAACAACGGGAGAAAAAAAGCAATAAATTCTTAAATGGCCTTCAACAAAGAATCCACAAACTTTGTCTGAAGGCCTTTTCTTTTATCTAAAACTATTCAAGTAGTTTCTTTTGTTCGGGCTCTTCAATAGTTTGTACACTCTCAATCTTCCCAAATAACTTTCCAAACTTGCTTTTTACCGTATCCATAGATTTATATGAATTAGACACATGCCTTTCCAAAACACCAAGTTCTTCATTAAATTTTTCGGCCTCTATTTTTATTCCCCCCAGAGCTTTTAGAACTTCACTTACATGTTTTTCTAATTCATGTTGTCGATAGCCAACCAGGAGAACTTTTAGGAAATAAGAAAGAGTGTTGGGAGAAGCCATAATAATATTTTTTCTGTGACAATAATCTTCGATCTCCGGAGTATTAACAATTAATTCGTAATAAACATTTTCTGAAGGAATATACATTATCGCTTGTTCAGTAGTTTTTTCTTCAGGTAGGATATATTTTGAAGATATTTCATCTACTCTTTTTTTAACATCAGTAACAAAAACCTTTTTAAACTTAGCTCTTTCTTCCTGTGCTTGAGCAGTTAACATAGCTTTGAAATTTTCCATTGGAAATTTCGAATCAATCGGAATAATTCCTTTCTCAGTAAATACCGCTGCATCACACGTACTACCATCTCTAAACTTGTATTGCGTTTTAAACAAGTCTTTCGTAAGAAAATTTTCCAAGATTTCATAAAGACCTTGTTCCCCCAAACCTCCTCTAAGTTTTGGAGATTTTAGGACGTTGCTTAAATCTCTCATACTGTCTTCAAATTCTTCTAAACCTCCTATTTGTTTCTGAACCGATCTAATAGCTTCCGTTGATCTATCAACTGTTTGTAAGATTGTATTTGTTTGCTGATTTAATTCTTCTCTGTGGGACCTCATACCCTGATCAAGGGTATCCTTAAGCTCGCTTTTCATCACGGTTGAGTTTTTTTCAACCGAAGACCTCATTTCCTTAAGTAGTTGTTGAAATAAGATATAGAAAAAGGTAGCTACTAGACCGGCTACTAAAAAGACTATAAGTATTACCATTTGAGATTCCATATTAAGTTCATTTTAACAGATGATAAAATTAATTGATGCCTAAATTTTCTTATTCAATAACAACATTCTTAATACTTTCTTGGGGACTATTAATATATATGGTATTTAAAGGCTCTCCGGACACATACGTTTCCATATTTCTCTTTCTCTTCATGTTATTTATCACATCAGGACTTAGTTTATCTGTGCCTCTTTTCCACCTTCTAAAAAGAAAAACTCCTGAATTTGGTAATGACAATCTCCTATATCGAAAGGGTTTAAAGTATGGAACGTTTATTGCTTTTGGAATCACAGGAGTTGCTTTTTTAAGAGCCTTCAAGATTTTATCCCTTCTAAATGTAGGTTTGTTTATGCTTCTCTACCTTGGAATTTTTTATCAGCTGAAAAGCAAAAGATGATAGAATACCGCTATATGAACAAGAAAAAGGCCTTAATTACTACTGCAATAGATTACACAAATGACGTGATTCACGTTGGTCAAGCCTATGAAAAAATTCTTGCAGATTGTGTTGCAAGATATTTTAGAATTAAAAAAGGAGAAGAAAATGTTAAATTCCTCACAGGAACAGATGAGCACGGAACTACCAGTGAAAAAGCTGCAAAAGCAAGAAATCTTACGCCGGAAGAACACGTAAAGGATATTTCCAAGAAAGATCAGGAACAGATTGATTGCCTAGATATTTCCTACGATAGGTTTATAAGAACTACAGATGAGGATCATGTTAAAACTGCCTCTGAATTCTTTCAAAAATCATATGATAACGGAGATGTCTATAAAGCTTCTTATGAGGGGCTATATTGTGAAGGTTGTGAGTCCTATAAAACTTTAACTGAATTAACCGAAAAAGGCCAGTGTCCTCTCCACCCAACAAGAGAAATTCAAAAGATAGTTGAAGAAAACTATTTTTTTAAATGGTCCAAATACGTATCTTTTTTAAAAGATTTAGTTTCTTCCGAAAGATTTGTATTTCCTGAAGGGAAAAAGAAAGAAATGCTTTCTTTTATTGAAGAGGGAATTAGAGACATTCCTATCACTAGACCTAAATACAAATTAGGATGGGGAATAACTACTCCCATTGATTCTGAGCAGGTTATCTATGTTTGGTTTGACGCCTTAATAAACTACTATACTTTTGGAAAACAAAACGGGTTTTGGGATGATGAAACGGAAATAATTCATTTTGTAGGGAAAGATATTTCCAGATGGCATGTTTTATTATGGCCCGCAATGTTGAAAAGCGCTGGGATTAGAGTTCCCGATACAGTCTGTGTCCACGGTTTTATTACACTAAACGGAGAAAAGATAAGCAAATCCAAAGGTAATATTATAAAACCAAGTGATTTGGTGGAGAAATATGGTTCTGATGCCGTCAGATATTATTTCTTAAGATATGGTCCTATTACTGAAGATGTAGATATCTCTTTAGATCATTTTAAAGAAGTTTATAACTCAGATCTTGCTAATGGTTTGGGGAATACAGTTGCAAGAATAGCCAAACTTGCCGAAAAATCCGGTTTTGATTTCTCTTTGAAAGGGGATAAAGATTATTTAGATAGGTTTAATGTTTGTACGGAATCTTTTGCTTCTTTCAGGGTTGATTTAGCTATTCAAAAGACTTGGGAATATTTAAGTTTACTTGATAAACATATTACAGAGAATGAACCTTGGAGTATTAAGGATCCAGAGGAACTTAAAACGATTCTAACTTATGAGGTTGAAGAAATAAGAAAAATAGCCAGAGTTCTTGAAATATTTATACCCAAGACTTCCCAAAGAATTCAAGAACAGTTTAAAAATGAAAAGATAGTTTCCCAAGGCGGAATCTTCCCAAGAATTTTATAATTCACGAATGAAAAAAATCCTTATCATAGATACGTTTAATCTTCTTCATAGGGCTTATCACGCACTCCCCTCAAGTTTTAGAGATAAGTCAGGAGAACCTGTAAATGCTGTTTACGGAGTTTCTTCCATGTTGATAACTCTTCTTGCAAAAATTAAACCTAATTATGTAATTGCAGCTTTGGAAAGTAGGACACCTACATTTAGAGTGGAGAATTTTACAGCCTATAAAGCTCAAAGAAAACCTATGGAGGAAGATTTAGCTATTCAAATCCCCAAAGTATTGGAGATTTTGGATGCGTTTGGTATTAAACAACTTCAGGTAGATGGTTATGAAGCCGATGATGTTGTGGGAACTGTTGCAAAAAAATATGCGGCCAAAAATGAAGTAGTAATTATTTCCAATGATAGAGATTTATGGCAACTAGCAAACGGGAACATTGTGATTGGGCTTCCGGGTGGAAAAGGGGATGTGGATTGGTTAGGAGGAAAAGAAGCTAAAGCAAGGCTTGGTTTTAGTCCGGAAAAGATAGCAGACTACAAAGGTTTAAGAGGAGATCCAAGTGATAATATTCCGGGAGTTTTTGGTATCGGAGAAAAGACCGCAACAAAATTAGTTCAGGAATATGGTTCGGTGGAAGATATATACAAAAATATTAACAAGATTAAACCCGATTCACTTAAAGAAAAACTTCTCAATTGTGCAGAAACAGCAGTGATGAGTAAGAAACTTGCCGAGCTTATTCTGGATGTTCCAGTAGATGTGGATTTAAAGGATTGTGTTTATACAGAATTTAATTATGGAAAGGTGAAAGAAGTTTTGGAGAAGTACAATTTTAAATCTTTATTAAAAAGACTCGGGTTTGAAGTAGATTCGGATACAAAAAAGAAGGAAAAGGAAGAACCATCAAAAGACCAGTTATCTTTATTCTGATTATTTAAAAAATACACCCGAATCTCTTTTCTGTTGGCTCAGAAACGGTTCAGGTGTATAAGTGACAGTGCGTTCATTTTTCCCCCTTTTAGGCTGCTTGTGGCATTTCCCTACATGAAGTTATTGGCTTAAACCAATGTTTCAGTAAAGAGATGGTAGTATTCTTTGGTATGGTAATCACGCCAATTTTTATCTCTTTCTTTTTTATGGCGGTTTCAATATTATATTGTTGGCTCAAAGTTAGACCGTCGTTCAAGAGCACAAATACAATATTGGAGTTGTCGGGTATTTGCCATAGGTTTTGAGGTGAAACAAAAATTATATCGGCGTTCTGTTTTACCTCGTGTGCACAGACTTTAGCCAATTGAATCTGTTCACGTAACCAATGTCGATCGCGATCACCAAGGACCATCGAGTATGATGTATCCATTCCTTCCTCCTTTCTTAGGTTTTGTGTTTCTTTCGGGATTATACCAGAAAATACTATAACATGTGCGATAATAAAAATATGGAAAAAGGCACGTTTTTAGATTCAAATATCGGAGAAAAAATAGCTAAAGCGTTTAGTTCTATGTACCCATTTCCAAAAACCGAATTAATACATTCAAGCGAATATGAACTTGCAATCTCAGTAATGCTATCTGCTCAAACAACAGATAAAAAAGTTAATCAGGTGACGCCAAATCTTTTTAAAAAATATCCAAATTGGGAAAGTTTGTCTAATGCAAATGTTTCTGAAGTTCAGAACTTAATTCATGATGTTAACTTCTATATTGGAAAAGGAGAGCGTTTAGTAAAAGCAGCCCAATTTGTAATCGTAAACTTTGGTGGAACATTACCTCGCACAATCGAAGACTTGATAAAAATTCCGGGAATTGCCAGAAAGAGTGCCAATGTTATAACACAGGAATTATGGAATATAGCAGAAGGAATTGTTGTTGATACCCATGTTACACGAGTTTCACAAAGACTAGGTTTAACTAAAAACTTAGATCCAATTAAAATTGAAAAAGATCTTATGCAAATTATTCCCAAGAAATATTGGAGAAACTTCTCAGGTGCTGTTGTTCTTCATGGAAGATATATTTGTATTGCAAGAAAACCTAAATGCGAGGAATGCAAACTAAATAATATTTGTCCGAGTGCTTTTAAGGTTTAAGAATAGTAATATTTCCTGAGAACCCTTTTTCCGTGTTTTGATACTCCCACTTCCCGTCTTTATATAAAATAAATTCTAAAGTTCCCTTAGCAGGAAGAACTATTGGTGTATTAAATTCATCAAAGAAAGAAGTATTTTGTGAGATATAGACATTAGAGTCAGTATCATTTACCCAATTTATTTTTTGACCAAGAATAGCCTTAGCATTTTGTGGAACGAATCCCTTGTTAGTATATCTGATAAGAAGCACACCATATTTTTTACTTACTTCGGAATAAAGAGTATTCATGGTATCAAGGTTGGAGGGAATTCTGCTTCCCGAACCCTCTTCTGATGAAGTAGCCTCAGTTATTTCCGTATCCTTTTCAACCCTAATTAACTTAGGGCTGTCAACATCTTTACGGATTCTTCTAACCTCTGAAATTACTATGATAGATAAAAAAATAGTTAATGTAAGAAGTCCTATTACAAAAACCGATTTATTTCTTTCAATAAAATCTCTTATCATATTTCTAAATCTTATTACTACTACCAAATAATTTAATCTTACTTTCTACAACTTTCGTTACCTCTTCGATTGGTTTTTCCATGAATTTATAAACAGCAATCTCATCAGAATTGTTTAAAACTTCCTGCAAAGTCAATTTAAAAGCAATTCGCATTTCCGAATTCACATTTATTTTTACTATACCTATCTTTATTGCCTCCGTTATATCTTTTTCAATAATCCCCGACCCCCCATGAAGAGAAAGGTAGGTATTGGGGATGGCATTCTGAATTTCTTGCAACAAAGCCATATTTAAATGTTTGTTTTCTGAATAAATACCATGAAGATTCCCAACAAAACTTGCAAAAGTATCTATTCCTGTTTCTTCAATAAACCTCTTAGCTTTTTTAGGATCTGTATATAGATTTGAATTCACATCAGGCTTTTCTTTTGTATGGTCTGATGAACTTCCTTCTATATGATCTATTTCTCCCTCAATTAACACCCCCCTCTTATGAGCATATTCTGCGAGTTCTTTTCCTATTTCTATAGCCTTATCAAAAGGTAATTTACCTCCGTCAAAATGCACATAATCAAAACCTGCATCAACAGCTTTTTTGATTTCTTCAGGATCTGTTCCATGATCTAAGTTTAATATTATGGGAATCTCTAATTCTTCTTCAAAACTTCTCACTATTTTTACAGCTCTTTTTATCCCGATAAATTTAATTTCACCCGGAGAACATTCGATAAGAATAGGAGAAGAAAGTTTTTTTGCAGCAGATACAATTGCTTTTATTGTTTCTAAATTCGCAGCATTGAACGCGCCTATTGCAAAGTTCTCACTCTTAGCTTTCTCTAAATATTTTTTAGCTTTATTCATTGTCTCTTAATTAACTAATCTCCTTAGCAATTTTTTCAATCTGTTCTTTGTCACACAGTCCTTTTAATGATCCGATTTCTTTTATTTGATTTCCTGCATTTATTACTCCCCATGCAAGAGCTTCTTTTAGATTTTTACCATAGATTATTGCGGATAGAAATCCAGACGAAAATGCATCTCCCGCTCCAGTCTTGTCTATAACAGGTCTTGAATCGCTGTATGCGTTTATTTTTATAACATTATTTCCATCTGATGCACTCGCCCCATTTTGCGCATCCGTTATTACGGATAATTTAGCACCCAGTAAGTGAATTTTCTTGTGCAGTTCCTTAAGAGGGGAGTCCCCAACCAATTTTTTAGCTTCTTCTGTGTTTAAGAATAAAATATCTGTAATTTCTATGAAGTTTTTTAGCTTTTCCAGGCCCATTTTCATTTGAATTGTTCCCGGATTAAAGGCAACACCCACTTTACTGTGTTTTTTTAGGTATGAAATAAGCTCTTCCTGAAAACCCTCAAACCCATAGCCCAAAGAAGTGTAATATAACCACTTTGGTTCTTCCCAATCACGTACCTTATAGGTTCTCTTTTCATGGTAGGAAAAGATGGTTCTATCCCCCCCGTATATGATGACCGTATGGATGTTAGTAGGGGTACCTTTATTTCTATTGCAGTGGGATATACCCACCCCAAACCTTTTAAGCTCAGATATGACTTTGTTGGCGTTATCATCGTCTCCGGTCTCTGTATATACCTCTGTTTTTAATCCCAAAAGTGAACAAGCAACCCCAACATTTAACGAATTTCCGGCAACTGACGTTTCAAAGTGCGAAACAGGTATTTTACTACCATGATAGAAGCAGATTTTGGCCTCACCACCACCTTCAGTCGAGGAAACGACTTCCCTTTCATCGATTTTCATATACAAATCCACATCAACATCCCCTATAGTTAGAAGATCCATTTTCATAAAACCTTTATGAAATTAATAACTTCCTTAACAATATTATGCGAGCTTAAACCATATTTGTCTTTAAGTTCTTTATAGCTGCCGGACTCTCCGAAACTGTCTTTCATGCCTATTCTAAGCAGTTTTACAGGGTATTTCTCGGAAATTAGCTCGGCAACAGCACTTCCCAATCCCCCGATTATTTGATGTTCCTCAATGGTAACCACTCTACCTGTTTTTTTAATAGATTTAAGGACTGTATCTTCATCCAGGGGTTTTATTGTAGTGCAGGAAACAATTTCGGCTTCTACATCATATCTTGCCTTAAGATCCTTTGCAGCTAACAAAGCCTCGTGGGTTACTGGTCCACTTGAAATTATTGTTATGTCTTTTCCTTCTGTTAGAACACAGCCCTTCCCAATTTCAAAAGGAGTTTCCTTGGTAGTTATAACAGGTGTTTCTTCTTTAGATATTCTTAAATAAACAGGGCCTTTGTATTCTGCAGCGGCAATTACTGCTTTTTTAGCTTCAATTGCGTCCAGGGGTTGAAGAATTATCATTCTAGGAAGAACTCTCATCAAAGCAACATCTTCAAGAGATTCGGCTACAGCGCCATCCTTACCGTTTGAAAATCCCAAGTGGGTCCCTACAATCTTTACATTTGCATCTGATAAACAAACAGACATTCTTATCTGATCCCAATTTCTGGAAGGACTAAATATTGCATGAGATACAGCGAAGGGAATTTTTCCACTAATAGCTAAACCTGTGGCAATACTTATCATGTTTTGCTCGGCAATGCCAGTTTGAATAAATCGTTCGGGAAATTTCTTTGCAAATAAATCTACTTTTGTGGAAGAAGTTAAATCTGCGCATAGGGCAACAACATCTTTGTATTTTTCTCCAACAAAAAGAAGCCCCTCACCAAACCCTGTTCTAATTGATTTAGTTTCAACATCGGTTTGGAAAAGATCCGAGTTCAAATGTAGGTTAGGATTTAGCATGGGCAGCTAGGTTCATCCTTTTATATTAATTAGTGGTATCAACAGAAGTGTTAGGCGAAGACTCTGATTGTTGGGGAGTAGCTGGCTCACAGTATTCGAAGTTTCTTACTCTTTCAAAGTTTATTTTATAATCTGTCTTTGTAATTGTTACCAAATCAATTGCTATGTTTTTCCCTACTTCAACATCACAATTATCGCCTTTTTCGGTTTCAGCAACAACAATTTTTAATGATTTTCCCTCTTTGTTTTCATAAGCTTTGGAAACTTTTATCTTATGACCACTCTCTGCACTGGTGCTTGTTGTAACCGCTATAACATATTGTTTATCCCAGTTAATTTTTTCTTTTACTGAAAGCTGATTATCCCCGTCAACGGTATTTAAAAAACTAGCCAGTTCCGCTTCACTTTTAATAACTACTCTCATCTTTCCAAGTTCTTTAGTTGTACCTAACACGGTTGGAAAATCTTCCAATCTGCCAATTTGGGGTCCTTTGTTAAATTTAGGTAATTTAATTTCTCCTTTTAATAGGAAATACCCAACACCCAAAATCAGGACCATTAAAATTGCTAATGGTAGGAGGCTCATGTTTAAAATAGTATGTTGTTTATTAG
>Ga0315268_10007597_pt1 | contig 11399 bp, 9 predicted proteins | sample C1_top_MG_FD_204535 | JGI IMG/M metagenome (GOLD analysis project Ga0315268, IMG submission 204535) | Sediment microbial communities from Yellowstone Lake, YNP, Wyoming, USA - C1_top | ecosystem: Environmental > Aquatic > Freshwater > Lake > Sediment | place: USA: Wyoming | collected 2017-08-01 | reverse complement strand
ACAGGGTGCTATCGCGCACCGCCTGCCAGTCATCCGGGAGCTGCAGATCCTGCGCGGCATAAAACTCATCGAAGCCGTAGTAGCGATAAGCCGAACGTGCGCGCAGAAAATCGGCGCCGACCGCGGAGAACACCACGGTGTGATAGCCGAGGGTGCGCAGGTACTGCGGCAATGACTGGTGCAGGCGCGGCGCCAGCGATACGGGCGCATAGGCGCCACCGCGCCCGAAGCTGCGCCAATCGAAGCCAGAAAGAAAGGCGAACTCGGTGAGCCAGGTGCCCCCGCCCGTGGTGTGAACCAGCAGTGGACTTTGCAGCGTGCGCAGCGCGCTGGCCGGAGCACGAAACATGGCACTGTTGCAGGCCGGGTCGCGACACTTGCTGATCAGCAGCGGATCAAAGGTGCTTTCCTCGAGCACCATGAGTATGTCTGGCAGGCGCACGTCCGTGGCAGCGCCAGCAGGCGTGGCACCGCTCGCGCTCACAGATTGCTCGGACATTGGAAAGCGCGTCTGCGGGCGCGCCGGCGGAATGGTCGCCAGCATGTCGCGGTTTTCAAAAAACAGATTCAGTCTGTCGGCCCAGTGATCGGCCAGTTCCAGGTGGCGCATGACGAGAAATGCGCTCCAGGCGTCGCGATCATCCGCGGTACCGGCATGCGCCAGGGGCGGTGCCGCGCTGTAGCCGATGGCGAGCACCGTGGCCAACGCCACTGCCACAGTGTAGCGGGTGCCGTGGATCAGAGCGTTCGAGCGCGCCGGCCAGCGCGAGCGCTCAAGCCGCCAGCCGCAGACAAGCAGCAGCACGAAGCCGGCGATGATGCCGAGAAAGCTCAGGCCCAACGCCGGGTAGTTCAGGAACAGCTTCAGATCATCGAGCGGGTCGCGAAAGAAGAACTGCACATCGGCGAGCGTCAGCGGCATGCCGAGGAAAGATTGCATGACCGCGGAACTCACCAGGACGGCGCTCAACAGAAAAAGCACCAGCAGCAGGGCTGTAAATGGCCGGCGCGTTAGTGCGGCGAGGATGCCGAAAGTGCAGCCGGCGGCGATCAGGGTAGTGGCGTTGAGCACGGGCGGAGTCTATCAGTGGGTCGGCAGGTAGTAGAGATCGATAGATTTGCCGACGCGTTGCACCGGTTGGTAGTCACTCAGCCACGCATAACCGTCGCCCGATTCCTTCATGGCCAGCATGTCGATGGCGATCCAGCCGGTGACGCGCTGAGCGCGTACCAGCAGCTGGTAGGGCGGCAGGTGTTCGCGGCTCAGATCAGCCGAACCGCGATAGGCAATATAGAGCGACGGTACGCGACGGCGCGCCAGTTCCAGTGACAGACGACGCAGGTCCTGCCCCCAGTCCAGATCGGAATCGACCAGGATGTGCTCCGGGTGCGCGCCGGCGAAGCCATTGAAATAGGCCAGGTAGTCGGGATACGCGCTCACCACCGTGGCGACCTGCCATAGCAGCAGTGCGCCAAGCAGGCTGCGCGCCCAGCGCGCGCGCAGGCTGTTCCATATAGCAATGCTGGCCGCGGCAGCGCCAATCGCCAGCAATGGGTACAGCACCAGCACGTGACGCACGCCGATATTGATGTGGCTGTACAGGCAGCAGAATATCAGCAGCGCGGCAAAGATCAGCGCTGGCGACATGATTCCAGATCGTCGTTCGCGCCAGCCATGCAACGCCGTCCAGATCAAACCGGGAATGCCGAGCACCAGCATCGGTATCGGTGTCTTGACACTCAACGCCACCGGATAGAAATACCACCAACCCAGCAGATCGCTCTGACCCAGCAGGTAGGCCGGGTGCCCATGCAGGTTGTGGAACTCAACGCCCAGAATGTTGAGCACCACTTCCTGTACGCCCAACGGTACGCGCCAGTGTGCGGCCAGATTGTAGGCAAGCTCGTGCAGCCGGCCGCTGTCGCCAACCAGCGCGTCGAGTGCACTGTTCGGTTTGAAACCGGGCGTTGTCAGATAGATAAGGTGTGGTCCGTAAACGGCAACGCAGACGATGAGCACCAGCAGCACGGCGAACGCGGCGCTGCCGACATAAGCCTTGATGCCCGGCTGCAAGCTCGCCCGCGACGCTGGCGTCGGAGTCGATGGGCCGCCTGGCGCCAGACGCGTCTGGCGCACATTAAGCACTATTTGCATCGTCAACAGCACCACAGCAGCGATGCCAATGAACGGTAGCGCCGACATCTTGGTGCTCACTGCCAACCCTGCCGCCAGCCCCAGGGCGGCGCCGCGCTGCGCAGTGGGCGCGGCAATCCAGCGTTGCAGAAAATAGAAGCTCAGCACGCACAGCGCAGTTACCGGAACATCGAGGGCCACGACACCGGCGTGACCGAGTATCGCCGGTGTACTGAGCAGGAACAGTGTGCTCAACCAGGCGACAGGCTCACCGTGGTTGTTCCGCGCCCAGTGCCACAAGGCGAAGATCAGCACTATCAGAAACGGCAGCATTCCCAGACGCGCCAGGGTCAGCAGCGTGTCGTAACTGGCTTTCGAATTATAAAGAATGTCCCGACCCGCTTCGACACCGCTAGGACTCGCATCAACGCGCAGGCGGGCGCCCGCCAGGTGCGGACCCAGCGCGGCCGCCAGGCGGGCGAGCGGCGGGTGCTGATCGTCGTAGAGATACTGATCGCGATCGAGCAACGACATGCCGGCGGCAATGTGCTCGGGTTCATCCCAGACATTGCCGAACACGTGCCAGGTGGAGGCCACGAGCGCACAGGCCAGCAGGGCGAGGGCGGGCAGAATCAAACGTTTTGCCATGAACCATGGCGCTTTGGTGTTGATGAAGGCTCTCTCAAGCGGGGCTGTCGGCCGGCGCCGACAGGATACCCCAGCGGCCGGTCCGATCGATAATCGGCTGGCAACGGCAGGGGATAGTTCTTGAACTACGAACCACAAGTGGCAAGCAGTGAAAGCCACGACTTCAGCGCGCTGAAGCAGGCGCTGCGGCTTTACGCGCAACAGTGCGCCGCGCTGCCGGCCGAGCAGCGGGCGCAGGTGTCGCTTGAAATGGGTGAACTGCTGGTTGCCCTGGTGAGCGCAGCCGATAGCCTGAACGTCGACCTGGTGCGTGTCGCCGAAGAGTACATCGCGCGCCGCGCCGCCAATTTGCCACGACTGGTGCTAGTCAGGCATCCTGAGGATCCGACTACCAGTTGAAGGCCGTGCGCGACACCGACCGGGTTGCTCCAGCGCTGATTTCCTGGCACGCGCGCCACGGCCGACACGATCTGCCCTGGCAACGTGAGCCGACACCGTTTCGCGTCTGGGTCTCGGAGATCATGCTGCAGCAGACCCAGGTGGCGACGGTCGTTGATTATTACGCGCGCTTCATGCAGCGCTTTCCGGATCTGGCAACACTCGCCGCGGCGCCGCTCGATGACGTGCTGCATCTGTGGTCGGGCCTGGGCTACTACTCGCGCGCCCGCAATCTCCATCGCGCCGCGCAGCTGGTGTGCGCACAGCACGGCGGTGAATTGCCGTCCACGAGCGCGCAGCTGCTCGGGCTTCCCGGCATTGGCCGCTCCACCGCCGCGGCGATCCGCGCGCTCAGCGCCGGCGAACGCTGCGCGATTCTGGACGGCAACGTACGCCGCGTGTTGATGCGCTATTTTGCGATTGCCGGCTCGCCCACGCAGCGCGCCGTCGAACAACAGCTGTGGTTGCTCGCCGAGGCCTGCACGCCGACTAGCGATGTGGCGACCTACACCCAGGCGATCATGGACCTGGGCGCCACGATTTGCGTACGGCGCCGGCCTTTGTGTCCGGCCTGCCCGCTGAGCGAGCACTGCGGTGCGCGCCGCGCCGGGCGCCAGCATGAAATTCCGGCGCCACGCCCGCGACCCGCGCGACGCTCGCAATCCGTGGTGATGCTGCTCGCGCAGCAGGCCGACGGCTGCGTACTGCTCGAGCGTCGTCCCGAACGCGGCGTATGGGGTGGCTTGTGGAGCCCACCACAGTTTCCCAGCATTGCCGCGGCGCGCCTCTACGCCGATACGCGACTCGCGGCGGCGGTACTCGAGCCGCAGCCACGCGCGACCATGCGCCATGCCTTTACCCACTTCGACCTGGAAATCACCCCAATCCTGGCGCGCTGCGCCGGACCCGCCGGTGTGATGGATGGACCCGCGACCCTCTGGTATAACGCCGCACAGCCGGAGCGCGTGGGCCTGCCGGCGCCCGTCACGACGCTGATCCGGAGCCTCTCATGAGCCGCATGGTCAATTGTGTGATCCTCAAGCGCGAGGCTCCCGGCCTCGATCGCCTCCCGTACCCCGGCCCGCTGGGCCAACGCATCTTCGAGAACGCCTCCCGCGAGGCCTGGAGCCGCTGGGTGGCCCACCAGGTGATGCTGATCAATGAATACCGCCTCTCGCCGGTAGAACCCAAGGCCCGCAAGTTCCTCGAGGCCGAGATGGAAAAGTTCTTTTTCGGCACCGGCTCGGAGCGCCCCACGGAATTCAAGCCGGCGGGCGCCTGAGCCGCGTTATCAACCGGGTAATTGGGCCCCTTGCCTTGACGCTTTGGCCCCCAGCCCGGTCTAATACGCGCCCTTCCGATCCGGCGGCCAGGTAGCTCAGTTGGTAGAGCAGCGGACTGAAAATCCGCGTGTCGGTGGTTCAATTCCACCCCTGGCCACCACTTACAACGGGCCTAGTCACCTCAGATCTGCGTCGAGATCAACCGTGAACCCGATCGGCCGCGACCTCTCCTTCGCCGGGGACTCAGCCAGTTGACGAATGGCCTCCACCAGATCTCCGATCGCCTGATCGTGAGAATCTACGCGCTCGGATAGATCTTCAATGAGCTTCATCAGTTCAGCGCTGATCAGCGATGCGCGGCGCAGTCGCACGAACGCCCGCATGATCGCGATGTTCACCCGCACGGCAGTCGTACTGCGCAAGACGCTGGATAGCATGGCTACGCCCTGTTCGGTGAAGGCGTAGCAGGTATAACGCCGACCACCGCGCCCATCGGCCGGTTTTGAGGTCACAATCTGTGACCTCAAAACTTCAACTTCTTGATTTGTAAGATGAAAAACAAAATCTTGAGGTAACCGAACCCGATTCCTGCGCATGGCTTGCAGCAACGCCTTTGTCTCGACGCCATACAGCTGCGCGAGATCCGCATCGAGCATCACCGACTGGCCACGAACCGTGAAAATTCGTGCTTCCAATTCGACAAGGTTGTTGGCGGACTTGGCCATTGCAGTGCGGCACTCTCCCACCCGAACGCTGCATAGTCAGCGCGCAAATCTGGCCAGGTTCGCCAGAAGCAGTGGTGCATGCCCAGCTTTTCGCTTTGACGCTCGACCCAGCAGTGCGACCGGGATCCGGTCCCACAGTTGCTCATGGCTATGGTGCGCCACGTAGCCGCTCTCGCCGTAGGAGATCAGGAGTTCCCGCAGCCTTTCCTCGCGTGCCCAACCGATGATCCACGCCGTCTGCGACCCGAATCCCATCAGCCGGCGCACGATCCGTCTGTGGCATCCTTGCGTCGATGTTCAGGTTTCAAATCCGCGGGGGACGGTGGTGGCTCGGAGCGCTTGCCGCGGCGCTGTTCGCAATCCTCGCCGCGCTGTTGCTGAGATCCACGCTCGAGCACGCCGTGCGTACGCGGATCGAGTCCGCGGCCGTGCGACGTGGCTACGTTGCCCGAATCGGACTGGTCCACGTCGGCGTCTGGCCGTTGCTGCGACTGGAGCGATTCGATCTCTACCTTAGGTCTGGCGTGCGACTGCATGCCGACATGATCGCGGCCACGTGGCCCGGCCGCCTGCGACTCGCAGTTCACGCCGCCACTCTCGCGGGCCGGGCAGGGGTCATCGTCAGCTCGCCGGCCACTGCCTGGGACGTGGCAGGCCTTCGCGGCGAGGAGCTCCGGCTCACGCTGGTGGAGCCACAGGCTGGCCTCGCCATCCGCAAGCTGACTGATCCCGCGGGCAGCGCGTGGAACGTCGAGGTACGTGGGCTCGACGTCGGCCGTCTGCTCGACGTGCGGCGCGACGCCCACCCGTTGCTCGATGGTGGCATCGCGGACGGCCGCGTGGAACTTCAGGCCAGCACCGACGCGCTCCGTTTCCATGTGGACATAGGCGCGCGCGGCGCGCGCCTGGGCACGCTGGCAGATAACGCTGCCGGCGAACCGCAGCTCGGCGATCCGACGGACGTGAGCCTGCGATTCGATGGCGCCTGGCGGGAACTTAAGGGCACGATCGAGATCCCCGAGCTCCACGCGACGGTGGGCGGTGCGGCCCTGTCGGGTTCGCTCGCGCTGCGCGATCTCGACACCGATCCGGTTATCGATCTCGCACTCGGCGTGAAGCGGCTGGACTTCGCGCAATTGCTGGGCACATCGGGGCTCGCGGTGCCCGAAAGCTTGAGGATGACGCCCGGCGGCAGCCATGACCTGGGTTCGGCCACGATCGACGTGCGGGTAAGCGGTCACCTGTCTGACCCTGCCTCGCTCTCGGTGAGCCAGAAGATCGACTTCAGACCGCCGCGCCAGATGCCGCCGGCGATCGTGCGCCTGCGCGGCGATTTCATCTTCAGCTCCGATGACGGCCCTGGGCCGCACCGCCCCATCGACGTCTCGCCCGCATCCCCCGACTTTATCGCCCTGCGCGACGTTCCGCCGCTGTTCGTGCGCACTCTTCTGCTTGCCGAAGACACAGGCTTCTACGGGCATCGCGGTATCGATCTGCGCGAACTACCCACCGCGCTGCTCACCAACTGGTCGCGCGGCGGCGCCGCGCGCGGCGCGTCGACAATCACCCAGCAGCTGGCCAAGAACCTGTTCCTGTCGCGCGACAAGCAGCTCGGACGCAAGCTCCAGGAACTGGCGATCACATTTCTGCTCGAGTCGGCGCTCGGCAAGGATCGCATCCTCGAGATCTACCTGAATATCATCGAGTGGGGACCGGACCTGCGTGGCCTGCGGCCCGCGGCCCACACCTATTTTGGTCGCGAACCCCGGGCCCTGACGCCGGCCGAGATGGCCTTCCTGGTCGCGATCATCCCCGGGCCTATCAAGTATCAGAGTTCATTCGCGCACGGCACGCCGGGGCCTGGGCTGCGCTCACTGATCGAAGAGCTGTTGGCGAAGTTGCGCTCGGTGGATGCGATCGACGAGGAGGAATATCGGCGAGCGCTCGGCGAACCCATCGTCGTCGCCGGCGGAAGGCCGCCCGGATGATCGACTGCGCCGCGCGCGGCTGGCCCGCCCCAATGCCCATTTTGGTGCCCAAACCACCGTTACCTACCGTAACTCAGCATCACGTACCCTCGACGATTGCCTGCTGTGACATGCTGATAGGCAACCATGGCCACCATTACCCCTTGTCCGCATCTTTAGCTGAACAGGCGTTGCACCCACGCCCTGAGGCCCAGCCGACGCTGATGAAGAGTCGTGCTCAGGCGGTCTTCGGTTTGAAACTTCCTTAAACGGGAAGCCACGCCTGCCGCGCTGATGGACAGCCGCGCCACGCACCTGGCGATCTCCGTGCTCGGTGCCGCCGAGTCAACTTTCTGCTGCAGATCCCGCTGCGCATTCTCGAGCTCGGCGGAGATTGCCGCCATGTCTTCGCCAAAGACTGTGGCGCGGCGCAGCACCTCTCTCATGGTCGCATTCTTTGCCTCGAGGTACTTGTCGATGACTGTATTCATGTCCAGGAACACCAGCTTGTTCACTGCCTGAATCGTCGCGGATGCGTTCACGCTGTCATTCTTGTGGCACGAGCACGCCAGTTCCACAAACTGGTTGAGCATGTAGCAGTAGCCGCTCATGTACCACGAGGGCTCGAGACCGATGCGCAAATGGGCCTGGGCGATTTTTTCGGCCTGCTCGAACTGGCCGGCGTCGAACTGCTTGGCGAACAGGTGTGTCAGCCAGTAGCGCTTCTGGGCCGCTCGGGCCCTGGCCATGGTCTCCTTGTCGGAGAACATGGCATGCAATTCGGGCTGCTTGAGAATATGGGCGTAAAACCTGTCCAGGAGTTGATCGAACTCGGCGTCGAGCGACTGTTTGATTGGCCCAAGGGATGCGACCGTGCTTTCATCAATTTCCAGGAAGCGTAGTCGCTGCGCCATGACTGCACGGTACGGCATTTTTCTACCCTCAACTACGGAGTAACAAGTCGATCACTGTCATGCGCCAGCCCTGCTTAGCCGGGAAGCAGTGCGTAGCGAATGCTTGATTCGCGCGAGAACCGGTTCGCTGGCAGGTTCCAGCACTTCGGCGCGTGCCGATCCTGGCAGCTTCCCAGACTAAGTGGCCGATTCTACTGCAAGCTATCCGTCAATTGTCCAACATGTGAATGTGGCCGCCTTAGAAATGCACCGGTGTCGCTTCCGAAGCCGTTACTTGAAATTCAACGTCACTCCATCGACCGTTAACGCAATTGAGACAAGACCCGCATTGCCCGCCGCTTCGACGCTGTAGCAGTCCGTTTCCGTACCGGCAACGAGACTGTCTACCGTCCCTTGAGCCGTCACGCTGGAGACGGCAAAACTGAGGCACATGAGCAGGTTGACAGGGTTGCTGGCCTTTACCACGTATGTCCCAACCTCGTCGGCATCGACGATGCTCATCGTGGAATCATGATAATAGGTGACGTTGGCCACCGGACCGGAGCTACCAACCTTCAAAGTGGCCGGAAACGGGGTAGAGCTAGTGACCAATGCAAAGGGCGTACCGGTGCCGTAGGTTCGGCCGAGCGGCACATAGGGGTTAAGAAAGTAGTAGTCCGTGGAGATGCTGCTTGTGGCAAACACCCCATTCTTCCGCAGACTAATCGTGTCTACGGTGCTATACGCCGGGGCCGACCCGTTAAAGGTCGTCGTGCCTGCATTCGGCATGCTATCGACTTGAAGGGCGTAACTATTGCCTGAAGTGTCCGTGGCGCTAAGCGTCCTCTGGTGGCCTGACTGTAGATAAGCGACCAGAGCCGCTTCGCCCGGTGCGGAGGAGAGATCCGGGGGGATGTTAATTCCGCCGATGTCGCCACAACCCTTGGGGCCGGGCGGGCAGGAGCTCCCCCCGCAACCAGAAAGAACCGTCATCACAACGACCGCGAGAAGGTGCTTCATGGCCAAACCCACTTCGCCCAGCATGCTGCCCGCATGCCGAGTCAATCTGCCGAGGCGGAAGTTCATCCTACCCATCTTGGCATGCAGGACAATCGCGGCTTCTACGTACTGCCGTTACCCTAAGTATCCGGGCCGCGTTGCTGCGTCACCAATTGCCATCGTGAGCAGTCGCTTGCACCGTCCTCGCTCCGGAGGTTTGTGCGGGTGAATGTGTGCTTCCAGTACGTTACATCGCCACCGGGGTTGAACAGGTACGAATTGAGCGTTCCGATGCCAACGAGTGCAAACTGGCGCTTATCAGGGCCCTAACCGAACCCGACCTCAGCTGCCAACTCGCCCTAGGGCTGATAGCCCGCACCCCTGATCACTTTCCCTGGCAGTGCGCCGCTCATCTTGCCCTGCTCAATGACCGGCACACCGTTTACCAGCACGTAGTCCATGCCCTGTGACAATTGATTCGGATTTTCGAAAGTCGCCAGATCGCGAATCGTTGCCGGATCAAAGATCACGACATCCGCCCACATGTTTGCCTTGAGCACGCCGCGATCGGTGAAGCGCATGCGTTGCGCCGGCAGCGCCGAGAACTTGCGAATCGCCGCTTCGAGGCTCAGCAGTTTTTCTTCGCGCACGTACTTGCGCAGGATATGCGGAAAAGTTCCATAGGCGCGCGGATGCGGGTGCTCGGTACCGAGCAGACCTTCGGGCGAGGTGCCGGACGAATCATTATTGATGGCAACCCAGGGCTCCTGCAGCGCCAGGCTCACGTCGGCTTCCGACATACCGAACACCGCGCAGCCCGTGAAGGCATTGTCCTCAATCAGAAAGTCGAACAGTGCGTCGATGGGATCCTTGTTCCAGGCCTTGGCCACTTCGGCCAGGCGCTTGCCCTGAAACTGCAGCAGCTGCGGGTTCTGCACCACGCCGATCATGATGGCCTCGGGCCCCGGAATTTCCTGCCATTCATTATCCCAGGCGCTCGAGGTCGTCAGCAGCTCCTGGCGGATGCGCGCACGCATGGCCGGATCCTTCAGACGCTCGACCAGCCTGGCGTCGCCGCCATCGTGCGCCCAGGGTGGGATGAACGCCGACATCGTGTTGTACCAGGCGGTGTAGGCATAGGTGTCAGCCGTAACATCGACACCTGCCGCGCGCGCAGCATTGATCCTGGCAATGACCTGCGGCATGCGACCCCAGTTGGCCTTGCCGGCCACCTTGAGATGCCAGATCTCTACCGGGATATGCGCCTCGCGGCCGATGCGCACGGTCTCATCGATCGATTGCATGATCGCATCGCCCTCGCTGCGCATGTGTGTCGCGTAGATGCCGCCGGATTTCGCGGCTTCAGCGGCCAGGGCGATCAGCTCTTCGGTCTTCGCGTAGGGAGCCGGCGGATACTGGAGCGAAGTGGACACACCCACCGCGCCATCCCGCATTGCTTCTCGAACCAGGACGGTCATCTGCTCCAGCTGCGCGGCGCTCGGCTGGCGATCATCGAATCCCAACACCATTGCCCGCACCTGCGTCGCGCCCACGTAAGAGGCGAGGTTGATGCCGATTCCCTGTTTTTCCAGGCGTGCAAAATACTGGCGCAGCGTGCGCCAGTCCGGATTGATCTGCAGATGCTTATACGTGGTATCGAGCTGCCCGATGATGGCCTCGTTCTGCGGGGCGGCTGAGCTGCCTTCACCGGTCACTTCCGTAGTAATGCCCTGATAGATTTTCGAGGGCAGCCGCGGCTCAACGAGGATGGTCAGTTCTGATTGACCCAGCATGTCGATGAACCCGGGCGCCACGACCATGCCCCTGGCGTCAATGGTGCGGCGGCGCGGGGCCGCGGCCAGATTGCCGATTGCGGCGATCTTGCCGGCGTGGATGCCGATGTCGCCCGAGTACCAGGGCGACCCGGTGCCGTCAATGATGTGGCCGCCGGATATGACGATGTCATAGGAGGGCGCGCCGTGCGCGAGCGCTGCTCCGGCCAACGCCACGGCGCCGCTCCAAAACAGCAGTCTTCTCAAAACGGATTTATTGGCCATACTCACCTCCGCAGCCCCATAACAGCTGAGGCCCAGCAGCCGAATTATGGCACCTGGCAACACGAGCAGGCACATATAGATTCGTTGCTAGCGTAGTGCCGCGGAAATGCTCGCCCGCAAGCCGCTGTGGAGTAGCACGGGACCCGATATCGGTCGATGATACCCGCATGGCAAAGTTCCAGTCTGTTCGAGCCCGCCTGGACTCCATCGTTCAAGCTTCGCATGCGCCGGGACTACAGTTTGTAGTGGTGACTG
>Ga0315268_10007596_pt1 | contig 11401 bp, 8 predicted proteins | sample C1_top_MG_FD_204535 | JGI IMG/M metagenome (GOLD analysis project Ga0315268, IMG submission 204535) | Sediment microbial communities from Yellowstone Lake, YNP, Wyoming, USA - C1_top | ecosystem: Environmental > Aquatic > Freshwater > Lake > Sediment | place: USA: Wyoming | collected 2017-08-01 | reverse complement strand
CTCGCCATAGTGCTTGGAGAATTTACCCTCTGCTAGGTAGCCAGCCCTCGGGCAGATATGGTGCGCTAGCTCGCCGTAAAGGAATTTGGGACGGTTGAACTCATCCAGCGCGGGCACAGCGGCGGCACCCCGGGCCACCAGTACCAGATAGGCCAGAGCTTTAAGCGTGCTGTCGCCAGGGGTGGGGCAACCAGGGACGTTGATGACGGGTAGACCCAGAGTGCTCTTGTAGTCCTTGCCCAGGAAAGCACCCAGACCCATCGCCCCTGTAGGATTTGGTTTGCCGGCGGCGATACCGCCGAAAGCGGCGCAGGTGCCGATGGCTACCATGGCTGCCGCTCTGCCCTTGAGGTCATTGAGTACCTCGGTGAGGTTGACCAGCTTGCCGTGCATGTCACCGATGGCGCAGAAAAAACCGCCGGTTTTCTGGGCGATCTTCTCGTCTGGGACAGCACCTTCAAGTACAACCACGAATGGGTCTAGCTTGCCGGTCTTGGCATCCTCCAGGGGTGCCAGTGCCTTTTCACCCCATTCAGGCATAATAGTGGGGTGGAAAGCCAGCTTGATCCCGCTTACCTCGGGCAGTACACCGGTGATTACATCTACCAGAGATGGGTTGCTCGCGCTGATCAGCGCCACCGTATCGCCGGTGCATCCCTGCCCTTGCAACCATATTACGTTTATAGGCTGCATCTAGTATCCTCCTTCTATTTTTTAAAATTGGTTCTGCCAACCAATATTACCCACTGAATGAGACTAAGGCTAATAAAAAAGCATCCTTAAAGGATGCCCTCAAACAAAAACAACATCTCGGCTCGTGCGCTCGCACAGCGAAACCGCAGCCTTTATATCCTGCCATGGCCTAACAGTCAAGACACCAAGAGCCATACGTTCTAACTAATAGGATAAAGTAGCACTTCGGTTAAACAATTGTCAACTATTACGACATTATAACATTGAGATTCGCGGCTCTCTGGTATCGTTCTCGCAGGCTGAAATGACAGATAGCATAGTTTAGGCTATCATTAAATAAAATTTAGAGAAATACTTAGAAGAGGAGGACTCAGAATGGAAGCCAAAATCAAAAAAGAAGATAGACATATAATTTTGGAGAAGCCCCTGCCTGAAATCCTGGATGATATAGACTCCAGTATCGAAACAGCAGAGAAGGCGGCAGCCGAGGCTCGCCAAGCGGCGGCTGAGGCCAAAAAAGCCGGCGAACAAGCTGCCGAAGAGGTGATGCGGAAAATCAGGAAGCTATTCCTCAAAATGACGGAGGATATAACTGAAGAACTGAAGAAGAGCTAAAAACTTCTAAGCCATGCCCTGAAAACACGAATCCCCTCTCTACCCACAAGAGGGGATTCTTTCTTAATATCAAAACCGAAGTGGCCAACCGGGAAATCCTGATTCCCTAACGACGTGAAGGAGATAGGGGCAAGCCATACTGGATAATCTTCCCGCTGGAGACATGGAAAAGGTGGGAATGACAGCGGTTAAATACCACATTAATATTATCACCGCAGTGCAGGGCCAAAGTGGGCATTACTTTGCAACGCACCCTATCTTTACCGACTTGTACCACAGCCAGAGTTTCCATATCCAAAGGCTCAAGAGCCACAACCTCTCCCTGCAAATGGATATCATCAATTCCCACTCTGGTGGCGACACTAATATGTTCCAACCTCACTCCCAGTAAGACTTCTTCTTTCTCATTAACGCCCTGGCGCCATATAGCCTTGCCCATGCTTACGGGCAGAAAAAACTCCAGCCCTTCGCTACGGAAGACCAGCCCGCCATCCTTCTTGGCGACCTTTCCTCTGATAAAATTCATAGCAGGATCATCAAGGAATTGAGGCTCTGTACCGTTCTGCACCGCGGGGACGTCAAGAGGATTTTCGATCTTCATCAATGGACCTTTTTCTCGAATGGTTATTTATCGAAGGCTGGCTAATATTAAATTCTGACATATTATAACATAAGGAGTTTTTATCAGTCAAACAATCATTATTTATGGTTTTAAGAAGGAATGCAGATTCCTTCGATTGCGCTCAGGATCAAGCCCTTCGACTGCGTTCAGCAGAACCCTCTCTTAACATCTCGTTTTTAAAAATTTTAACCAGAAGCGAATAATACTTTATTTTATATTTATCGGGTTGCTAATTAACATAATCAGGCCAGAAATGTGCCACAGGCGTGGCATTAAAACGCTCTTGCAGGTTGGCCTTGACCTTTTCCACTTCAGATTCGGTAGCGCCCAAGTTAGCGAGATAAGGCAACACGCTCTGGCGCAGACGGCTTATACCGGAAAGACTTTGCCTGGTGAAATCGCCCGTAATAAAATAGGACATAGTCGCAGAATACTCAAGATAAGGGTGGCCATCAGTGTTTAGCTTGGCACCAGAAGCATAATTCGCCAGCGCCCCCTCGCCCATGATGAAACAGGAAAGCACATCATAGCTGTCGCTGATATCTACAGGAGCCAGTTCTGCTTTTATGTTTTCATCAGCCATTCTATCTTGCAAGAGCTGAAAATCCAGGTTCAACTCTGATTGCGTCCCCACCAGGATAAAATAGAAGCGTTGGAAGGAAAACCAGAGGGAGGCATGCGGAAAAACCGACATGAAGGTACGAATGGTCATTTTTATTTCATCTTCAGAAAGAAGATGAAAGGGCAGCCACTGCGCTATTAGTCCATTATTCGTAAGCCGTGCCTTGCACGATTCATAAAATTCCTTGGTATAGAGACTGCCACTGCCGGCGCTCTTCGGAGAGGTGGCATCCACGGTAATGATATCGTATTGTTTATCTGTAACCAAAAGGTAATTGCGACCATCACCTATAATCAGATCCAATGTCGGGTTATTCATCACTCCATGGTTGACCTCGGGGAAAAATTTGGCAGCCTCGACTACCGAGGGCACCAGCTCAACACAATCAAGTGCGGATGGGTTGTAGAGTGTCGCCGTCCAAGATGAGCCTCCGGCACCGAACCCCACGAGGTTTACCCGCGGCTGAGACACCCGGCTCAGCAGGAGTGGCAGGTTCCCCAAGCTACGCTGGGCATCCTGGTGGCGTGGCGTGGTGCCGGCTACAGGGAAGCCGTCAATACTGATGGTCTTGTCGCCAAAAACGTCCTGGTAGACTTTGACAGTGGAACCTATACCCTCTTTGTAATAAAGCAGTCGATCGGTGGATTGCCACTCTATAGGGGAAACGAAGATAATCTGTCCGAGAGAAAGCAGAACGGCCAACGCAGTTATGAAGCAAACAATGCTTACCAATGCGGTTTTTAGTCTGTTTCTGAGCTTCATTACGGGTTCAATCAAAAGGAGCGTCAAGCCTACTATCGTATTGAGGCCGGCTACTAGCATAACGCTATTATAGACACCAATCCAGGGGATGAGAGCAAAGCCGGCGACGAACGAGCCAATAACACCACTCACTGTGTTGGCCGAATAGATATTGCCGATAGCCCCTCCCACTCCAGTCTCGCTTCTGGCATACAGTTTGCTAGCTATCGGAAAGGTAATCCCCATAAGAAAAGTAGGCAGAAGCATAACCAGAAGGGCGCGCCCGAAACGGATACCAGCCCACTGCCACAGGCTGAACGTAGGGTAAAGAATACTGCCCGGGGAACTGCCGATGCTAGCCCCCAGGTTGCCGAAGACCGGGATTGAAATTATCGCCAAGAGGGCAATGAGTACCTCAGCCAGGCCAAACAGAGCAAGCAAGTGTTTGAGACGGTCCACGTAACGGGTAATGACAAGGCTGCCTAAGGCTATGCCTAGAAGGAAAGCTACCAGCATGGTGGTAAAAGCCTGCGCCGTGTTGTCAAGGATAAAAACCAGTGCCCGCGTCCACAGCACCTCGTACGCCAGTGAGCAGAAGCCAGAGATGGCGAAAGCCCACAGAGCCAAGCGGGCTATCCTGGAAGAATAATACGGTTGATTGAGTTTCTCGGCGCCGCCGTTCGAGTCCGCTGCCTGAGAGACTAGGGTAGTTTCTGAATGTCCAGCGGAAACCGTGCGTCTATCCAGCACCAGTATCGCGATAGCAATAAAAATATTTAGCCCCCCTGCTACATATGCCGCCTCGTTAATACCCAGCCAGACAATCAGAAAGAAACCGGTAGCAAAGGTGCCGGCGACAGCGCCCAGGGTATTGACGAAGTAGAGTTGCCCTACACGTGAACCAAGCTGACCGAACCGTCTCACCAGAAAACGGGTGATGACTGGCAGCGTGCCGCCCATGAGAGTAGCGGGGATGAGCAAAACCAGAAAAGACAGGGCCAAGCGAATAAGGCTCAACCAAAGGTAGCCGGCGGTAACATCCTGGTAGATGAAAATATAAAACCTGTCCATAAGGGATAGTAGAAGCGGCATGAGAAAGGCGAAGAGACCCGTGCCCATCTCGAGAAAAGCATAAATTCTGAGAGGGTGTTGATGGCGGTCGGTAAAACGGCCGAAGTAGAAGCTGCCCAGTGCCAAGCCAGACATGAAGGCTGCTAGGGTAGTGGTGGTAGCCAGAGCGGTGCCTCCGAAGACGATGGTGAGCATCTTCATCCATACCACCTCATAAAGCAGCCCGCAGGCGCCTGAGACAAAAAAGACTGCCAGTATGAATGGAATAATCAGACGGTTCTTGGAAGCACCTTGCAACGGAGCAGGCATAACATCTGAAGGCATGGAATTAAGCATATATTACACTCTCATGTCTACCTCTGGCAAGAAAAACAGTTGCCTTCCAAACCGATATCGTTCGCTTTTGGTTGATGCTTTCAAATGGGCGTCAAGAGGGGCGCAGACCTCTCTTGGAAAACCATTTTCCCCACCCCCTTGTGCAGGGGAAGGAGATCAAGGGATAGGGTCAATAAGACTCTCAACCAAATTAGAGCGGAACCTCCAAACCCGGTAAATAGCTGCTCCAATGCAAACGCAAGCTATATTATCGACAATCTAAGTTATTTGACATAACGCAACAGCTTGGACTACTCTTTTTTGCCTGCAATGTAACCAAGCTTTCTGGCGTATCACAGCTTGACAACGGTTTGCTTTGATTGTTAGAGTATAGTAGAGTTTGTTAACCGCTCAAATATAAGATGGCAAAACTGCTTGACAGTATAGACAGCCCCGCCGACGTCAAGAAACTCCCAGCCAAAGAGCTTAACGCACTCGCCGCAGAAATCAGACAGGAGATGGTCAAAACGGTCACGGTGACCGGCGGCCATCTAGCTTCCAGTCTGGGTGCAGTGGAGATCGCTATTGCCCTGCACCGCGTTTTTGACAGCCCGCGTGACAAGATTATCTGGGATGTGGGCCATCAGTCCTATGCGCACAAGCTTCTGACAGGCAGGCGGGAACGCTTTAACACACTGCGCCAGTACGGCGGATTATCCGGTTTTCCATCACGTGATGAAAGCGTTCATGACCCCTTCGGCACTGGACACGCCAGTACCTCCATTTCAGCTGCGCTGGGGATGGCCACCGCCCGCGACCTGGCCGGAGAGCAATACCACGTGGTGGCCGTTATTGGCGATGGGTCTATTACCGGCGGCGTGGCTCTTGAGGCGCTGAACAATACGGCTTCGGCTGGCACCCGACTCATTGTCATTTTAAATGACAATGGAATGTCCATCTCACCTACGGTAGGAGCTATTGCCAGAATACTGCGCAAGGTGCGCTTTGACCGCCATTACTACCAAGCCAACGAAAGTGGCAGACGCTTCCTGATATCTTTGCCACTGGGGAGACAGATGTCCAGTTTTGGCGGCCAGCTCAAACACAGCCTCAAAGGACTAGTCATGCCCAGCATCTTGTGGGAAGAGTTCGGCTTCGCCTATATGGGGCCGATTGACGGCCACGATATAGCCGAGCTGGATTCCGCCCTATCCCAGGCGCGTGACTACAGACACAAACCCGTACTTGTGCACGTGGTCACCACTAAAGGCAAAGGCTATGGCCCAGCCGAGGACGATGCGGTATGTTTCCACGGTGTATCGCCCCAGAGCGGCGCAGCCAAGGTGGCTCCGAGCTACAGTGAGATTTTCGCCCAGACCATGCTGCGCTTGATGCGCCAGGACCCCAAAGTCGTGGTGATTACACCGGCTATGCCTGAGGGCAACTGTCTCAGCATAGTACAGAAGGAGTTTCCTCAGCGCGTCTTTGATGTCGGCATTTGTGAGCAGCATGCCGTCACTTTTGCCGCTGGACTGGCCACACAGGGAATAAGACCAGTAGTAGCGATCTATTCAACCTTCTTGCAGCGCTCTTTCGATCAAATAATCCATGACGTATGCCTGCAGAAACTGCCGGTGGCCTTTGCCATCGACCGAGGTGGCATCGTAGGCGATGATGGCAAGACACATCAGGGTATCTTTGACCTCTCCTATCTACCTCTCATACCCAGCCTGATTGTAGCCGCTCCTAAGGATGAAAATGAACTGCAACACCTGCTATACACTGCAGTTTACGTTGGTCAGCCCATGGCCGTGCGTTATCCACGAGGAAGCAGCTTAGGTGTTCCTATGGATGAAGAGCTTCACGCTATACCTACCGGCAGCGGAGAGATATTGAGAGACGGAATTGAGTTGGCCTTACTGGCAATCGGCGTAAGTGTCCAGACAGCACTGGACGCAGCCAAGGAACTGGCGCAACGAGGTATCGAAGCCACTGTGGTCAACAGCCGTTTTGCCAAACCGCTGGATGCCACTCTCTTGACCGACATCGCCCACCGCATTAAACGCTTGGTTACGGTAGAAGAGAATGTGCTCGCTGGCGGCTTCGGCAGCGCGGTTGCGACGCTGCTGCAGTCCGCCGTAAAAGACACGCAGGTAAGATGTATCGGCATTCCTGACGAATTTGTTGAGCATGGTACTCAGGCTATCTTGCGAGCCAAATATGGGCTGGACAGCACCAGCATAGTAAGACAGATCCTGGATTTCTTCCCCGAGCTTATCGGCCAGAAGGTCAAATCTCTCCAGGCTTGATATAATATTTGATCCCAGCCCAGGACAGGAGAAGATGGATAAAAAGACAATCAGGGACGTGGATGTCGCCGATAAGAGGGTGCTGGCACGCGTTGATTTCAATGTGCCTCTGGATGAAAGGAGCGGACAAATCACCGATGACAGCCGCATCAAGGCCACCGTACCTACTATCGACTACCTCCTAGATCACAATGCCAAGCTCATTCTGTGCTCTCACATGGGCCGGCCTAAGGGCAGGATTGTCCCCGGCCTGAGTCTCAAGGGGGTAGCACAAAAACTTTCCAGCACATTGAGACAACCGGTGGCCTTTGCTCCGGACTGTATTGGACCTGGAGTAGAGGCAATGGTCAGCCAGTTGAAAAACGGGGATATTCTCGTGCTGGAAAACCTGCGGTTCCACCCGGAGGAAGAGAGAAACGATCCCGTTTTCGCCCAGGCTCTCGCCAAGCTGGGCGATATTTATGTGGACGACGCCTTCGGTACAGCCCACCGCGCACATGCTTCCATTGTAGGCATCACCAAATACTTGCCTTCGGTGGCTGGTCTGTTATTGGAAAAAGAAATCAATTCACTCGGCAAAGTGCTGCTCGATCCAGTGCGCCCGTTCGGCCTGCTGCTCGGCGGCGCCAAGGTCAGCGATAAGGTGGCGCTCATAGAGAACATCTTGCCCAGGGTGGACTTTATCATTATAGGAGGCGGCATGGCCGCCACTTTCCTCAAGGCCAAATCATACGAGGTGGGACAGTCGTTGCTGGATGGCAATGTTGATACAGCATCGTATCTGATAGAGAAGGCAGGAAAGAATGGTGTTAAGCTCTATCTACCAGATGATGTGGTGGTGGCCGAAATGGGTAATGATTCCAGGGGAGAGACGGTTACTATCGACAAAATCCCGCCGGACAAGCGTATTGTTGACATTGGTGCGCTCACAATAAGCCGATTCACCAGAATTCTGGAACACTGCAAAACGGTTTTCTGGAACGGTCCCATGGGCATCTATGAAATCCCGCAGTTTGCTGAAGGTACACAGGCGATGGCCAGGATTATCTCAAGCATTAATGCCACCACCATTATAGGCGGCGGCTCGACGGCTGAAATAGTCACCGCTATGAATCTCAACGGCAGGATGACATTCGTATCCACCGGAGGCGGAGCTGCTCTAAAGTTCCTCAGCGGCGAGGCCTTGCCTGGGGTGGAAGCACTCCTGGATAAAACGCCAGCACCATAAGGGGGAAAAGTTGCAGAGCAGCCTGGACTTAATTCGAGAACTGGCCACAACCTCTCCCACCAAGATAGTCCTTTTAGTAATAGATGGACTGGGTGGATTGCCGCATAGCGAATCGGGCAAAACCGAGCTAGAAACCGCCTCTACCCCCAACATGGATAAACTGGCATTCAATGGCAATTGCGGCCTGCTCCAACCCGTGGGAGCCGGAATAACGCCCGGCAGCGCACCTGGCCACTTAGGGCTTTTCGGCTACGACCCTCTAGTTTATACCATCGGGCGCGGAGTGCTGGAAGCGCTTGGAATGGATTTCGACCTCAAGCCGGGTGACATCGCCGCCCGTGGGAATTTCTGCACGCTGGATGCCAGCGGGTTAATCAGCGACCGCCGGGCCGGCCGAATATCCACTGAAGACAGCAAACGCCTAAGCCACCTCTTAGACGGCATCGACATCGACGGCGTCAAAGTTATCGTACAGGCAGTCAAAGAGCACCGCTTGATAGCTGTTTTTCGAGGCGAGGGTCTCCATGAGGAACTAAGCGATGCCGACCCGCAGCAACTAAGAGTGCCACCGAAAGAGGTAGCCGCTCTGAAACCCGTTGCCGAGCACACGGCAAAGATAGTCAACCAATTCCTTGCTGAGGCCAAGAAGCGGCTGACGTCACACCACCCCGCCAACATGATTTTGCTACGCGGATTCTCAAAGCGCCCCAATTTTCCCTCGATGACTGATATATATAAATTGAAAGCGGCTGCCATCGCCAGCTACCCCATGTACCGCGGACTGGCCAAGGCGGTAGGCATGGATGTCCTCAAAACAGGCTCTACGCTGGCGGATGAGCTAGCCACGCTGGAAAAGAATTACGCCTCCTACGACTTCTTCTTTATTCACGTGAAGGGCGCCGACGCCGCCGGCGAAGACGGCAACTTCCAACGTAAGGTCTCCGTTATCGAAGAGGTAGACCGGGCACTGCCGCAGCTGCTGGCCCTCAAGCCGGATGTTTTCATCCTTACCGGCGACCACTCCACACCGGCAACTCTGGCCGGGCACAGCTGGCATCCCGTCCCCTGCCTGCTGCACTCAAGATGGTGCTGCCCGGACAGGCTCACCAAGTTCAGCGAATCCGCCTGTCGACAGGGTGGACTGGGACAATTAGCGGCCGTCTCCCTGATGCCGCTAGCCATGGCGCACGGATTAAAATTGACCAAATTCGGAGCATAAGGCATGCGCAAACCCTTAATTGCCGCCAATTGGAAAATGAACACGACGCCCGCAGAGGCGGTGGCGCTGGTGCGACAGATGTTGCCAGAACTTGAAACCGCTACCGGAGTAGAAACGCTGCTCTGCCCGCCTTTTATCTCCACTCTTGTTGTTGCTGATTTACTCAATCACAGCAGCGTCATGCTCGGTGCGCAAAATGTTTATTACGAGGACAAAGGGGCTTTTACCGGCGAGATTTCGCCGCTTATGCTGGCCGGTGTTTGTCAGTACGTCATTCTAGGGCATTCGGAGCGCCGCAGCCTCTTCGGTGAGAGCAACCAGATAGTAAATAAAAAAGTGAAGGCAGCGCTAAAGGTGGGACTCAAACCCATCCTCTGTGTCGGCGAGAGCCTAGCGGACAATGATGCCGGCAAAACACAGGAAGTAGTCAGCACCCAGCTCAGACAGTCTCTGGATGGCATAAAGGAGGTGGTGGGGCTGGTAGTGGCCTACGAGCCAGTGTGGGCCATTGGCACGGGGCGCGCTGCGAGTGCTGCACAGGCCAACAAGACTATTGAAATGATACGTGATGTCCTTTCAGCCCTGATGGGCTGTGAGGTAGCCGGCGCCACGCGCATACTTTACGGCGGCAGCGTGAATGCGGCCAATATCGCCGAGTTTATTTCCCAGCCCGAAATTGATGGGGCGCTAGTGGGGGGCGCCAGCCTCAAAGCTGCCGAGTTCATCAGCATCGTGAGAGAGTCGGCGGCAGCCAAAAGATGCCACTGACCCCCTGATTATTCCGCTAATTGGTTATGAAGCGCGTTGTGGCGGTTGTCGGGCCCACCGGAGTAGGCAAGAGCACCTTGGCCTTAAGACTGGCCGGAGATTTTAACGGCGAGATAATCAGCGCCGACAGCCGGCAGATTTACCGGTATATGGACATCGGCACAGCCAAGCCCACTCAAACGGAACAATCAAGAGTGCCACACCACCTCATAGATATTATCGACCCTGACCAAAACTTCAGCTTGGCTCAGTATCAAGAACTGGCTTATAAAACTATCGATGAGGTAGATTCTCGCGACCGACTTCCTATATTGGCGGGTGGCAGCGGCCTCTATGTGCAGGCAGTGCTAGAAGGCTGGCAAATACCTCGCGTGGTGCCCGATATGGGCTTTCGTAAACATCTTGAAGAGCGCGCCGCCAGTGGCGAAGCAGAAGAGCTTTACGAAGAGCTTAAACGACTGGATGCAGAAGCTGCCAAGTGCATCGACCCGCGTAATGTGCGGCGCGTTATCAGGGCATTGGAAATTAGGCAAGATTCGGACATAAACTCAAAGCCAGCCAAAACCAAGCCACATTTTGATTACCTGATAATCGGTCTGACCACCACCAGGAAGGTGCTTTACCAACGTATCGATGAGCGTGTAGATGACATGGTGGCCCGCGGATTGGTGGAAGAAGTCAGGAAATTAGTTTATAAAGGATATGGATTGGAATTGCCAGCCATGTCCGGGATCGGCTACCGCCAGATCGGGGCCTTCCTGCAGGGCAAAACTAGCCTAGAAGAATCCATCCGGCGGGTGAAAAACGAGAGTCATCGGCTGGTACGCCAGCAATATAACTGGTTCGGACTAAAAAATGATAGAATACACTGGTTCGATGTGGACAATGAGCCTTATATTGAGATAAAGGCACTGGTAACCGAATTTTTGAAAGCGTAGGGTCTTACAAAATGCACTTCACTAAATTGCAGGGCCTGGGTAACGATTTTGTGCTGGTGGATGCCAGGGATAATAGCCGCGATTGGGCGAGGATGGCAAAGGCCATGTGTCAGCGTCATTTCGGCATCGGAGCCGATGGCTTACTATTGCTGCTTGATTCAGAGAGGGCAGATTTCCGCATGCGTGTCTTCAACCCTGATGGCTCTGAAGCTGAAGCATGCGGCAATGGGTTGCGCTGCTTCATGCGCTATCTGTTCGAC
>Ga0315268_10007595_pt1 | contig 11401 bp, 21 predicted proteins | sample C1_top_MG_FD_204535 | JGI IMG/M metagenome (GOLD analysis project Ga0315268, IMG submission 204535) | Sediment microbial communities from Yellowstone Lake, YNP, Wyoming, USA - C1_top | ecosystem: Environmental > Aquatic > Freshwater > Lake > Sediment | place: USA: Wyoming | collected 2017-08-01 | reverse complement strand
GAGCAAAAACCAAAAACAAATTATTAAATTAAAACCTTTGGGTTTATTAAATAGAGAACAATACTAATTTTACCACAAAAGACGGAAATATAGAAAAATTTTAGTCTTGACAAAAGAAAGACTTATTGTACAATATATTTCGTTATATCCGAATATTGAGAAATAAGGAAATAATATGGAAGAGTTGGCCTATAAGATAAAAGCGGATTTTTTAAAGACATTAGCCCATCCTGTGCGACTCCAGATTGTTGAATTCTTAAAGAATGGCGAGAAGAATGTCGGAGCTATAGTTAAAACTCTCGGCATACCTCAATCGAGTCTTTCCCGGCACCTGTTGGTTTTGAGAGAAGGTGGTATTTTAAAGTCAAGGCAACAAGGGACGACTATATATTACAATATTGAAGACCACGACATCTTTCAGGTGTTGCGTCCGATAGCGGAAATGCTGCGTAAGAAACTTAAAAGAACAGAGTCAGTCTTAAGTAGTTTAGGCAAGGAAAAGTAGGTTTTCAAAAAGAAGGAGAGGCAAAATAGAGAAAACAGCAGAAATGTCGGGTCTTGGTGTTTTTTGGAAGCAGTTTTGAATTTTTGATTGAAGTAAGAGCTAAAAAATAGCTTTTATATAAATTTAGATACCATTTTAACAGGCCTCATAGTTCTAGATATTTTTTGGAGTTCTTCCCGCCAAGACCCTCACAATCATTCAACTAAAAATTAACGTTTGGGCAATCTTTATTGAAAGTTGTATTATTTTAAGGAGTCAAGTTTTTTATGGGGAACGACAAATCCTTGTTTCTCGAAGATAGGATAAAAATTATTATTGCTGGCGTGCTGTGTGTAGAAGAAGATAAGGTTAGGAATGATGCCCTGTTGGATAAAGATTTAGGAGCGGATTATTTAGATAAGGCGGTCATCCAGATGAGTTTGGAGGATGCATTCAACATTGTCGTCCCGGATAAAGACATAGCCGATAAAAATAAAGTCTCAGAGATTATAGATTATATAAAGAAAAGGACAGATGCTGCAGTTTCGAGGTAGGAATATAACCAGCGAATTTGATTTGTTGAGGGTAAAGGTTCAGGCAATCGATTTTATTAAACCCATCAAATTCCAGAATTCAGACCTCGAGAAATTAGCAGATTTGGTATTTGAATTGGCTAAAGAGTTAATTTTCAATCAGGTTGATGCCTACATCTGTTTAAACTGTTATAAGCTGGAGCGGAAAAAAGGCTTAGAGATCTATGTATATAACAAAAATATCTCTCTAGAAAAAGCGCAAGAAGTTTTAAATAATAACTGCAACCTAAGCAAAAAGGGCATCTCCTTAGATAAAAATTCAGGATTCTTAGATAAATTTGAGTTAAAGAAAGAAGTAAAATCAGGTATTGAAATCAATATTCTCAAATGGTCAAAATTATAGAAGAATCTGCAAGCCAGAAGGCCGTGGTTTGGCTTCCTATAGCCAAAGCCACAAGCCAGAAGGCCGTGGTTTGGCTTCCTATAGCCAAAGCCACAAGCCAGAAGAAAAAGATAGGACAGTTAACTCTTGAAGGGGATAAAGTAACCATTAGCTTAAATTACAGTTTATGCACAAATTGCGGCCTCTGCATAAGCAATTGTCCGCATAATGTCTTGATTTGGCAGGAGAAAATATTTGAGAGGAATAATAAAATGGATATTGTTCAGATTAGCGATTTATCTAAATGTAGCGCTTGCGGGAGATGCCAGGAGATTTGTAAGCCTAGAGCAATAGTTATTAAATAAAAGAGTATAAATTTGTGCGAAAAGAATCAACGAGTAATTCTAAATTCACCTGCGAGTCGTGTTTTAAGAAAGTCTGTATGGTTATAAAAGAATACGGAACAGGCAGATGGTTATGTTATGACTGTCATTTTCAAAAAGAAGTCGCTAAAAACACAAGAGAAGCATTGCTAAAGGGTAATAAAAATGTTTAAAGTAGGCGATAAAGTAATTCATAATTCTTACGGGTTATGTGAGATTGCGGCAATTGAAACTCAAGATACCTATTATGGCAGACAGGATTGTTACATTATCTATATGAATAAAACCAAAATAATGATTCCTGTTGCTCATTCTGAGATGCTGCGCTACCCAATAGGAAAGGAAGAAATTCCTAGAGTGCTTGATAGGCTCAGCAATACCGAAAATTTGCCGGAAGAGCTACCTTCTGAAGAGCGTATTAAACTCTTTTCCGATAAATTCAAAACCAACGATATCTTAAAAATCTCCGAGATACTGAGAGATATGGCGTTTTTAGGCGAAACGGATAAGTTAAAAACGTAGGAGAAGAATTTACGCGAACGGATCAATAAACTATTATCGAATGAATTATCTTTTGTTCAAAACATTACCAAGGCAGAGGCTTTAAAAACTATTAATAACTGTTTGAGGAGGGGTAAGGAGAGCGCGAAATGTCGCAGGAAATAAAATTAAGGGTAGGTGATACAATAGAATATTCAAATGGTCAAAAGGGGTTAATTGAAAAAATCAGGATAATTTCAACCGGTAAGTTTCTTGAGGAATACGAATACGACGGTGACGGCCATGATTTAGTATTGACCTTGCGGGTTGATAATAGCGTGACTAACCTTTGGGTCAAAAATACACGTATCCATAAAGCTCCGGAAGAAAAGAAAGGATAAGGCGTGTCTCCTTTTATACGGACTATCCAAGGCAAAATTTTTGGCATCGATCATAACAAGAAACATTTTTCTTTGGCTATAGAAGAAACTTTGAGTGGAGTAGCTCAGAAGAAAGAGGTAGATTTCTCGCTGGATCCCAATGTAAGAATTACAAATATCTCTAATCAGCCAATGAAACTTGTGGGTTTGAAAGCGGACGATAAGGTAGAAGTCGGCTATACAAGGGATAAATCCCAAAGGACCGCCTTATTTATTAAAGTTATAGGCTAATACAGATGGAAATCTTTGATTTGGGTATTGGTTGGGATAATGAAACAGATGATGAGTTTGTTAAAGACCTCAATGACCACGCCCTAAAAGAAGGTTTAAGGCCGTATTTAATCCACGCCTACAATTTCTTTTTTTCCTTAAAAGATATTACTGATGGCGAGCTTTCCTTTCGTTGTTTTTTTGACCGCTCTTCGGATGACAGTTCTACTTTTGGCGGCTTGGCGGATTTTCTTAAGCAAAAGGATATTAATTTTATTAATCATCCCGATAATGTAAAAAATTCTATAGAGAAATCTAAAATACACTCCATGTTTATCAGCTACGGTTTGCCTGTTCCGAAAACAGTTTTCATAAAGCCTCAAGAGGAAAAACAAGTCCTGGAAGCTAAGATTCAGCATGTTTCAGTACCTTGTATGTTTAAGTCAGCATTTGGTTCTTGTAGTGAAGACACGGCTTTGACTATAAATTCTTTAGATGACGCCTTGAGATTAATGGGGCAAGAGGAAGATAAGTCTTATTTTGCACAAGAGCAAGTTTCGCCAATAAATTTAGAGAATAAACCCGCCTGGTTTAAGGTTTTATATTGCCTTGGAGAAATAATTCTTTGCCGTTTGGATCCTCTAACTCGAGAGCACGAAACACTTTCCTTAAGGCAAATATATCGTTTAGGATTACATGAAATTTGGCCCATAACAAAGAAGATCAAACAGGCATGCAGATTGGATTTGTTCTCCACAGACATAGCCATGAAAGAGAAGGGAAAATTTCTCATAGTTGACTATGTAAATTATAGGCCAGATATGCGTAAAAAGTCTAAATTCAAGGATGGGTTACCCGATGAGATCGTAGATAAGATTATCGGAAATATCATAGCTTTTGTAAAACAAAAATAGGGAAAAGCTAAAAAATAAAATGGGTTATAGGATTCTCGATGTAAAAGTAGCAAAGGTTGACCCTGAAAGAAATAAACTAGTTATAAAAAGGGAAAAAGTCAGAGCGGGAAAGACAAGGTACCTAAAAAATATTTTTGTGGTTGATGCCTCTACTTTGATTATCGCCACTGATAACTGTACCATTACGCTTTCAGAAATAAAAGTCGGCAATAGAGTAACAATTGATTTCATAAAAACCCAAGATAAAAAATTGTTGGCAAAAGGGATAAGTGTTCTGAACTAAGAGGTATTAACATTTTAATTCAAAGCCCAGAAGTTACGAAGTGAACAAGAAGATTGAAAGAATTAGTAACGTTTCCGTATTAGATATTGAATTAGCCACCGGTAAACTTACAGTATGGCGTAAAAAACATGAGCCTGGAAGAGCGGTTGATGTATTGACCACTTTTTTTATTGCAAAAAGTGCCCAGATTAAAGATGTATATGGCAGTACGTTGCTTCTTTCTAAGATTAAACCGGGCAGCAGAGTTACTGTCGATTATATAAAAGATAATGATGGCAGATTTATCGCTTCAAATATTGTAGTAACAGTCAAATCACAAGGAAGGAGGTGAGGGGGGATGGTTAAAGTAATGAAGCTCGCGCTAGTGTGTTTAGCAGTGGTCGGGTTGGTGGGGGTAGCACTTCCGGTCTATGCGCAGGAAAAGGCAGGACAGGAGGTTATCTCGGTTTCAGGCGAAGTGGTTTCCGTAGACCTGGTAAAATCCGAAGTTGTGGTAAAGCAGCTAAAAGATGCAGTTACCAGCACCTACGGGAATACTACTTTTAAAGTAGCACCTGAAACAAAAATCACCAAAGGCGATGCTACATTGAAGCTTTCTGATTTGAAAGCAGGAGATAATGTAACGGTGAAGTCTACTGTTGATGCGTTAGGAAAGCAGAAAGTAGAAAGCATTGCTGTAGAAGTCAAATAGGTAGCATCGGTTAAATAAAACAACAAAATAGCGGCGGCTATCGTAGTTATTTTATTAAGTTAGTCGCCGCTATCTCCCTAACAAAAATGAAATGGTTATTTATCATAATATTGGTGGCTATATTGGCCGTTCCAGTTATTTCCGGGATTAATTATTTGCGGGAAAATGACTTAAAAATATTTAGACATCCAGCCAAAGAAGACTTAAGGGAAGAGGAGCTGTTGGGTTCTGATGAGACCAATAATTTTCGTGTAGCCCAGATACAGAATGCACTAAAAAGTTTCGGCTATGATACAGGCGTTATTGATGGTAAGTTAGGAAAGAATACAAGAAAGGCGATAAAGGAATTCCAAGTTGTTAAAGGAATTGCTCCAACAGGTAAGATTGACTCTCGGACCTATTTTGAGCTATTAGAAAATCCCAGGATAGAAACAAAAGAAACTAAAACTACAGTTTTAGCTGAAAAACAAAAGGCTGATTTAGAATTCAAGAACGTTATTCGAGAGAATACTGCATCCGAAGATAATAAGACAATAGAAAATCCTCCAGAAACAACAGTGCAATTGCAACCTAAGGCGGCAATACAAAATAACAAGTTTGTTAAGAAAAACAAAACTGACAAAAGGGTAGGTTTAAAATATTTTCAATCAGTGTTAAAAAGATTGGGATTCTATAAAGGGAAAATTGACGGTATAGCAGGTAAAAATACGCGCTTGGCGATAAAAAAATATCAGAAAACACGCGGCCTTAAAGCTGATGGAATTTTAGGGAATATGACAAAACTATGCTTGGCTAAGGAGGGATAAAAAATGAGATGGAGATGGTTGTTAGTTCTACCATTAGTTTTACTGCTTGTTGGCTGTTCTACAGTTTCCAGTAAAAGGATAAATAGTTTAGAAACAAAAGTAGGGGCATTAGAAGCAAAAGTTGATTCGGTTGAGCAAAGACAATCTGCTATAGAAGGACAGACTGGGGAGTCGCGGGAGTCAGTGGGATATTTAAAAGGAAAAGTAGATTCGCGCGGCCCTTCCACTGTAGTTGTTACTGGGCTTAAGGGTAATGAGGGATATCTCTATAAATCTGGCAAGAAGTCCTTAACCCATAAGGATATCCAACTTGCCTTAAAGAACGCCGGTTTTTACAACGGAACTATTGATAGCAAGATCGGGAAAAATACCAAAAGGGCGATTAGGGAATTCCAAAAGACCAATGGCTTAAAGGCTGATGGCATTGTCGGCCCAAAGACAAGGGATTTGCTTCTACAATACTTAACACAAGAGGTAAAGTAAAAGTAGTTTAAAGAGATTCCTCATGAATATTGCTCTGATTATTTTTGTTTTAACCTATATTATTATCGGCATACAAAATATCCCTAACCTGCATATCAACCGACCAGCAGGCGCGCTTTTGGGTGCAGTGGCAATGGTTTTGTTTGGCGTCATCAGCCTTAAAGAGGCGTACGCAGCGATTGATTTGGATACCATTTTATTTATCTTGGGGATGATGATTATTGTCGCCTATACGGAACTGTCGGGGTTTTTCCAGATAGCCGAGGATTTTATTCTTAAAAGCGCAAAAAATGCTTCAGCGTTACTCTTATTTTTGGTTATTGTCTCAGGGTTACTTTCCAGTTTATTTATGAACGATACTATTTGCCTAATATTGACGCCCATTGTTTTACGGCTTACGCGCAGAGTTTACCTTAACCCCATTCCCTATCTTATAGCACTGGCTACTTCTTCTAACATTGGCAGTGTTATGACTATTATTGGAAATCCCCAGAATATGCTCATTGGTCTTTATTCAAAAATTCCTTTTTTGGAGTTCCTAAAGATTTTAGCTCCGGTTACGGTTATCGGATTATTGATAAATTTCTTAGTTATCCGTTTTATTTATCGAAAAGAAATTGCCCATAAACCTATAGTGATAACAGAAAATGATTCTTCAAGAATAGTAGTTCAAAAAGAGCTGCTTTTTGTTTCCTTTTTTGCGCTAGCTCTGCTTTTGGTTTTTCTGTCTTTGGGGTTTAGTCCGCCTGCTGTAGCTATAACTTTAGCCTGTTTTCTTATTTTGGCCGGGGCGACTAAGCCAAGAAAAGCTTTAGAGGAAGTAGACTGGAGCCTGCTATTATTTTTTGCCGGTTTGTTTATTGTGATGAAAGGCGTAGAAAAATCCGGTATCATTACTTCCATATTTAGTTATGTGCAGCATTGCCTTAGCGATGGAAAATTAAAACAAATTGTTAATTTATCTTTAGGCTCAACGGCAGTTTCAAATATCGTTAGTAATGTCCCGGCAGTAATCCTATTTTCACATTTCTTTGCGAATTTGGCTAATTCAAAGCTTGCCTGGCTTACCTTAGCGATGTCTTCTACGCTGGCAGGTAATCTGACCATTATCGGCTCAGTTGCCAATATTATTGTTTTTGAATCGGCAAGGGATGAGGTAAAGGTGGGTTTCTTTGAATATTTAAAAGTAGGTCTGCCTTTAACTTTTATTACTTTGTTCCTTGGCGTATGTGTTCTGGTATTTTTAGGTTGAAAGAAGGTGATATTATGAAGTCATTTTTGATAAAAATCTTGATACTGATTTTTTTAATTACTCTCGCCACCTCTTCATTTGCCTTAGATAAACAAGAGCGCAGGAAAAAAGAATTGGACGAATTACAAAAAAAATTCTCCTGGTGGCCTACAGATGCCAAACCCAGCCCGATAAAAGACGAGGAACGTGGCGGTTATTGGTGGTGGCCGAACCAACCCGGTAAAGTTATGCCCTGGGGAAACCGAGGCTATGTTTATGTATATAAAATCATCTTCGATTATAAGGCAGAAGAGCTTCCACCGCCCAAGCCAAAAGAACTGAGGCCATCTTTACTTATAAAGAAGATAATCAAGAATGTTAAGATTTACTTTGACTACAATAAAGCTGATTTAAGGGATGATGCCGCAAAAATACTGGAGAATGCTGTAAGCGCCCTTAATAAAAATCCAGAGACAAGTATCCTTATAACCGGAAATTGTGATATCCGTGGCTCAGAGGCATATAATGAGAAGTTAGGAAAGCGTCGCGGCGAAGCGGTAAAGAAGTTTATGCTCGATAATGGCGTATCAGAGAGCCGCATTCGCATTGTTAGCAGGGGAAAATTAGATGCGGTTGCTCCTATTACTGATTTGACAGGTATGCAGAAAGACCGCAATGCACAATTTATGATTGCTGAGGTAGAAGAAGTAATGATTCCTGCGCCAGAAGTTCCTCAAATACAGCAGGAAGCCAAACCAGTAGAGGAAGGTAAGTATATTATCGAGAAAGAAGAGCGCGTCGAATCAGCCGTAAAAGTTTCGCAAAAAGAATACATTATTCAAAAAGGCGATTCGCTTTGGAAGATAGCCGAAAAAGAGATGGGATCGGGTCATCGCTGGAAATACCTTTACGAGTTAAATAAGGAGCGAATTAAGAATCCCAATAAGCTCAAGGTTGGTCAAAAAATTATTATACCTATCGAATAGGAAGAAGATTATGAAGAAGATAAAGATAACGCAGGAGTTTCTAAAATTTATTGAATCTTACGGTATCATGGGAGTTGCCATAGGTATTGTAATGGGGCAGGCGGTAGCCAAAGTCATCACGGTTATTGTAGAAGCCTTAATTATGCCCTTACTCGAGGTTATGCTTCCGGGGAATAAATGGCAGGAGGCTGTTTTTCATATTGGCAGGGTTAATATTAAAGTTGGTTTAATCATAGCAGCTTTAGTTGACTTTTTTGCGATTTCGCTGATAGTATTCTTTGTGGTTAAATATATATTAAAGGTTGAGACAAAAGGAGGTGAGCAAGATGGCATTTGACAATTTTTCTAAAGTTACAACCAGCCGGAGTTTCCCAAAGGTTGATGAGGCTAAAATGCAGCAGATGATTAGGGAAATGGCTTATCAAATATGGGAACGGAAAGGAAAACCTTCTGGTAAAGATTGGGAGAATTGGCTTCAGGCAGAAAAACAAATTCGTGCAAAATCCAAGTAAAGGAGGTGAATGAAAATGGCAAGGAAGAAAAAACCCGGTGTTTCTCCTGTGACACCACAGAAGACCGAGAACCAACCCGCTCAGGCTCCCTCTCAGACCCCTCAAGCTCCATCTGGAGGTCAGTCTTCTACTCCTCAGGCACCATCCACTCCCCAGAAAGCTCAATGATGGGGTATCCTAAGTATGGGATGGCTTAAGTCCGAGACTTGTGCTGTCCCATACTTTATTCCTTATTCTAGAGAGAAAGGATAAAGTTAAGTATGACAGAGGGAGTCAAACACAGGGATATAAAACTGCCAGATTTACTCAAAGAAAAATACATTGAACTAGATTTGAAGGAAAAAGAAAAAACTAAGTTAATTGCTGAATTAGTAGATATAGTTGCTAAGCCTAACCTAGTAAAGGACGGGAAAGCTCTATTTAAAGCCATTTTAGAACGAGAGAAATTAGGCTCTACGGCTATTGGTAATGGCATAGCCATACCTCATGTTAAAATTAAAGGAGTTAAAAAACCATTGCTTATCTTAGGTAGGTCAGCCGAAGGCGTTGATTTCGAGGCTTTGGACGGAGAAAAGACTCACTTATTTTTTATGCTCATTTCACCCCAAGAGGAAGTTGGTCTTCATCTTAAGATCTTAGCTAAAATTTCGCATTTAGTAAAAGATAAATTTATAGTAGAGCGCTTAAAGAAAGTAAAGGGCAAACACGAGATTTTCGAGATAATTTCTGGCTTTGAGAGATATTTTAAATAAAAAATATGAAGAAAAGATTAACGGAACAGACAACCCTGTTTATAAGTGTTATTAAATGGTTCTTTTTGGCTAGCCTCATTGGGATTGTTGTGGGTTTATCAACCACACTCTTCCTGAAAACGTTAGAGCAAAGTATCGTTTTTATCACTCGCTACCCCTACTATTTTCTCTTATTGCCTTTTGTACTATTTCTAGTTTCTTGGGGAGCTTATTATTTTTATCCTAAAGCTCAAGATTATACGACCGATAAGGCAATTGAATCAATAAATAGAACAGGGCAGATTTCCTTTCCTTCTATCCTTAAAGCATTTTTTCTTCCGGTTTTAACCATTGCAAGTGGCGGTTCAGCAGGTAAAGAGGCGCCTTGCGCGGATGTAGGCGCGGGCTTGGGATCAATATTAGGCAGTATTTTGCGCTTCAGTGATGAAGACAGGAAAAAACTAATGATTTGCGGGGTAGCCGCAGGTTTTGCCAGTGTTTTTGGAGTGCCTATCTCAGGAGCAATTTTTGGTTTAGAGGTTCTTTATGTCGGTAAGATTTTCTATGATGCCCTTTTCCCGTCACTTGTTTCTGGAATAGTATCCTATCAAGTTTCTTCTGCTTTTGGAATTAAATATTTTTACCGGCCTATAAATTTAGCGCCTATTTTTAGTAATGTATTTTTTCTTAAAGTGGTACTTGCAGGGGTATTTTTTGGGCTTTGTTCTTTTCTGCTAGTAGAGATATTAAAATTATCCGACTGGTTATCAAAAAAACTACATATTTGGTCTCCCTTAAAAGGTATCGCTGGAGGTTTGGTTTTGGTGTTTCTTACTTTTATTTTTTCCTCACAATATCTTGGGTTAGGCCTTGAGACTATCCAGGCTTGCCTTGAGGGAGGAAAAATCATCTGGTATGCGTTCCTGGCGAAAATTCTTTTTACTTCCATTACTCTTTATTTTGGTGGTTACGGGGGGATCGTTACGCCAATATTTTTTATCGGCGCAACATCGGGTGTTTTATTCGCAGAGATTTTTAAATTAGATATAGCAACTTTTTCTGCCATTGGGTTAGTAAGTCTTCTGGCAGGGGCAACTAATACTCCGATTGCCGCAAGTATAATGGCGGTAGAGTTGTTTGGGACAAAGATAGCGCCTTATGCTGCGTTAGCCTGTGTGGTGAGTTTCCTGATGACCGGACATAGAAGCGTATATCCATCGCAGGTGTTAGGTATTAAGAAATTTTAATCACTATGAATAGAAATAAGAGAGGCTTTTAAGGTTATGAAAAGTGATAAGAGGGGAGGTAGGAAATATGAAAGTTGGCATAAGCTTAGAGGATGAGAATGGGTTATATAGTAATGTTTGTAAGCATTTTCAAGAAAGCAGTCAGTTTTTTATTTTAGATATCGATAAAAATAAAATTATCAGTAGCAGGATTGTTCCAAATCATGTTCAGCATAATGACAAAGAATGTATAGTGGCTGACGAGATATTGAAATATAGAATAACCCATATAATCACAGGAAGTATGGGGGTGGCTGCGCAGAAAAGATTTGCGGAAGCCAGCGTTCGAGTATTTAGATATTCGGGCAAGGTAAAGGACGCCATTGATAATTTTCTAAAAAAGAATGTAGAACTTGCTAAAAAAGTCGAGTTTTCTGATACGTAATCCCCCATTCGCCTTTCTAACTAATTAATTTTTTCCAACTATAAAATCCAAGCCGTTCACATTGCTCGCAATTTTTCTTTCCTTATCCGTCTTTTGTGGTAAAATTAGTATTGTTCTCTATTTAATAAACCCAAAGGTTTTAATTTAATAATTTGTTTTTGGTTTTTGCTCTTTTTTTTCT
>Ga0315268_10007594_pt1 | contig 11401 bp, 8 predicted proteins | sample C1_top_MG_FD_204535 | JGI IMG/M metagenome (GOLD analysis project Ga0315268, IMG submission 204535) | Sediment microbial communities from Yellowstone Lake, YNP, Wyoming, USA - C1_top | ecosystem: Environmental > Aquatic > Freshwater > Lake > Sediment | place: USA: Wyoming | collected 2017-08-01 | reverse complement strand
CCCGGCACCTCCAGAAAACTGGGGGGCTTGTACCCGTCGAAGGCCAGTTCCGTATAGGCGGCGTCATGCACCGCAGTGAGACGATGCTCCCGGCAGAAATCCACCACTTCGGCGAAAAATTTCTTACTGGCCACCGCCCCGGTGGGGTTGTTGGGGTAATTGAAGAAAAACAGCCTGGCGTCCCGGGCCACCAGCGGCGGGATGGATTTCAGCTCGGGCAGAAAATGATTTTCCCGGCTCAGGGGCACAAAGTAAGCATAAGCCCCGGCAAAGAGGCTCCCCATCTGGTACACCGGGTAAGCCGGGCTGGTCATCAGGTTGATATCCTCGGGGTTGTTCACCCCCAGGGGCAGGTGGGCCAGACCTTCCTTGGAGCCGATGAGGGTGATGACTTCGCTCTCCGGGTCCAAGCTCACCCCGAAGCGGCGCAGGTACCAGTTGGCCACCGCCTCCCGAAAGAGGTTCATCCCGGAGTAGAGGGGGTAGCGGTGCGTGCCGGGGTCTTGCACCGCTTCCCGCATTTTCTCAACAATAAAATCCGGCGTGGGCAGATCCGGGTCTCCCACCCCCAGGTCAATGATGTCCACTCCCCGGGCCCGCACCTCTTCTTTCATTTCGTCGATCTTCTTGAAGAGATAGGGGGGAATCTGCTGCAAGCGATGGGCGGGCTCAAAAAAATGGATCATTCAGTGGGTTTCCTCCGCTACCAGGCGATTGCGTAGCCGGCCGATGCCTTCCACCCTAACTTCCACCACGTCCCCGGGCTGCATGGGGCCGATGCCCGCCGGGGTGCCGGTGGCGATGACGTCCCCGGGCAGCAAGGTCATGATCTGGGAAATAAAGGACACTAACTTGAACACCCCGAAGATCAGGTTGCCGGTGGTGGAGTGCTGGCAGCGCTTGCCGTTTAAATATGCCTCCACCGTGAGGTTGTCAGGATCTGAAATCTCCGTTTCAATCCAAGGCCCCAGGGGGGCGAAGGTGTCGAAGCTCTTGGCACGGGTCCATTGCCCGTCTTTTTGCTGGAGGTCACGGGCAGTGACGTCATTGATGGCCGTGTAACCCAGGATATAGTCCTTTGCCGCAGTTTCCATCACCTGGTGGCAGGGTTTGCCTATTACCACCGCCAGTTCGGCTTCATAATCTACCCGCTTTGACATGGCCGGGTAAGCGATATCTTCATCCGGGCCGATCACTGACGTGGAGGGCTTCATGAAGAGCAGTGGTTCCTCGGGCAAAGAGGCGCCGATCTCCTTGGCGTGGTCCTTGTAATTCAACCCGACGGCGACGATCTTGGAGGGCTCGCAGGGGGCGAGCAAAGTCACCTCCGGCAGGGACATAATCTCCCCGGTGGTATTTTGCAGCCCATCATAGGGAGTTTCCCACAAGACCGAGATTTTCTCGCCGGCCAGGATGCCGTATCCCATCCGTCCCTGCAGTGCAAATCTGACGATGCGCATTCGCTGGCAACTCCGGTAAAATACCCTTTGGTTTATATGGTCTGCCCCCTCACCCCAGCCCTCTCCCCCCGGCGGGGGGAGCAAATGTAGGGCGGGCATTGCCCGCCTTTTTTAACCGAAATTCAATAGTGGTGGGCGGTGCCCACCCTACATGTTACTGACAGCTCCTACTTCAACCCCAACACATCCTGCATGTCATAGAGGCCGGGGGGTTGTTTGACCACCCAGAGGGCCGCCCGGACCGCGCCCCGGGCAAAATTGTCCCGGCTGTGGGCCCGGTGGATCAACTCCAGGCGCTCGCCGATGCCGCCGAAGAGCACGGTGTGCTCCCCGACGATATCCCCGGCCCGGACCGTCTGGAGGCCGATCTCCTGTTGGCGGCGCTCCCCGATGAGGCCTTTGCGGGCATAAACCCCCACCTCTTCCAGGTCCCGTCCCAGGGCCTGGGCGATCACCTGGCCCAGTTTGATGGCGGTGCCGCTGGGGGCATCCTTCTTCATGCGGTGGTGGGCTTCCACGATCTCCACATCATAGCTGTCCCCCAGCACCCGGGCGACGTCGGCCACCACCTTGAAAAGCAGATTCACCCCCACACTCATGTTGGGGGCAAAAACCAGGGGGATGCGCGTCCCCAGGGCGCGAATCTCCGCCAACTGCGCCGGGGAAAAGCCGGTGGTGCCCAGAACCATGGCCTTGTCGGCCTTCACCGCCTCCCGGAGATGGGCCAGGGACGGCTCCGGATGGGTGAACTCGATGAGCACGTCGCCCCCGGCCAGAACCTCGGCCAGCGACCCGGCCACCGGCATCTCCTTCCGGGTCAGACCCACCACTTCCCCCACATCCCGGCCCACCGCAGCATGGCCGGGACTCTCCACCGCCCCCGCCAGACCGATCCCGGGAGCGGCCTCAATCAGGTGTACGATGCGGCCTCCCATGCGCCCGGCGGCGCCGGAGACGATTGCTTTGACCATAAGGCCTCCAAAGAAGCTGTCAGCAGTCAGCAGTCAGCTTTCAGCTAAAGACCAAGAACGAATCTCAAAATATGCCGAAGTATTGCAGGCTACATTGGCTTTAAGTCTTTTTTCTTTAAGCTGACCGCTATCCTTTAATCAACCCGTACTGCTGCAGCACTTTCCTAAGGCGTTCTTCGTTGGCGGGTGACATCGGGCACAGGGGTTGTCTGATCTCGCCGGTGATTTTGCCCATCAGTTTCAAGGCGGTCTTGGCCGGGGCCGGGTTGGTCTCGTAGAACATGGCTTCCATCAGAGCCCACAATTTGTAATGGAGCTGCTTGGCCCCCTCCAGGTCCCCCTTGAGGAAGGCGTTGCACATCTCGGCCGTGTCCTTGGGGGCCACGTTGGAGACCACGGAGATCACGCCTTTGCCGCCCACGGCCATCAAAGGAAAAGCCGTGAAATCGTCGCCGGACAGCACGGTGATCTTGTCGCCGCAAAGTTCCAGGGTCTTGGCGCCCTGTTTCAGGTCCCCGGTGGCGTCCTTGAGGCCGACGATATTGGGGATCTCCGCCAACCGGGCCATGGTCTCCGGCAGCAGGTTGACGCTGGTGCGGCCGGGGACGTTATAGACCACGATGGGGATCTTGGTCTGGGAAGCCACGGTTTTGTAATGCTGGTACAGACCCTCCTGGGTCGGTTTATTGTAGTAAGGAGTGATCATCAGGGCAGCATCCGCCCCGGCTGCCTGGGCGTGCCGGGTCAGGTCAATGGATTCGGCGGTGCTGTTGGAGCCGGTGCCGGCGATCACCGGAACCCGTTTTTTCACCTGGGCGAGGCAGATTTCCACCACCCGTTTGTGTTCATCGTGGGACAGGGTGGGGGCTTCGCCGGTGGTGCCGCAGGGCACGATGCCGTGCACGCCTCCCTGGATCTGGAACTCAATGAGTCGCCGGTAAGCCTCCTCATCCAGGCGGCCGTCCTTGAAGGGAGTGACGATGGCCGTGATGGCTCCCTTTAACATAAGAAATCTCCTCCTTACTTCAGTTCGTCCATCCAGAGTTCACCCCGGTAAACCACCAGGGCTTCGCCTTCCAGAAAGATCTCCGTGAGATTATCCCCCTGCCCCGCAAAAGAAACCGTCAGAATCTCTCCCCCCCGGGTCTGGACGGACACCGGGGAGGCGGCCTGGCCGAGGTGGGCGGCGATCAGGGCCGAGGCCACGGCGCCGGTGCCGCAGGCCAGGGTCTCATTCTCCACGCCCCGCTCATAGGTCCGCACTTCCAGGCCATGGGGGCCGGTGACCCGGATAAAATTGACGTTCGTCCCGGCCGGTTGAAACAGGTTATGGAAGCGCACCGCCCGGCCCCAGACCTGGACCGGGACTTTTTCCAGTTCATTGACCTGCACCACCACGTGGGGCACCCCCACCCGGACGAAATGGCCGTGCAGCACTTCGCCTTCCAGGGGGATATCCAGGTGCCGCCGGTATTCCCCCACGCCGGTCATGGCCACCTTGACCCGGCGGCCGTCCACTTCGGCCCGGATGACGCCGGCCAGGGTCTCAAAGCTGAGCTGAGGGGCGGCCAGGCCGTTCAGCACGGCAAATCGGGCGGCGCAGCGGGCCCCGTTGCCGCACATCTCCGCCTCGGAGCCGTCGGCGTTGTAAAACCGCCAGCGGAAATCCGCCCGGGGACTGGCTTCGATGAGAATCAGGCCGTCGGCGCCCACGCCCACCTTGCCGGCGCAGACCCGGCGGGCAAAGGCAGGCTGCTCTGCCATGGCCAGGAAACCCTGGCGGTGGTCCACCAGCACGAAATCGTTGCCGCCGCCGTGCATCTTGTAAAAGGCAATGTGTTGTCCGGTCGCCGCTTCCATTGTAACCATCAGGGGGTTTTCTCGTTCCCAAGTTAAGACCTCTGCGAAAAGCCTGTTTGTTCATCCTGAGCGAAGCGAAGGATCTCGTATTTGCTCGTAATTTTGAGATTCTTCGGTCGCTTCGCTCCCTCAGAATGACAGTTGAGAGGATTTTCGCAGAGCTCCCAAGTTGCACTTGGGAACGCCATTTACCGCCAAGCTAAGGCAATGTAGGGCGCGTTCCACGCGCCATTCTTGGTGCGTAAAACGCACCCTACATCTCAACTTTTCGAAGCAGGAGCTTGGAACCAGGAAAGGCCATCTTCAGCCCCCATCCGAAAAATGAAAAATCGCCCCTATCCCCCTTTAGGAAGGGGAAATAACTGAAGAGCCCTTCTCAAAGGGGGGGATGCTTAAAGTCCCCCTTTCTCAAAGGGGGATTCAGGGGGATTTTTTAGCAATTCTATCAGGTTAAAAACCATCATGAAGAATTTTTTAGGAATTCCGGGATAATTTCGCCCCAAATGAGATGACGGTATGTCTCCCTTTTCCTGATAACATAAAATTCCTCATCTTTCACCAAGATTTCCGCCACCCGGGGCCGGGAGTTATAGTTGGAGCTCATGGAAAACCCATAGGCCCCGGCGCTCATCACCGCCACCAGCTCCCCCGGCTGAAACGCGGGCATCTTCCGGTCCTTGGCCAGGAAATCCCCGGATTCGCAAATGGGTCCCACCAGGGAGGCCTTTACCTCCGGCCGGTGCGCCTCCACCACCGGCCTGAGGGCGTGATAGGAGCCGTAGAGGCTGGGGCGGGCCAGGTCGTTCATACCGGCGTCCACCACGATGAAATGCCGGGCGTCGTTGCTTCCCTTGGTGTAGAGCACCCGGGTGACCAGGATACCGGCGTTGCCCACCAGCACCCGGCCCGGCTCCAGGATCAGGGTGCATTCAAACCCTTTGAGGTTTTCCAGGATTTCTTTGCCGTACTCGGCGGGGTGCGGCGGGGTCTCCTGGTCGTATTGGATCCCCAGGCCGCCGCCCAGGTCCAGATAGCAGATGCGCATGCCTTCGGTGTTCAGGCGGCGGATCAATTCCTTGAGGCGCTTCAAGGCATCCACAAACGGCCCCACCTCGGTGATCTGGGAGCCGATGTGGCAGGCCACCCCCACCACTTCCAGGTGAGGCATGGCCCGGGCCCGGCGATAGTCGTCCAGGGCCCGCTCAATATTGATGCCGAATTTGTTCTTCTTGAGCCCCGTGGAGATATAAGGATGGGTTTGGGGGTCGATATCCGGGTTGATGCGCAGACTCACCGGGGCTTGCTTGCCCAGGCGGCCGGCCAGGCGATCGAGTTCCCCCAATTCCTGGGAGGATTCGATGTTGAAAAGCAAGATCCCGGCCTTCAGGGCCGCGCGGATTTCCTCGGGGCGCTTGCCCACGCCGGAATAAACGATCTTGCCCGGGTCCACCCCGGCCTCAAGGGCCCGGTAGAGCTCACCGCCGGAAACGATATCCGCGCCTGCGCCCAGGCCGGCGAAGAGGCGCAGGATGGCCAGGTTGGCATTGGCCTTGACCGCAAAACAGACAATATGGGGGAAATCCCGGAATGCCGCGTCGAAGACCCGGTAATGATGACTCAAGGTGGCATGGCTGTAAAGGTAAAAGGGGGTCCCCACCGCCTGGGCGATCCGCCGCACCGGCACCCCTTCGCAATAGATCTCGCCTTTCTGATAATGGAAATGGTGCATTTTTGCAGCTTTCAGCTCGGTTTCTGTTTTCTGTTTTCTGTTTCTGGTTTCTTTTTTACTTACCCTGGGCTGTAAAAAAATTGATTGCCCTGGTGGCACAGGCGTCCCGCCTGGGCACGGCACGCCGTGCCCCTACCGCCTCAACTTGTTCCCAGAGTCTCAAACTCAACTTGGGACCAGCATAAACAGTTTCTTCTTTATAGCTGGCCGCTGATAGCTGACCGCTAATAATGCACCTCCGCGGTCTCCGAGGGGCTGCTTTCGTTGGCCCGCCGGGTGTTATCCACCGCGGTGACGTAATAGTAATATGTCTTACCCCGGGACGCCTGGGCATCCAGGTAATATGGCTTCTTTAAAAGTTCCCGGTTCAAGAGGGTGAACCGGCTTTCGCCCGATTGACGCCGGTACACCCGGTAGCCGGCCAGATCCGGGGCCGGGCTGGCGTCCCACTGCAATTCCATGCCTTTCGGGGTGGCCGCGGCCACCAGGTTCAGGAGCGGCGGAGGCGGCGTGAGCTTCTCGGGCGTGGCCGTGAGAACGACGGAATCCAGGCTCTCCAGGAGATCAGGCCCCACCTGGCGCACCGTTCGCAATTTATAAGTATATGCCACATCGTTCAAGACCGCCACATCTTGATAGACCGCGGCCGTCACGGGCGCCGGCGTGACTTTCAACCATTCTGCCGTCCCCGTGCGGCGGTAAACCACATAGCCGGCCAGGTTCCGAATGGCAGTGCCGTCCGCCATCCGGGTGACCGGGCTCCAGGTGAGTTGCACCAGCCGGTCCCCGGCTTCGGTCTTCAGATCACCGGGGGGCCGGGGCAGCACCCCCCAGGAATGGCTCAGCTCCGGGGACCAGGCCCCCCGGTGGCCGTCCTGGGCGTAGGCCGCCACCTTATAGTAATAATAATGGTCCGGCGCCAGATCCCGGTCCCGGTATAGCATGGCCTCCCCCCGCACCTCTCCGGCCCGGGGATAAGCCAGGTCGATATCGGCCCAAAGCTTGTATTCCGGCAGACAACCCGTCACCGGTTGCACCCCCCCGATATCCGCCCGAAACACCTGGCAGCCCTGGACCTGGGTCAAGGGCTGGCCCATCAGGTTCTCCCGGGGCAGCAGCCAACTCAAGGTGAGACTGTCTCCCTCCTGGGATAGGCGGAAATCCCGCACCGGCCCCGGCAAAGTCTGATCCGGCGATAACGGCACCATCTTCTTGCCGCAGGCCGCGGCGAGCAGGGTAAGGAGGAGGAGCAGGAGAATGCGGGGGGAGGGCCAGGGGCCTGAGCACAGGCGGGAACGCCTGTGCCTACTGGCCCTCCCCCCGCACCCCCATCCAAACCCGCTGTAGGGGCGGACCTGCGTGTCCGCCCAATAGGGCGCACACATAGGTGCGCCCCTACGGGGCTGGGGGAGGGGGTTTGGGAGAGGATTGTAAGTGGGGCTGCGCCCCTTAGCCCCCTCCCCCAACCAATTTCTAATTCTCTTCCTCATGCAACAGTCCCAGCTCTTGCTCTACGCGCTCCAGGGCTTCTTTCACCCGTTCCGGGGCGGTGCCCCCGGGGGAGCGGCGTCGGGCCACGGAGTTTTCCACCTTGAGCCAGTCGAACAGGTCCGGCCCTGCCTGGGAGGCGACGCGCTGGATTTCCGTGAGGCTCAGTTCCCAGAGTTCCTTGCCCTGGAATTCGGCGTAGCGCACCAGCCGGCCCACCTGTGCATGGGCGGTGCGGAAGGGCACGCCCTGGCCCACCAGGTAATCGGCCATATCGGTGGCGGTGAGGAACCCGCCTTTAAGGGCCGCGGCCAGGCGTTCGGGGCGGATTTCCAGGGCGGACAGCAGGCCGGCCATCAACTGCACCGCGGCCTGCACCGTGTCCACGGTGTCAAACAGGGGTTCTTTATCTTCCTGCAGGTCCCGGTTGTAGGCCAGGGGCAAGGCTTTCATGGTCATCAGCAGACTCATGAGGTGCCCCGCCACCCGGCCGCTCTTGCCCCGGATGAGCTCGGGCACGTCCGGGTTCTTCTTCTGGGGCATGATGGAGGAGCCGGTGGCGTAAGCGTCCGGCAGGATCACGAACCCGAACTCGGAGCTGGACCAGAGGACCAGTTCCTCCGCCAGCCGGCTCAGGTGCACCATGATGACGGCCGCGTGGGCCAGAAATTCCAGGACGAAATCCCGGTCGCTCACCGCGTCCAGGCTGTTGCGAAAGACCTCCGGGAAGCCCACCTGTTCCGCCACATAATGGGGATCGACTGGGAAGGGGGTGCCCGCCAGGGCTGCGGCCCCCAGGGGTGAAACCTTGATTCGGGCCAGGGACTCGGTGAGGCGGGCCTGGTCCCGGCGCCACATCTCATCATAGGCAAGCCAGTGGTGGGAGAAGAGCATTGGTTGGGCCCGTTGCAGATGGGTGTAGCCGGGCATGATAACCCCGAAGTAGCGTCGGGCGAGAATCGCTCCGGCCCGTCGCAGGTCCACGAGGGAGGCTAGCAAGGTTTCCACGGCTGCGGCCAGGTAGAGGCGCACATCCAGGGCCACCTGGTCGTTGCGGCTCCGGGCCGTGTGGAGCTTGCGGCCGGTTTCGCCGATCTTGGCGGTGAGCCTGGCTTCGATAGCCATGTGGATGTCTTCCAGGGCCGGGTCGAAGACGAACTCTCCCGCTTCGATCTCGCCGCGGATCTCTTCGAGAGCCTGGACGATTTCGTCTGTTTCCGCCGGCGTGATGATCTCCTGGCGGGCCATCATGCGGGCGTGGGCCATGGAGCCGGCAATATCCTGGCGATACAGGCGCCGGTCAAAGTCCAGGGAAGAGGTGAATTCCTCCACCGTCTTTTCCGTTTCGCCGCCGAACCGTCCGCCCCAGGGTTTTTGGGCCATTTTTTTGCCTTCTTTAATTAAGGTTTAATTCCGGAAATTAATCCCAAAGCACTGTAGCCGCAGGCTTCAGCTTCAGCCTGCGTAATCACGACAGATTCTAAACGCCCATGGGCAATTATTGGCACCCCCGAATCCACCGCCCCCCTTTAGAAAAGGGGGGAGAGACTTGCAGAGCCGCTCTTTAACCCCCCTTTCCTAAAGGGGGATTTAGGGGGATTTTGAGGTGGACATTTTTTTTAAAAAAATTCCGGTCAAGGACCGCTTAAGGTTTAAAAGATTGCAGCTGGAAAGTCTGATTTTCCGTGGCTGTCTCCTTAGCGGTTTTTCTCGTAATAGCCACGATGCTTTTCACCCAGCCGACCTTGGGAGCATACCATTCATAGGCGGTGGCGGAAATCACCGCCCCATCTTTTGCTTGGGATCTTCCCTCGCCCACGTGCTTAATTTTCAGGCAATCCCGGAAGGTTCCTCCCGGAGTAGTCACTACGTCATCAGTACTTTCGATGGTCAGGTTCAGTTTCAGATCGTCCGGGCCGCACTTGGTGACTAGATCCCAAGTGGTGCCGCGATCCAGGGGATTTCTCAGGTAATAGACTTTTTTCTCCAGGATCGTCGGCGCGGCATTTTCCCCGGTCTGCTCGGCATACAAATAAACGCCGTCGCCATCCTCAGCGAAAAAATCATATTTGTGGTTACCGCCGATGTCCCATTTTCTCGGCAGCACGGTTCTACCTTTTAATTCACGTTGAGGAAGATTGGTTATGACAATTTTTCTGGTCTCGCTCTTTTCGGACACCAGGCTATATTCCCAGGTCATGCCTGCTTTCTTGGGAAAGTAGGTTTCCAGGGGCCCGCCATAGCCGCGGCCAGGGCCAGCCAGGAGAAAGGCCAAGGCCAGCCAAGCAGCCATTGATAATCTGTTCATGTTTAACACCCCTTGGGCAAACCCCGCCCCTTCCGGCCCCCACCCAGGGGGAGGCGGGCCGGAAGGGTTTCCCATCACCGGGGTTGGCCGAGTTGCACGTCGGCCTTTGCCCGCCTGCCAAGATTTTCGAAAAGTCAGTTTGAGGGAGGAGGCCAGGGGTCGCAGACCCCTGCCCCCTCCCTCAAGCTCCCTCCCCCAACCCCATTAATTTCTATCCAGCGGGTTGGGAGGGGGGGTGAGAGGAGGGCGGGGGAGCCACGGCTCCCCCGGCCCTTCCCCCAACCCTCACTTCTCCTCCAACTGCGCCTTGATTTTCAAGCGCAGGGCGTTCAGGCGGATGAAGCCGGTGGCGTCCGCCTGGCGGTAACCGGTTCCGGCCTCAAAGGTGGCCAGGTCCGGCCGGTAGAGCGACCCGGGGGCTTTGCGGCCGGCCACCGTCACGTTGCCTTTATACAGCTTCAGCTTGGCGGTGCCGGTCACCGGTTTCTGGGCTTCGTCGATGAGGCTTTGCAGGGCGTAGCGCTCCGGGGCGAACCAGTAGCCGTAATAAACGAGTTCGGCATATCGGGGCATGAGGCTGTCCCGGAGGTGCATCACTTCCCGGTCCAGGGTCAGGGACTCCACCGCCTGATGCGCGGCCCTAAGGATAGTGCCCCCCGGCGTCTCATACACTCCCCGGGATTTCAGGCCTACGTACCGGTTTTCCACCAGGTCCACCCGGCCGATGCCGTGGTCGCCCCCCAGTTCGTTGAGGCGGGCCAGCAGATTCGCGGGGCTCAGGCGCTCCCCGTCCACGGCCACCGGGTCCCCGGCCTCGAAGTCGATTTCCACGTACCGGGGCTCATCCGGGGCCCGCTCCGGGGCGGAGGTGAGGACAAACATATCGTCGGGGGGCTCCTCCCAGGGGTCCTCCAGGATGCCGCCCTCAAAGCTGAGGTGCAGGAGGTTCCGGTCGCTGGAATAGGGCTTCTCTTTAGTCACCGGTACCGGGATGCCGTGGGTCTGGGCGTAGGCCACCAGGTCCGAGCGGGACTCCATGTCCCACTCCCGCCAGGGGGCGATGATCTTGAGATCGGGGGCCAGGGCCTGGTAAGTGAGCTCGAAGCGCACCTGGTCGTTGCCCTTGCCGGTGGCGCCGTGGCTCACCGCATCCGCCCCGCATTGCCGGGCCACGTCCACCTGGGCCTTGGCGATGAGGGGCCTGGCGATGGAGGTGCCCAGCAGATACGCCCCTTCATACAGGGCGTTGGCCCGGAACATGGGCCAGATAAAATCCCGGACAAACTCCTCCTGGAGGTCCTCCACATAGACTTCCTCGGCCCCGGTGGCCAGGGCCTTGGACTCCACCTCGGCCAACTCCTCGCCCTGGCCCAGGTCGGCGCAGAAGGCCACCACCGGGCATTGGTAGGTTTCCTTGAGCCACTTCAGGATCACCGAGGTGTCCAGGCCGCCGGAGTAAGCCAGGACGATTTTGGTAATATCAGCCATAATTCTTCCTAAGTTTGCCAAATCAATGGCGGGCAGTGCCCGCCCTACATTTAATTGGTGCGTGGAACGCACCCTACATTTTGCACAGGCGGGACGC
>Ga0315268_10007593_pt1 | contig 11402 bp, 10 predicted proteins | sample C1_top_MG_FD_204535 | JGI IMG/M metagenome (GOLD analysis project Ga0315268, IMG submission 204535) | Sediment microbial communities from Yellowstone Lake, YNP, Wyoming, USA - C1_top | ecosystem: Environmental > Aquatic > Freshwater > Lake > Sediment | place: USA: Wyoming | collected 2017-08-01 | reverse complement strand
TTTTTCGTAAAAAAGGTTTATATGCCCGTTAAATGGTCCCACCTTTTTACTTACAATCAGCCCAATGCCAAAACGCCCATCTGTACTTAATTCACCCCGTCCTGATGGTATAGATACATTCAGGATGTATGCTAAGGAAGGACCGTACTTGCCTTCATCAAAAAACCTATGCTTAACTCCAAAAGCAATATCTTCAAAACCGTCCGTCACATCAGCCCCGAGTACGTACGGGGCTGTCAGATTGAGTTCAATGTTATCTGTAATGCCGTATGCCGTCTTAAAAAAAAATCTGTAGAAATCTGGATCTATTGATACTTCAGCACCTGTAGAAAGTGCAACTTTACCTCTTGAAAGACTCTCAGCACTGAAGGTAGAAAAGACCCCGTATGGATCAACTGGCTGAAGACCTTTAATGTCAAACCCATATGAATTTCCATACAGTGAAAGTAGTATCAAAATCAAGAACAGAAAGTACTTTTTCACTTTTTAAACATACCAGAAAAAACTAAAGACTGTCAATGAGTTGAAAAGTTTATATCGCCGAAACGTTGACAAATACTGCTGTTGAAAATATAATTAAGGAAAGTGAAGCTCTCCAACTAAAAGTTTGGGCTTCCATGTAAGGAATTTAATTTTTATTATAGCTGGCTTTCATCTCCGACTAAAAGTCGGAGATGAAAGCCAGCATCCATGTAATTTCCCTTAGCGGTCAATGCGAAAAGACGCATAGGGACTATAGGAGGCTTTCATGGCAGAAGGGGTATTTGAGGTTACATCATCTAACTGGGATAATGAGGTTCTCAAGGCGCAAGGGCTTGTTATGATTGATTTCTGGGCTGCATGGTGCGGTCCATGCAGAATGATTTCACCCACAGTTGAAGAGTTAGCAAAAGAGTATGGCGGGAAAATTAAGGTTATGAAGCTTAACACTGATGAGAACCCTGAGATTGCAAGTAGATATAAAATTATGGGAATACCTACTGTTATATTTTTTAAAGATGGAAATATGCTCGACCAAATAGTAGGTGTAGTACCAAAGCAGAATCTAAAAGCAAAGATAGATTCTTTCCTTACTGCATAGCGGATTTTAAAGAGTTCAACTATCGGAAGCACCTATGTTCTGTCATTTCGGCTTGTCCGAAATCCTTCTTTATAGCATAGTAATATAAAAAAGATTCCCGACAAGCGGGAATGACACCTGGTGAAAATAGCGTTCCGAAAATACTGAAACGATCAAGGAGATTAAGGATAAATGTTTGAATCACTAACAGAAAAATTAGAGTCCATATTTAAAAGATTAAGAGGGAAAGGCCTTTTAAAAGAAGAGGACGTCGAACTTGCTCTTAAAGAGATACGGCTTGCCCTTTTAGAGGCCGATGTTAACTTTAGGGTTGTAAAAGATTTTATTCAGAAGATTAAAGAAAAAGCCATTGGCAAGGAAGTCCTTGAAAGCCTTACTCCCGGGCAACAGGTCATAAAGATAGTTAATGAAGAGCTCTGTGAACTGCTTGGAAAAACAAATAGTAAGATACAACTATCTCCTAATCCTCCAACCATACTCATGATGATAGGGTTACATGGCTCAGGTAAGACGACAACAGCTGCAAAATTAGCAAGGCTTTTCAAAAAAGAAGGTAGAAGGCCCATGCTTGTTGCTGCAGATCTTCAGAGACCTGCTGCTATAGATCAGCTTGTCACACTCGGTTCACAGATTGATGTGCCTGTATATTATTCAAAAGAGATACATGATCCTATAACCCTCTGTAATGAGTCAGTAAAAAAAGCAAAGCTTGAAGCAAGAGACATAGTTATCCTTGATACCGCAGGAAGGCTACACATTGATGATTCCCTGATGACCGAGTTGAGAAAGATAAAAGAAAATGTTTTACCAAAAGAGGTTATTTTTGTCGCTGATGCAATGACAGGACAGGATGCAGTAAATATCGCACGAAATTTTGAAGAGCAGATAGGGATTGACGGGATAATACTTACCAAGATGGATGGAGATGCAAGAGGCGGAGCCGCACTTTCCATAAGGGCAATAACTGGAAAGCCAATAAAATTTATTGGGGTTGGAGAGAAGATAGAGATGATCGAGTCTTTTCATCCTGAGAGGATCGCATCGAGGATACTCGGCATGGGTGACGTCTTGAGTCTGATAGAACAGGCACAGAAATCTTTTGACGAGAAAGAGGCCGAGAAACTCCAGAAGGCTATCATGGATGAATCATTTACCTTTAATGACTTAAAAGACCAGCTCCAAAAGATGCGAAGTATGGGACCCTTAGAAAACATACTCCGTATGATACCTGGCTTCAATAAGATTAAAGATATGGATATTGATGAGAAGGAATTAGTAAAGGTGGAAGCGATAATAAACTCCATGACTAAAAAAGAAAGACGGGATCACTCTATTATGAATGGAAGCAGACGGAGAAGAATCGCTGTGGGAAGTGGTACAACTGTCGCAAATGTCAACAGGGTTATAAAGCAGTACATCGAAATAAAGAAAATGCTCAAGATGTTCAAAGGCAAAAAAGGGTTCAAATTGCCCAAATTCCCGCCATTCTAAATTAAAAGGAACTCAGGGTCTACACTCTTAACAATATTAGTTCACGTGTGATAAATCTATTCCCTTTTGTCCTCTCACTTTAATTGCAATGCTCCCATATAGAAATCCGTAATCTTAAAGATTTTAGCCCATGATCACTTTTTTCCTGGAACACGCATATTCAACATATGAGCTGATGGTGCTGAGTACAACCAGAAAGGTTGATTCACAATAACAAATACAACGAATCCAATAATTGACAACTTAAAGGGAGTTTATTATGATGGTGACAGCTATTCATATTAGGATAAACAAAGGGAAGGAGCTTTAAAATGCCTGAGTTTAAAAGCAAAGAAGAATATGATAAATGGAAAACAGAGAAACAGAAGAAAGAACAAACTAATTCTGTTCTTCCCATTAAAGAGGTTAAGCAATCTGCCACGATGAAGAATAGCAGTCCTCATGTAGTAAAATTTTCTTCGAAAAAAAGAGTTTTTGTTTTTCTTGGGGTTGGGTTACTCATTTTAGTGACCGCCGTAATTTTTTCCTGGCATTACATGACGCATGGTAAGTTATCAGGCAACGTCTATGTAACCATGAAATCTGGTGATGTAAAAAAGGCCGCTGGCATTGAAGTAATTCTCTTAACAATTGCCCAACCCGAAAAATTAGTGAAAGAAATAGAACAGAAGAAAGTTGATTCAGATCTCGCTATTCTTGCTGTATATCAAGCAACTGCTCAGATGATGGAAGAGTTAGATTCCCTAGACAAAATGGAAAAAATTTATAAGGAGAGGGCAAACAACTATACGTACGCAAGAGATTCGTCAAATGAAACAGCGGCAAAATATCGGCGTGAATATATAGAAAAGTCAGAACAATTAAAACCATCCTGGGCCAAGATAGCAGCTATAAAAATGGAACACAATAAAAAAATGGGTGAACTTCTTTTTTCTGGCAAGAGCACTAAAGTCCAGACTGATGTCAATGGGGTTTACGAATTTCAAGGGCTTAAACGCGGCAAGTATCTCTTACTTGCAATGCACAAAGTTTTTGATAATAAAATAACTTGGCTAACAGTTGCAGAGATCAAAGAACGAGAAAACAAGCTTGATCTAACAACAAACAATAGAACGGTTGAGATATTTTATGATGAAAACTAAGTCCATAGCAGTGACGGGAAGGTAGAAATAATAATGAAAACAACACGTGAAAAAGGGTTTCTGCGTGACCTTGCTAAAGCAGTAACTGCGGACCTACGTCGTCGCCGAATTGTCGCACCTTTCCGTCTCAAACGAAAATTAAAGCTAAGAACGACCAATACCGATGGCTGGGAGGTAACTCTTGGCACTTTTGCCGGTTATCGGTGTCGTGCAGAAATCTGGCTTGATCGGTTTACGGCACACACAGATAGAAAAATCTACTATTGTCTTTATTCGTATGAGAAAGAAGGACTGGCAAAGCTTGCACACGCAGTATATCATGAGTTCGGAAAACATCTATCAATTTCTTTAAAAGATTGGGACGAAAACTCTGAGGATTACCGACTTGCCAAGAAACTTGCCAAAGCTAGATTCGGTCATCCGATATATGAAAGGTATCCTGACAATCGAGAGTTCTTCTATGGAATTTATGAATATGATAGAACCGGTCTTCAAAAAAACGTATCTAATAGACTAGTCGAACGCTCAGTTGATTTCTTTCGGACGATTACGGAGGCTGTGACAAAAACTGCGCCACATCCAGATGATGAACCATACCCAAGGGAGGAGAACCGCCAGGTAGTAAGCCGTCATCTTCGTAGAGAGAGAAAGAGTTATGTTGCAACCCTCTGCAAACAGCGTGACAATTTCATTTGCCGTGTCTGCGGTTTTGATTTTTCTAAAGTTTATGGCTCCCTTGGAAACGACTTCGCGGAAGCTCACCACATTGTGCCGCTCAAGTCAAACAAAAAACTCAGAAATACAACTATTAATGATTTAATTACTGTTTGTGCCAACTGCCACAGGATGCTTCATAGGATGGATGGAAAAATAAAAGACATTGACAGCCTAAAAAAAATAATTAAGAGAGAACGAAGAAAATGACATGTTTAACACGCGGCTCGACAGCCGACCGGGATTAAACCTGGGTTGGCTTTATCAAAGGTGATACCCCGGCGGGTCAGCCGTATCGTTACCTACTTATTTCTTCCTTAAATCTTTACTGATGCACACAATTTAAGCCTGCGGATAAGCAGGTGGAAGTGAGCCTAGGAAGTTTTTCCACAAAACTAATTGACAGTGAAACCTAAAGAGTATAATCTTTGAATCAAATGTATAATAAAAACGACAATAAATGTTAATCAAAAGGAGATAGCATGGACCCATTAACCGGTGCTGGCGCATTTGCAACAATTGTCGGCCTCATCTGTAATTACAAAAATGAAAAGCAAGCTATATCACCTGACGAGTACAAGGCATTTGTAGAATGGTTGCAAAATAAACACCACACTGAGGTCATAAAATATTTAGAGGTGAACAGTCGTGCTGTTGAGAGCATCAAGCAATTTCTTGCGGAAGATAACAAGGTTATTATTCAAAAATTAGAAGCCATAGACGCTGTAACTGCTAAGATCGCGTCTGGTATAGAAGGCTTGGCAGAAATCGCGCGAGCTGTAAGACCTAATCAGGAATTATCGCGGCAATGCATAAATATCTTAAAACAGCTTAATGATAGTTTAGGAAGTTATTTTTTAGAGTTGAACACAGGCATCCATCCTACTTTTCTAATAATAGACGGTGGACAGAAGCAACTACGCTATGATGAACCGCGATTTATCGAAGATGATCTGAGAACACTCGTTGAGCTGGGCCTGTTACGTCTTGAGTATAACAAGCAAGGCTGCCGAATATTCTACTTGACCAGAGAAGCCTTGAAAATTCTACAATCGGGCAACCAGGTTTAACAACTACATTGAGAGCGAAGCGGTAACGGCCCCTACCTGATCCCTCATGCCCAGCTTTACGAATATTTCAAATGGAATTCTTCATTTTTTATCTCTTCTTAGTTTTGCGCTATTGTAGGTGTACTCCTTACATGACAGCATCTATCCATGGTGTGAAATAGATAAAGAACTAAACGGGTCTCTTTGATTAAAGTCGTTGCTTATTTGTTGAAGAACTGCAAGACGAAGGGCAATCATGAACTTGATTCAAAGAAGGGAACAGTGTCGGGCATGCAAACGTGCATAAGAATAAGGCAAACTGTCCGCAAAATGGTAAGACTTTAGCTATACCCGGTATGTAAAAAGTATACTGGTTGGGGTCCCCTTCTTTTTTTATAAACAAAATTACTGATATAAAATATCCTTGCCATATCTAAAAAATGATACGTATAATATACGTATGGGAGGATAAAATGGCAAAGGAAGTTCTTAAAAAGAAGAAATGGACTCTCTCTTTTGATTCATCATTGAAAGGAGCAGTTATAAGAGAAGCTAAGAAAAAAGGCGTCTATCCTGTTACCCTGCTTGAGGAAATGGTCAGAGAAAAACTTAACCCCTATGGCCATACGGATGTAAAGGATAGTGTGGCACATGTTAGGTCTTTAAGGAAAAAGTCAAAAGAGTTTCCAGCAAAAGTATTTCTTGATGAGATATTAAAGTGGCAAAAATTAAAGTCCTGATCGATACAGACATATTTATCGATTACTTTAATCATGGCTACTTTGAAGAAATCCTTGAGAATGAAGAGTTCACGATATATTACTCAGTGATCACAAAGAAAGAACTCCTTGCAAAGCAAGGGCTTAAAAATTCAGAAAAGCAGGCGATCCTTTATGTATTAGGGAAACACAGGATTATCAATATATCAGCCGATATAGCCAATAGATATTCAGCCCTGCTTGATGAATATCCGGAAATATCAAGGGAAGATGCCTTGATAGCGGCAACAGCGCTTCACAAGAGCTTGCCCCTGTTGACCAGAAACTGGAAACACTATAGAAAGATTAAAGGGCTGGTTCTTGTCGGCTCAAAAAGTAAATCTGCTCCAATAAGTTTCAGTTCGGGTAAAGGGTGAGATGAATTCAGTAAAGATTCCTATAAACGATATAGAGTTTGTTCTCCTTGATATGGATGGAACACTCCTGGACAGATATTTTGATGACTATTTCTGGGAGCATCTTGTTCCTGAAAGGTATGCAGAGAAACATAATATTACGTTCGGCAAGGCAAAGAAAGAACTCATAAATAGATATAAGATCCACGAGGGTACATTAAACTGGACAGACCTTGACTTCTGGTCAGGAGAGCTTGACCTCGACATTCCTGCTTTAAAAGAACAGATAAAGCATCTTATAGAGGTTCACCCCCATGTGGAGGATTTCTTAAAGATGATGAAACGTCAGAAAAAGAAGGTCTTTCTTGTTACCAATGCCCATTACAAGTCTGTTGATCTGAAACTAAAAAAGACCCGATTGGGAAGGTATTTTGACCTTGTCCTTTCTTCATTCGATGCTGGTTATCCAAAAGAAAGTCTGAAGTTCTGGGAAAAGGCTGAAATGTTCCTCGGATTTGATAAAAACAGAACGCTCTTTATTGATGATACAGAGGAGATTCTCAAAACAGCAAATAGATATGGGATTAAGTATATTCTTTACAAGGCGCGGTCTAATTCAAAGATTAAGCCAAACAAATCAGATGAATTTTTATATATTTTTGATTTCAATGAATTAATATGTACGTGAAATAGGTTATATCCTAACCTTAAGGATTTACTGAGAAGACAGTTATTCCTGCCTGTTGTTTATAACGATGCAAATAGCTTACAATATGCAGCCATGCATATTGTTTGTCTCACAGAACTGACAAAAGAACCAAAGATAGCATACTTCTCTATGGAGGTAGGTGTCCAGAACGATATCCCTACATACAGCGGGGGCCTTGGAGTGCTCGCCGGGGATACCATCAAGACAGCTGCTGATCTTAAACTTCCAATGGTTGCTGTTACCCTTTTGAGCAGAAAGGGATATTTCAGGCAGGAGCTAAATGAAGATGGAAAACAGACTGAACATCCTGTTACCTGGGATCCATCTAAATACATGACACTGCTTCCTGCAAAGATTACTGTCCAGGTGGAAGAAAGAGATGTCTTAGTTCAGGCGTGGCAGTATAATGTGGAAAGTCTCACACGTGGATGTGTACCAATTTTCTTCCTTGATACAGATATTGAAGGAAATGCGTCTCAGGACAGAGAGATTACGTCTTTTCTTTATGGTGGTGATTTAGCATTCAGGCTGAAGCAGGAGATGGTGCTCGGCATCGGTGGTGTGAGGATGTTACACGAGCTTGGCTTTGAAATAAAGAAATATCATATGAACGAAGGGCATTCAAGCCTGCTGACAGTTGAGCTTCTTAATATGTATAAACGTCCAATAGAAGACGTATGGGTAGAAAAGCTGGTATGGGATGTAGGCAAGGTAAAAGACCTTTGCGTATTCACAACACATACACCCATTGAGGCAGGCCACGACAAGTTTCCGCATGATCTTGTCTGCAGAATTATGGGTGAACTGATACCGTTAAATGTTTTAAAGGAGCTTGGTGGCGAAGATGGGCTTAATATGACCCGCCTCGGGTTTAATCTGAGCGAATTTATTAATGGAGTTGCAAAGAAGCATAGTGAGGTCTCGCGAAACATGTTCCCCGGGTATGAGATTAGTGCAATTACAAATGGCGTGCATACTTATACATGGACATGTGATAGTTTCAAAAGGCTGTATGATAAGTATCTGCCTGGCTGGGCAAATGAACCAGAATTATTTGTTAGGGTCGGTCGTATTCCTGACGAAGAAATCTGGAATGCTCACATGGAGGCAAAAAGGCTTCTTTTAGATTATGTCAAAGAAAATACCGGCATTGAGATGAGTCCTGATACCCTAACAATAGGATTTGCAAGGAGGGCAACCGCTTATAAGAGGGCAGACCTTATATTCAGTAATATTGAGAGGCTTGAAAGTATCGGAACCGGGAAACTTCAGATTATATATGCCGGGAAAGCGCATCCAAAGGACGAGTCAGGTAAAAGGCTTATAGAGAAGATATTTTCTATCAAAGAACGTCTCAAGGATAGGATAAAAATGGCCTATTTAAATAATTATGATATGTGTATTGCACTCAAAATGGTGTCCGGCGTTGATATATGGCTTAATACCCCGTTAAGACCCAGAGAGGCATCGGGCACGAGCGGTATGAAGGCGACGCACAATGGAGTGATGAATTTCAGCGTGCTTGACGGATGGTGGATAGAAGGCCATATAGAGGGATTCACGGGCTGGTCAATAGGGCCAAACCCTACTGAAACAGCATTAGTGGAAAATATAGACACCACAGATGCTGATGACCTCTACAATAAACTTAGATCAATCATTATCCCTCTCTTCTATGAAGACAGACATAAGTGGATAAGGATGATGCAGAATGCTATAGGTAAAAATGCTTACTATTTCAACAGCCACCGCATGATGCGGCGGTATGTCACCGAGGCATACATAAGATAGTAAATAGTAGACAGTAAACAGTAGATAGCCTTTTTCAGTTTCTAACCCTGTCTACTACCTACTATCTACTCTTTTACTCTCCTCACGTCGGCACCAAGTTTAACGAGTTTTTCCTCCATCCTTTCATATCCCCTGTCAAGATGGTAAATCCTGTGTATAGTTGTTTCACCCTTTGCTGCAAGGGCTGCTACGATAAGTGATGCACTGGCCCTCAGATCAGTAGCCATGAGCGGTGCGCCTTTCAGTTTTGACACACCTTTCACAGTAGCTGTTCCGCCTTCCACTGTAATGTCGGCGCCCATCCTCATGAGCTCTGCGACATGCATAAACCTGTTTTCAAAGATCGTTTCTTTAATGATGCTTGTACCATTGGCAATACTCATTAGAGCCATAAACTGTGCCTGCATGTCAGTCGGAAACCCGGGATATGGCATAGTTGTTATATCGGCAGTCTCCGGCCTGGCGGGACCGATCACACGAATGCCGTTAGGAACATGCTCAAACACAAGACGGGCCTCCTTAAGCTTCATTAACGGGGCATCAAGACGTTCCGGTCCGCACCCTTTTATAACGATGTCACCACCTGTAATGCCTGCAATAGTCATAAATGTCCCTGTCTCAATCCTGTCAGGGATAATAGAATAGTTCATAGGCTTCAATTCATCTACTCCCTCTATCTCAATGATGCTCTCTCCCACACCTTTTATCTTTGCGCCCATCGATATGAGGGCATTTGCAAGATCAATTACCTCGGGTTCCCTTGCAGCATTTTCTAATAAGGTTCTCCCTTTTGCAAGTGATGCAGCCATCATCAAGTTTTCAGTCCCTGTAACTGTTGGTATATCAAGATAGATCGATGTACCTTTAAGTCTCCTCGCTTTAGCAAGAACATAGCCCGATTCAAGTTTTATATCCGCGCCCATCTTTTCAAGACCCATGAGATGCAGGTTTATTGGCCTTGCACCAATAGCACATCCTCCAGGAACTGATACCTTTGCCTTTCCGAATTTTGTAAGCAATGGCCCAAGTACAAGGACTGATGCCCGCATTGTCCTTACAAGTTCATATGGCGCTTCAAATATTTTGATCTTTTTAGTACTGATAATAGCCTTCTCATCTTCATAGTGAAAACCTGCTCCAAGATTTGCAAGAAGCCTTCCCATGGTCATAATATCTTTTAGATTTGGTACATTGCTAATAGTGCTATATCCAGATGAGAGGAGTGAAGCAGCCATTATCGGGAGTGCTGCATTTTTAGCCCCGCTTATATAAACTTCTCCCTTCAGTCTCTTACCGCCACGAATGATGAATTTGTCCAAGAATACCCCCTGAATTTTTATAATTATAATATTTTCTGCCAATAAAAACAGGTTTCTGTACTTTTGGTATTCATATTCCTCTAAATTAAAATAGATCTTAAAAGGCATACCTCCCTGTGAGGGCAGGCAAGTGCGGAATGACAGATTTGTGCATAATAGGCTTAAGGACTGTAGGTAAAAGAAACCGCTCAAATACTACATCCTAACATCCGGTCTTGGAAATGCTTATTCTGTTGATTTTCATGTTGCTGAAATGAAATCTGTGAGCTATACTTTTCAGAAATGCAAAACTTGAAAATAAGAATCCAAAATAAAGCAGTTCCATATTTTTTAATCAAAGAATTCCTTGAAGCTCTGCTTCGGGGTAGTTCATTTTTGCTTTTTTAATTTTGAATTACTAAAAAATGGAGTAGGATATGCCTCTTTTTGGTGAACTCTTTGTAAGTGAAATACTCAAAAAACCAGTGCTTGACCCAAAGGGTGAGGAGCTTGGTAGGGTTAAAGACATCGTTGTTATTAAAGGGGAAACATTTCCAACGGTATCTGCCCTGATTATCGAGAAGAAAAAGAGACTGTTCAATCTTCCTTGGCTCAATCTGAACATATTCAATAAGAGGATCATCTCTGCAAAGATTTACAGTGGAGGGCTACCGCCTTATGAGTTCAGCGAGAAAGACCTTCTGATCGTCAGGGACATCTTTGATAAGCAGATCGTTGATGCAAACGGCGCAAAGGTTGTCAGGGTAAATGATGTCAAGCTCGAAGGTTTTAATTCAACAGCAATTCTCGTAGCAGTTGATGTAGGGATGAGGGGTATTATGCGCAGGCTCGGTGTTGAAAGGGGTGGAGAAGACATGATGCGCCTATTTAAAAGACATCTTTCGTACAACCTCATAAGCTGGAATTATATACAGCCCCTTGAACCTAAACTTACAAAAATATCTCTTACAGTTCCACGTCAGATGGTTTCAGAGCTTCATCCTGCTGATATT
>Ga0315268_10007592_pt1 | contig 11404 bp, 16 predicted proteins | sample C1_top_MG_FD_204535 | JGI IMG/M metagenome (GOLD analysis project Ga0315268, IMG submission 204535) | Sediment microbial communities from Yellowstone Lake, YNP, Wyoming, USA - C1_top | ecosystem: Environmental > Aquatic > Freshwater > Lake > Sediment | place: USA: Wyoming | collected 2017-08-01 | reverse complement strand
AGGGCGACGAGGAACGTAATAAATTTTATCGGGAGTTAGTGAAATGAAGACAATGGCTGAATCAGCCAACATAACCGATTTCGGGATGCTCATGATGGAATCTGCAAGAATTCACGGCCACCTCTGCCCGGGACAGGTGCTAGGTGTGAAGATGTCCATGCTCGGGCTCCGGGAGGTCGGGATTACAGACCCACGTGGCAAAGACAGAAAGAGTATCATCGTCTTTGTCGAGATGGACCGGTGCGCTACCGACGCGGTACAGTCTGTAACAGGCTGCAGTCTCGGCCATCGCACAATGAAATTCATGGACTACGGGAAGATGGCTGCAACTTTTCTTAACCTCAAGACAGGCAAAGCAGTAAGGGTCATTGCAAGGGAGGACTCACGGCAAAAGGCAAAGAAATATTTCCCTGAGATCGAAAATAAGTATGAGGCCCAGCTTGAGGCCTATAAAATTATGTCTGATAAAGAGCTTTTTGATGTTATGGAAGTTCATGTGGAGATAAAACCTGAAGACATGCCGGGAAGACCTCTGCGAAGGATCAAATGCGACTCCTGTGGCGAATACGTTCAGGACATGAGGGAGGTTCAAATAAATGGAAGAGTTTTGTGCAGACCCTGTGCAGATTCAGGATATTATGAAACTGTTGGACAGGCTATTTTTTGAACCTGCGTTATGCAAATTTTCCATAACGGATGAATTGCAATAATGGAGATTAAATCAAAGCTCTGGATCGAGGTTGGCGGCAAACCGGTCTTCGGAAGAGGAAGAAGGTTTCTGCTTGAGGCCATTAATAAACACGGTTCGATCAACCAGGCTGCAAAAGAAATTAATATCTCCTACAGAAAAGCCTGGGGTTATATAAAGGCCATGGAAGAAAGGCTTGACTTCAAACTTATCGAGCGACAGACCGGCGGGAAAAACGGCGGAGGCGCAACCCTCACCGAAGAGGCAAAAGAATTCCTCACTAAGTATGAGGAACTTGAAATGGGTATAAGAGAGCTTGTTGACGAGAGGTTCAGTAAAATATTCAAAGATAACAGATTATAGAGGAGGTCTTTATGTGTGATTCATCGCAGGCGAATCATAACCACGGAACAAAAAAACTGGCCGTTGCCGAAGCCGTAGGCACTGTCCTTGCCCATGACATAACAGAAATACGTCCTGGAGAATTCAAGGGACGTGCATTTAAGAAAGGCCATATTATCAGGCAGGAAGATGTCTGTCATCTCCAGCGACTCGGGAAGGAAAATCTCTTTGTGCTGGATATCGCGGATGACGAGATGCATGAAGACGACGCAGCATATGCCCTTGCTAATGCCCTTATGGGAGAGGGAGTGAAGATAAAGGGAGAGCCTAAAGAAGGGAAGATAAATATCATTGCGGAAATCGACGGGCTTCTTAAGATCAACAAAGACGCTCTCCTTGCCTTCAACATGCTTGGTGATGTCATGTGCGCAACACTTCACAGCAACACGATTGTAAAAAAAGATCAGACAGTTGCAGGGACAAGGGCAATCCCATTGATTGTCAAGAAAGATATTGTGCAGGCAGCAGTGAAGACTGGCGAGCGAGCAGAGAAAATCATTCAGGTCAAGGCAATCAGAAAGCCGAAGGCCGGTGTGGTAATCACAGGAAATGAGGTCTATTACGGAAGGATAAAGGACGCCTTTGCTCCGATCATAAAAAACAAGATAGAAGCAATTGGCGGAGAGATGATCGGAACATACTATGCGCCTGATGATGAATCATTCATCGAGACAAGGCTGCGAGAACTGATAAATGCAGGAGCCGATCTGCTCATCACCACAGGCGGCATGTCTGTTGATCCTGACGATGTCACAAGGTTTGCAATAAGAAACCTCGGGGTGCAGGATATCACTTATGGTTCTGCAGTTCTTCCGGGGGCGATGTTTCTGATTGCCTATATCGGGGCAATTCCCATTCTTGGTATTCCAGCCTGTGGTATGTATGCAAAGACAACAATCTTTGATATCATACTACCAAGGGTACTTGCCGGTGAGCGGGTTGGCAGGAAAGATCTCGCAGAACTCGGACATGGTGGACTATGCATGAAATGCGAGATTTGCAACTATCCTGTCTGTCCTTTTGGTAAGTGAGGAGAGCTCTGAATGCTAAATAAAATAGCCTTTGCAGTAATTTTTTCCCTGCTGATCAGCATGATAGGTTGTAGCAAAGATAAAGAGCCCAAGAAGATAAATCTCGAAAAAAGAGAAATTGCGGCAGAACAGGCTGACAACAATGTCAGACATCTCAAGGCAGCAGTTGGCGGCATGATCACGCCTAAGGAAGGACTGGCTTATTACAAAGATTTTCTTGACTATATTGGAGAAAAATTGGGAGTGCATGTGGATTTCGTCGATAGGGAAAATTACTCCGAGATCAATACACTGCTAGAAAAAGGTAATATCGACTTTGCCTTTGTATGTAGCGGACCTTATGTTGAAGGACATGATAAATTTAGACTGGAACTTTTAGTGGCGCCACAGGCTTACGGAGGCACCGTATATTATTCCTATATTATTGTGCATAAAGACAGCCCTATACGCAGCTTCGAAGAATTACGCAATAAGAAATTTGCCTTCACTGACCCATTATCCAATACCGGGAAGCTAGTTCCGACTTTTATGCTGGCTAAAATGAACGAGACCCCCACTACCTTTTTTCAAAGCTATATCTTTACCAAGTCTCATGATAAGGCGATTAAGGCTGTTGCTATGAGGCAGGTTGACGGGGCGGCCGTGGACAGTCTTATCTGGGAATATTTGAACCGGACGAATCCCGAGTTCACTGGAAAAACCAGGATTATCAAGAAATCCCCTCCCTACGGTATTCCCCCTGTAGTCGTGCCTCCCGGGTTAAATCCCGAACTGAAGAAAAAACTGAGGCAGGTTTTTTTAGATGCCCACAACGACGCAAGGGGCAGAGAGATCCTTAAAAAAATGATGATAGACAAATTTGTCGTCATTGATGATCATGCATATGATTCTGTGAGAGAGATGAAGGTCTGGTTAGACAAGCAACAGAAGTGACGGGTGGCAAAAGATTGTATGTCGTATTAACACCTTAAGACTGCGGAATAAATTTGGCGTAAGACGGCAACCATATCCTTCGTCTTGCAGTCGAACAGTGACAAAGCCCGGACAAGGCCCATATTTAAATATACGGATAACTGTGTAATAATATGATATTTTAAAATGGGCATGAATCTGATGGACGAACTTGGAAAAAAATTAATATCTGAAGTCGCAAAGGGAAATCTCTCGGCGTTCCGGGAGATTGTGGAATGCTATCAGAATTCCCTGCTTAATTATATTTATAGGTACACCGGGGACAGGGCCTCAGCAGAAGATATCGCGCAGGAGGTGTTTCTACGAGTATTCAAGAATGCAAAGGGGTACCGACCGCTTTCTTCCTTCAAAACATGGCTCTTCAAGATAGCCACCAATCTCTGCCTCAATGAATTAAGAGATAACAAGATGCATCGTAACACCATCGATATCTTTGAATTGAATGAGGCCGGATTTGTGGCCCTTGTCGAAAAGCGCCTGTCTCCAGTAAGAGAGCTGGAAAACCGTGAGTTAAGCTCCACCCTGAAGATGGCACTCAAAAACCTTCCGGAAAATCAACGGGTTGCACTGCTCCTGCATAAATATAGCGGATTCTCCTACTTTGATATCAGCCAGATTATGAACTGCTCCATATCTGCCGTCGAGTCCCTCATTCACAGGGCTCGCCAGAGTCTCAAAAAACAACTGACCCACTACCTTTAGTTTTTCTTCCCAAAACCGCAAGTTTTTGCCGATTCCCGTGTTTAAGGGAGTATGAAGGACTGCAAGGAAATACGTGAAAGGCTCTCGGCGTTCATAGACAACGAATTGCCTCCCCAGGAGCGTAGATTAATTGAAAAACATCTCTATCAGTGTTCCGCGTGCGCACAGGAGAAAAGTTCTCTCCGACAGGTCATAGAATTATTGGATGGACTTCCCGATGAAAGCCCTTCCATCTCATTTACACTTGCAACAATTCACAGAGCTTCTTCGTGGAAACGTTGTGCCTATGTTAAAGAGCATGTCCTTATGCCTTCTCTTGCTCTTCTGCGCTCGGCATTCTCTTTTGTGCGCCGCTCACTGGAAGCTGACGCATACAGGAGACGGACTCCATTTAACGCTTATTTGCGCAGCTTCGATGATTTTCCGCCCGAGTCCCTTTCGAGCGTCTATATTTCGCTGATCCATGGAGAATCCACATGAAGGATATTCTATTAATACTTCTTTCACTGACGGTTATCGCACTTCTGGCGAGCAGGTTTATAAGGGTGCGCCGCAAACCGATCAGAGGCTATCTCGACCTTATCACATTAACCGAAAACCAGAAACAAGAGGTTGAGAATATAAGAAGGGACTTCCTGCCAAGAGTGGCGGGAATTCGCCAAGCCTTGCGTCAAAATAGGCTTAAATTAAACGACCTCCTCTTTGCAGAACCTTCAGATAAGCATGCGATTGAGGAAAAAAGCATGGCGATAGCAAAACTTCAGACTGAACTGGAAAGAGAAGTTATTGACCATATACTTCAGGAAAAAGAATTGCTTACCCCTGAACAAAAGAGGTTATTTTATGAAGTTATCCGGCGCGAGTTTGAGAAAGGCGGCCTTGGTGTACATGGAGAGAGACCGTAAAAAATGTTTAACGGATAAAGGAGGGAAATGAATTCCCAAGCACGGAATGATTTAAGGAGGAGGTAACAATGGACTTTTTAACTGTTCTTTTTTCAGTATCAGGTGTAAAAACAAATGTTTTATTGCCGCCGCTGGTCGCGATGGTAATATCTTTCTTCACCTCGATGGGCGGCATTTCGGGAGCCTTTCTTCTTCTGCCTTTTCAGATGAGCGTGCTAAATTACACCGCCCCTTCAGTAAGTGGCACAAATCATGTCTTCAACATAGTGGCGATTCCGAGCGGCGTCTATCGTTTTATCAAAGAAGGCCGTATGGCGTGGCCCCTCACATGGACGGTAGTGATGGGCACGCTTCCCGGTGTTTTCCTTGGCTATTACATCAGGGTCTCATATCTTCCCGATCCAAAGGCATTCAAGCTTTTTGTTGGTTGTGTTCTGCTTTATATCGGCACCCGTCTTGTTAAGGACCTTTTGGGGAAGGCAAAGCAGAAGTCTGCGGGCACTAAAGCGCTTGAAGAAAAATTTAAGGCAAAGGTCAATGAAATAAAAAAAGAGCAGAGCGCAAGGGCGGCAGCTGGTATACCTGCAGATGCAATCGTTAAGACAATCTCCATATCATTGAAGAAGATTGAATACGAATTCTGGGGAGAGCGGTTTTCATACAATCCTGTCAGTATGTTCATCCTGGCACTTATAGTGGGCATCATCGGCGGGGCCTACGGAATAGGAGGGGGCGCCATTATCGCGCCATTTTGTGTCGCCTTCTTTCATCTGCCAGTTTATACAATAGCCGGTGCAACGCTGATGGGCACATTTATAACATCTGTTGCAGGCGCGTTGTTTTTCAGCATTATCCCTGCGACGGGCGGTATTTCTGCAATGCCTGACTGGCCATTGGGTATTCTTTTTGGTGTCGGAGGTTTCATCGGCATGTATCTTGGAGCCAGGGCACAGAAGTTCGTTCCCCAAAAGGTCATCAAAGTGATAGTGAGCAGCGTTATTATGTTTCTTGCAATTAAATACATTGTCCAGTATTTTTAAGGAAAGGAGAATAACATGAAGGAAAATATATGTCCGATAGCAAAGATGGAAAAGCTTCTTTTGGCTACAGACAACTCGAAGTTCAGTGAAGGAGCGATAAGGGAAGCGCTGAGCCTTGCAAAACGGTGTTCAAGTAAACTCCTTGCCATATCCGTGGTCAAGACGAATCTCGAATTTGAAATGACCATGCCGAAAGTCATCGAGAAAGAAGAAGATGAAACATCGAAACATCTTGAGTTGATCAAGGCAACAGCATCAAAAGAAGGTATAGGCTGTGAAACACTCACGATGCATGCCGAAGAGCCATATCAGGAAATTGTTAATGCGGCAGCAAGGTATGAGGTTGATGTGATCATAATGGGAAGACATGGAAGAACAGGACTGATAAAGCTCATGATGGGCAGCGTTACTGCCAGAGTTATCGGCCACGCGCCTTGCAATGTGCTCGTCATCCCGTCGGATGCAAAAGTGGAAGGCAGGAATATTCTTGTGGCAACTGATGGATCGCGATATAGTGAAGCGGCAGCACATGAAGCTATCTGTATTGCAAAACAATGCAAAAGCCGTCTTATTGCGATATCAGTTGCTTCTTCAGACACCGAGATTGCGTCAGCGGAAGGAAACGTGAAGAAGATCATTGATGCTGCTGAAAAAGAGGGCGTGGAAACAAAGGGATTAACAAGCACTGGAAAGCCCTATGAGGTTATCGTTGATACCGCAAGACAAAAGCTTGTTGATTTAATCGTTCTCGGCAGTCATGGAAGAACCGGCATTGAAAGACTGCTCATGGGGAGTGTGACAGAAAGAGTTATTGGCCATTCGGAGGTTGCTGTGCTGGTTGTAAAAGCATAGGAGTATTATTGAGACTACCCTCCCTAAGCACACTTTTTCTTTCTTTCCTCAGACTTGGCCTCACTGCCTTCGGCGGTCCCGCAATGGTTGCATACATAAAAGAACTGTCAGTAAATCGCCACAGGTGGCTTGATGAAGAAAAATTCAAGGACGGAGTCGCACTCTGTCAAGCTATACCAGGAGCTACAGCTATGCAGACCGCTGCATATGTGGGTCTTAGGGCAAGGGGTATCGCAGGGGCACTGGCATCGTTTGTCGGCTTCGGTCTTCCGGCCTTCATACTGATGCTGATACTTTCATCGCTGTATGACAGGTATCATGCAGTTCCTAAGATTATCTCTTTGTTTAACGGCCTGCAGGTTGTCGTGGTTGCTATTGTCGCAAATGCGACTTATTCCTTCGGTAAAAGCACGCTTAAGAATTTCAGAGACATCTTTATTGCCATTACAGCCTCTGCTCTCTTATGGATCGGGGTAAGCCCCTTTATTGTAATTTTGGGTGCTGCCTTTGCCGGCATCATATTTCTCAGAAGCACAACTGCTGTTCCATCATCTCTCAAAGAAGCGCATAGTTTAAGACCACTCTTATGCTTAATATTCATAATATGCCTTGGACTTTCTCTGCTCTACTTTATCGATTCCAAACTTTTCAGTCTTGCAGCATTAATGATGAAGATAGATTTGTTTGCCTTTGGAGGAGGCTTTGCCTCTATCCCCCTGATGCTTCATGAAATTGTAAACGTCCGGGGTTGGATGGACAGCAAGGCATTCATGGATGGCATAGCCCTCGGACAGGTTACACCAGGCCCGATTGTTATCACCTCGACCTTTGTGGGATATCTGACTCATGGAGTAGCCGGTGCCTTTATCGCAACCATCGCGATATTTACCCCATCTTTCCTGATGGTGGTTGCTGTAACTCCAGTCTTCGAGAGATTGAAGACATCTGAATATTTCACCGGTGCAACAAGAGGAATCCTCGCATCCTTCGTGGGGCTTCTTTTTTTTGTGACAATGAAGTTTGGATTGGCTGTGCCCTGGGATATTGTCAGGATAGTATTAGTAGGAGCGGCACTCGTTGCACTCCTGAAAAAGGTCGATATTCTTTATGTAGTGCTCATAGCAGCAGTCATTTCGGCATTTATGTTATGAAGACACTCCTGCTATGATTCGGCTCACCCTTATAAAGCATATACCCGAAAACTGAGTCACGAGGTACGGCAATCTCGTTTTGTTTCGGACTTTTGCAAGAGTCACAGGTATTAATTATAAGTTCAAGTTGACTTAGTTTCTTTTTATGATTAGATTATAACTACTAATGAAAACAACAAGCATAATGCTGCTGATAGTTTTAATTTCCTTTCTTAATATCCCTGTGCAGATCAATGTCCCCGTTGAATCAAGGAGCCATACTTCCTCTATTTTCACTCTTGATGTCTGCAACCAGCACAATTCTGCAGGATCGGTGAATTCTGATACTCCTGTCATCCTCGAATATCAGCACGATTTTACTCCATTAACAACCCAAATTTATCATAATCAAAACAACCACGTATTTAATCCTTTCTTAGTCACATCACAAGACGAACGCCCTCCAGAAGCATAATCAATAGTCCCGAAGTCTTCGAGTCACAGTTTTTTAGAAATACAGACTGCCAGTCTGTATGAGAATAATTTTTGCCAATTATTCTCCCCTTAACTCGGCTCTGCTTCGGAAATTATTGAAAAATAACTCCTAAGCAGAGCCATTTTTTGACAATTCGTTATTTACAGATATGCATAAGCGATACAAGGCTGACCGCTTCATTGAAGCGGATCAAGTATTAACCGTTAAAACGATTATGGAGGCAAGAAGTATGGAAATTAAAAAAGTTTTAGATGAAAAGTTGTCCAGAAGAAGCCTTATCAAGGGCGCTGCTTGCTCAGCAGGAGTGGCAGCACTTACTATGGGAGGGTTGGGATTTCTCTCAAAGGCAGATGCAGCAAAGAAAGGCGCCGGAGAACTTCCCTTCCCTTACAAGAAACTTACAGCTGCGGAGATTAAAGAGGCAGGCAATATTGCCCATGACAACTGGTTCAAGGGCTTCTGCAGCTATGCTACTTTGAGCGGAGGCCTAACAATCCTAAGAAGAAAAGTAGGTGGGCCGTACAACTCTTTTCCTATGGAGCTTACCACTTTTGCTCACGGCGGAACCTCAGGCTGGGGCGCAACCTGCGGAACACTGATAGGAGCAGGAGTACTGTCCACATTGTGTGCAGGTCCCAAGATAGGCGAAGCTATTAATAATGAAGTGTGCAATTTCTATGCAACTTCCGCGCTCCCGATTTTTGTTCCTGACCACCCAAAGGCAGAGCTCAAAACCCAAAACGTGAGCGACACCCCACTCTGTCATGTCTCTGTCGGTAAATGGATGAAGAAGGAAGGCGTCGGATTCCTTAGTCCTCAGCAGATGGAGAGGTGCGCCAGAATATCGGCTGATATGTGCATGAAAACCCTTGAATATCTGAATCTTTGGGCAGACGGAAAGTTTGAGCCCAAAACAAAAGCCCCTGTCTTTGCCAACGAGATCCCAAGTCAGAATAACTGCACAGACTGTCACGGCGACAAAATACCGCAGACCAGCGGAAAGTTCGGCACAGGACTTGATTTGCTTAAAGGCGGACATTAAAAAAGATTTACATCGATAACAAACAAAAATTGCTGGGAATAAAGGGTTGACCTTCGTTCCCAGCAATTTATTAAAAATCTCAGGAGGTAAAAAATGTTTGGTCTGGGCATGCCGGAATTATTAGTCATATTAATCGTTGTCATGATACTGTTTGGAGGCAAGAGACTTCCTGAACTTGCAACCGGAATGGGAAAAGCCATAAAGAATTTCAAGAAAGCTTCTACTGCAACTGATGAGATTAATGTTACCCCTAAAGATAGTTCAGAGAATGAAACAGCCCCTATAGGGGAAGGAAAAGGTGAAAAAGCATAGGTATCAGCTATTTTAATCCGAATTTCCCAAATCAGCAGATTATTAAGAACAGCTTTTCTGCACTGCAGTTAAATCAAATAGCACAGGTGAATATATGGTGATTTTTTATGTTTGACATCGGGCTACAGGAGTTAATAGTAATTTTTGTCGTTGCACTCCTTGTAATAGGTCCGGATAAACTTCCTGAATTCAGCCGGAAACTAGGCAAATGGGTCAATGAAATTAAAAGGGTCATTCATGAAGAAAAACAAAGGATTGATGACGAATTCAGCGAACAAGTTAAGAAGCCGGAAGAGGTTTTAAAATCCGTAACTAAAAAAGATAAAACTGAAGAAAATAATTCTGAGCCTGATATAAAAGAAGGGAAGTTATAATATTGGAAAATCCAAAATTACCACTGACAGAACATCTCGCTGAGTTTCGCAAAAGGATTTTCATATCTCTCGGTTCAGTCCTGCTTATACTTATAATCGTTTTCAATTATTCGGAAAATATTTTCGATATCCTGACCCTTCCGCTTAAATCAGAACTCAAGCTGGATTTTACAAAACCGTATATCCACATGAAAGAAAAATCCCCGACAAAACTTGTTTTTCTTGCACCTGCTGAGGCCTTCTGGATGCACTTCAAGGTGTCTTTTATTGCATCCTTGATTCTTGCTTTGCCAATAATCTTTCATCAGCTCTGGAAATTTGTTTCACCGGGGCTTCTGGTGAAAGAAAAAAAATATGTACTGCCATTTGTTTTTTTTGCTACCGGATTATTTATTGTCGGAGCATTGTTCTGTTTTTTAATAATCCTTCCTTTCGCAATGACTTTTTTGCTTGGGTACAAAACAGAGAATATGGTCCCCATGCTTTCAGTCGGCAGTTATATTGATTTTTGTTTGAAGTTTATTGTGGCCTTCGGTGCTATCTTTGAGCTGCCTCTGGTCATAATATTTCTCACAAGACTCGGAATTGTTACCACAAAGACCTTATCAAAAAACAGAAAATATGCCGTGCTTTTTGCGTTCATTGCCGGAGGAGTGTTGACGCCGACTCCGGATGCTTTCAATCAGGCTTTAATGGCAGTGCCCATAATTATACTGTATGAAATCGGAATTCTCCTCTCAATGATTATGCAAAAGAGGAGAAAGGTTGCTATATAATGAAAAATTAAGGTTTCTGCTCGTCGGGTTTATTGGAAGTATTCTCCTCTCCTGCAAAGGAGGCCCCCATCTCTCAAAGGGAGAGGCCGAGAAAATTATTGCAGCTCATTTCAAATATCCGATCATTGTCTCTAAGCGTGTAGATGTTCGGGAGAAAAGCGTAGAGATGTTGCAGTTCCTGAAAAATGATGGCTATATCTCCGCATCGCCAATAACGACCTGTTGCGACGACTACTACCCAACTACCGCAAAAGGCAAGACATATTTAGGAGAAATAATAAAAAACTTTTCTGATTTCAATCTATTTTTCGATTGTGGTTGTTCCAAAAGAGTTATTAAATCCATAAAAGAAATAGTAATAAACACGCAAGCTAAAAGTGCTACAGTTGAATATGTCGAGGGTCTTGAACCAAATGAACCGATATATTCCAGAGTAATCAAAAAGTATCAGGGAGCGGGCTGCGGACATAAACCCGGCTACTATGGAATGGAGAGACACGCCGCTGCTTGTCTCTCCATCAAAAAAAGCTCCTCTCTGACGGCCTCCAAATCATAAAAAAAGATACTTGGTAATTTCAATTAGAGATTGACAAGCAATGAATTGATTCGCAATCATACTTTATGAAAACAAGAGGCTTACTCATTCTTCTTATAGGTTTTTCAATTGCCATTCAGAATACCT
>Ga0315268_10007591_pt1 | contig 11406 bp, 3 predicted proteins | sample C1_top_MG_FD_204535 | JGI IMG/M metagenome (GOLD analysis project Ga0315268, IMG submission 204535) | Sediment microbial communities from Yellowstone Lake, YNP, Wyoming, USA - C1_top | ecosystem: Environmental > Aquatic > Freshwater > Lake > Sediment | place: USA: Wyoming | collected 2017-08-01 | reverse complement strand
AGACAGTTCGCAGTGGGATCATGATGTCCGGGGATGTTCCGGAGTGCGATTCGCCAAAGAAGCTCCAGTTGGCCATCTGCAGATGTGGTTCCTCGACACGAATCGAGACAGAGTCAGCTGGAGTTACGAACGAGTTGTTCAGCGGAGACAAAAGTGAGATTGAGGGCGGCGTGTCATCTATGGTCACTGTGATCCAAATCTGGTCGAATCCACCAAGATCACTAGTTGAGTTTAGCAGTATGCTATGATGGCTCTCTACCCAACCAGTTGTGGATATGGACCTTTCTGGGCCAATCTCGTGCCAGATGCCCGCGTCACTCCATCTACTAGTGACAATGCCAGTACCTTGAACTGAGAAGACTATAGGCACACCAGACCTGATGACGTCTCCGTTTCTCGGACTCTCGAGCTGTATGGCTATTGAGCTTTCAACAATCTCGAAGGAGACGCTCGTTGAATTGAGATGACCAACACGATCTGTGGCGGTCACGACCGCAGTATGGTTGCCGGGCGACAAACGCGACAAGTCGACGTTGTATGGCGGAACCAGTGTCTCAGGAGAACCCCCGTCAACGGAACAGAACACGGTCAAGAGACGTGTGTCAGAAACGGTTGCTGTCAAGATCGAGTTCTCCGGGATGCGTCCGCCATTCTTCGGATAGGTGATGCAGACAGATGGTGACAGGGCATCAACCTCGAACCTGAAGTCGGAGGAGGAAACGAGGTTCTCGTCATCGATTGCGACGATTCTGAGAGCGTGCATTCCGTCGCTCCAGGCAGCAGTATCGATATTCCATGGCGATTGCAGTCTCTCATAGTATGCCCCATCGAGATATGCATTGGCAACGAACGGACCATCGTCTTCCAGATTCAAGTCAATGGGAACACCGGCTGCTATCAAGCTCCCGTTAGAAGGAGACACAAGCGATATCACAGGCGGATTGTTCACCAGTTTCATCGGCTGAAGCGTAATCGTTCTGGTGACCAGCTCATATATCCCGAGGTCGAAACTGACACTAATGTCCGCTGCCTGGTTGGGGCCGCTGAACACGTAAGTGGGGTTGAAGTGCCATTCGAACCGAATGCTCCCGTTGTGTGCGTGCGATCCAGAAGTGACATACTCATCGAGTATCATGCCAACCTTTCTTCCGTTGACCATCAGCTCGAGGGGGATACCTCCATTCTGATCAAGCACGCTGCCGTTCGCATAAGTCAGGCGACCTGTCAGGAGCACTGACGAATCTGAACTGTTGTACTGAACTGTAGTCGGGCTTGCAGAGATATCGAACAGCACCGGTATCTGCTTCAGGGATGCGTTCGATGCGACATACTCGATGTAGTTGCCCGAAGAATCAATGACCTTAACCCTGAGGTGAATTGACTCATCAGCGGGAGAAGTCTGTATTGATGTGCTGTAGTTGCCCTGTCCCAGACTCGCCAATGGCAGGGTGTTCCAAATAGCCGATCCGCCAGGACGCCAACTGATTTCAGTCTTGCTGACGGAATGGTCATCTTTTGTCCCAATCAGCAGATCAACGGACTGCCCTGGAGAGAACCGTTGTGGCATCAGAAGTCTGGTGATCTGAGGCGGATTCAGATCCGACGACGGAACGGAGAAGTAGAGAGTGATTGTGGTGTCAGCGCAAATCTGATGCGTCGGGGAATAACCGATCACGAGAGAATACGTGCCAGCTCCCTGCAAAGAAATGACGCGCTCGGGCTTGGGAGACGCATGGTACTCTGAGAGATAGTCAACAGACACCAAAGTGCCGTTGTGGTAAAGAGACATCGTTGGTGCAGTCTTCCCATCTACCGCTGCATCTGCTTGGTCGCGAAGCAACGGATGTATCAGAACCATCGTACTGTTCGAGTTCTGCATTCGGACGGAAGGGTAGAAAGGCCCTGCACCCACACGGCCCGTTCCGTTTGCTCCCGAGATTGCAGCGAGGAAATTCCGATCAGGCAGGTAGGCTCCAGGGATATCGCTCACTTTGATTGTACGGCTGTAATCGGGGCTATAGAAGGTTCGTTCAAAGGTCTCATCGTAGATGCTGCCGGGCCAATAGCTCCCTGAGTAGACTCCTTGAACAATGGTCCTCCTGGTCATTCCTGTGAAGAAAGGATTCAGGGAGACCGTCGATCCTCTGCGCGAGTAGAACGCAGCATCCGCGCCCATCGATCTATGGGTGTCCCAATAGCCCCAGATGTCGTCTATAGCACCGGGGATGTCGAACTTCGTGTAATAGGTCGATATCTTGCCTTTCTCAATGCCTAGATTAAGTGGCGTCGAACTGTTGACTCCTTTGAACTCCCAGGACAGCATGTACTGAAGATCCGCTGTTGCCTCTGGTCGGAACCCGGTTGATGTGCCAACAGAAAACTCAAACCAGTGCTGCCAGTTCCTGCTCATGAAATCCCACATGCTCGATGAGTAGGAGAATCCCGTCAGCGAGATGCCTATTGTGGCATCTGTGTCGGAGATGTACAACGTTCTCGACTTCGGGAGATAGAATATCGAGTCACCTCGAATCAAATTGTCACAATGGGAGACTTGGAACGAGACGTTGTCGGCGCCAGCGTAGCGGCCATACATCAGAAAGTCCATTACAAATATCGGATATCCCTCATCTGTGACCAGATTGAGCCTCATCTGCCTCGCACTCGCCATCATGAGGTTCAGATCTAGAGTCTGCAGGCGGCCAAGAGAGGCAACACTTGAGAGGAAGTAGGAATCCGAATACAGGTAGAACACCTGGTGCCCAGCTGCATGAACAGAATATGTGCCTGCAGGCAAGAGGAACGATACAGGGGTTGCGGCACCCATGCGATCGCTCACGCCGACTCCAAATTCCGCATCGGGAACGGTATATGCCCAAACGCCCCCGCGTTGATCAATGAACTCATTTCCCGACGTATCATACAAATGCACGTTCAAGCGAGAGATCACCGCATAAGCGAAGGGTATGCGCAGATCATGGGTCGAGTCCTTGAGATACATCGCGCCCTCGTAATAACCTTGGACGATGTCGAGATCAGGAACTGGCACCGTCAGGCCAGCAGATCCTGTCCCTCGCAAAGAGATGTAGAGTGTCGAAGGATTCGAAATGGAAGCATTAGCCCACCCGTGAGCCACAATTGTGCCGTTCACATCCAGGCACAGCCAATCGCTCGCAGTGAGGCTGAATGTTGAGGATGAGCCATGGTTGCTCACCGATATTGTGTGTTCAACGCCGTCGGGAAGGCCATATGAAACCAAGGGTTCGGAAATGAACAGATCTGTATTGGCCGAGGATGGCAACCAGAGGCTGCCGGCTCCTGAATACCACAAGGGTTCGCTCATGTGCTTCGTACCAGTGATCAGTGCCGACTTGACCTCGTCTGGGGTCCAGTCCGGATGAAGTTGAAGAAGCAAAGCCGCCGCTCCGCTCACGTGAGGCGTTGCCATCGACGTCCCGCTCATCGACATGTAGCCAGTTGGAGAACTGTGAGCTGCGTTTGAGTAAGGAACCGTAGATGTTATCCCGACACCGGGAGCTGATATCTCAGGTTTGATCTGAAGCTCCGGCAGAGTCGCGCGCGAGCTAAACGATGCAAGTGCACCAGAGTCATCAACTGCGCCAACGGTAATTGCCTCAGGCGCCACACCCGGCGATGCAACAGAACCGAACCTTGGACCGGAATTCCCTGCGGCTGCCACAACAACAATGCCGACTTGAACGGCACTTCTAACTGCGAGACAGACTGGATCTTCAAGACTGCCATCGCTGCCCAAGCTCATGCTGATCACGTCAGCATGGTCGCTGGTATCGCCATCGCTGTTTGGATCCATCGCAGCCTCTATCCCGGATATCACATCGCTCATCATGCCGTAGCCGTCTGAACGGAGGACCTTGTAGGCCAGTATGCTCGCATATGGTGCGACACCCACCGCGACACCGTTCGCGGCCACTATGCCAGCGACATGTGCCCCATGGCCATTATCATCCATAGGGTCTGGATCGCCGTTGACGAAGTCATAGCCTCCAATTACCTTGTAGCTGGGACCGTAGCCCCCTCCGAGATCCGGATGAGAATAGTCAACGCCTGTGTCCAGGATTGCGACAACGATGCCTGTGCCCATCACTTGTCTGCCACCGACGTCGCGATAAGCCCAGATCTGATCGGCACCAATCTGGACTATGTTCTCACTCAGCATAGCCCTGACTGGCAGATCTGGATATGCTTTGAGAGACGGATCGCAGGACAGAAGAAGCTTGATTTCATCTGCCTGCAGATGAGCCGCAAGACCTCTCAGACCATGAGAGAACTCCCGTTTGGTACCAAGCTCCAGTGTCTGACGCAGCTTCTCAGGTAGTGTTGTGTGAAGTCCGCTCAAAGAATGACTTGACGCCATGATTGTGCCTGCACCAGACAGTTCGCTGCCAGACATCGTTATGATCACGTCCACGTAGCCCAAATCGTCGGCATAGCTGGCCCAATTGAAACCCTGCCAGTTCGATTCGGAAACAACGGAGGGTCGTTCGACAAATGGGCTCGAATCCCTTGATATGAGACCCGGGGAATCGGGCTGCCCATTAACGAGGAGCACGGATGGAGTGGCAATAACGAGCACACTGACTATGACTGCAGAGAGGAACTCTGAAGCTAGCCTAGATTCTCGGGATTCCATGGTTGTTATCACTCTTGATTTTACTGCTCAGCCAGCGAGCTGGGACGGTGCCCATCCCAAACGTATGAGTCTTTCCCGACACTATTTATATGATATTACGCGGTTATCAGGACCAGAACTAGTACTGGCTTCTGAGAGGCATCCCATCTGCTCGTGGCTCATTATTAAGGCGTGCGATAAAACACTTTCCATATTCCACAACCAACGGACGAGGAATCCGTCGTCCAATACGAAATGGTGTCGCTGGGATAACTCACTTTTCGGAAACCTGCTGAGCACCCAACCCTCGCGATTTGGAGGGTCCTAGGACTCAGGTCCAATGATGTCGGGTCCCAACAAATGCAACCGCCATGAGACCAATCGCCGCAGCAGAAATGAGCAAGCCAGTCAAGCCGCCAAACTGCGGAATTGCGGTCTCGAAGTGAATATGCCAGTCGTAGAATTCAAATTCATCATTGGTAGCGACCGCGGAATTACTCGCCTCCTTTGAGTCATGTGTTGCTACAACTTCGAAAGTGTCGCCAGGATCCCAGATGTCATTGTCGACATCGAACACGTACAAGCCACCTGAAACGGTATCCTTCGAGTCGGTGTAAATTGGCACGTCGTTGCGATACACTGTAAGCACGACTGGGATGCCTGGAAGAGGGGCATTAGTCTCATCGTAAACGATGCCGTCAACGTGCTTGAACCCATAAGCCGAAGCTCTGTTGGATGCAATGAAAAGCAGAGAGAACAGGACTACCAACAGTATCACGAATCCGTTGAGAATGCGGAAACGCTGCGAGTTCTTGTCAATCGACATCATTGTGGACCACCTTCACGCATGACCAGATTCGTTCAGGAATGTGGCGTTCCGTGAGACTATGATTGGCATATCCCGCACGGAATATAGTCTTTTCCATTGGCGGAAGCAGATTTCCTCGCGAAGAACCCACTCCATTCGGAGCTCGAAGCCCCCCGCACGGACTCTGATCTCGGCGTCCGAGGACAAGGCCGAACTGGTTGTCCATGCCGTCTCAAACTCGCTTCCAGACATCGATTTGCCAACATTACCAGCCAAACGGCTAGCAATGCCTCCGTACCCTTCCAACACCAAGGAGCAGTGCCGTTGAAACCGTAAGGACAACGATGAAGCTGAAGCCCGGAAATTCAGGTATCACTGGCTGAAGTGCCACGTTAACAGTCTGAAATGGCTCACCATCAGCGAACACACTGTTCGTTCCGCTCTCGGCACCGTAGGTTGCGATTACCTCAATCGTGTCCCCTATTTCCCAAGAACTCCTTTCAAATGTGACTGTGTAGAAACCGCCAGCGGACGTCGTTGCGTACAGAGTGGCAACGACTTGTCCCGACGTCTTGTTCCTGACGTTGATGGTCACGTCTGCTCCATTTACGGGACCGGAAGAACCAGTTACTATTCCATCCACTTCCTTTGGCCCAGGACCAGCACTCGTGGTTGAGTTCAAAAACGAGACGGCAGAGACGAGGGCCATGAGGGCGACCAAGCCGACAGCCATGAAAGCAATCCCTCTTCTGCTCAACAACGGCCTTCTTGCGCGTGGAGGACGCCTGTACAGGAACGTACTCATCAAATACTGCAGTCTCTCCTCGTCATTCAATCGAGCATCAGCTCTCAGATGGCGCCTCAAACGGAAAGAAGTTTGTAAGGGCGGCCAAATCCGCCGCCCAGTTCAAAGGTTTATTCGCTTCTATCCACTACACCAGCGTTCCCGTTGCGTCCACGTACAGGAAGTACGCTCCACCTGGAATCACGGCGAAGTTGAGCTCGTCCGGGTACGACAGTCTGTACGAATGGTAGGTCTGCGTCTCCGGATCTAGGTAGGTCACCAACTTCGCATTGCAGCCCTGAACCATGCCCAGAAGATCTGCTGCAGTCATCGCACCCATCTGGTCTGGACCGACGATGTTCCATCCCGGTGCTAGAGCCATCGGGTTGGAGTCCACGAACTCACCAACCAACGCAAAGCTGGTTGTAGCCTTCACGTAGATATAGTAGCCCTCGCCCAGTACAATTGGGAAGTCCAGCTCATTCGGGTATTTCGGTCTGAAGGAATCGTACACGCCGGTCACCGTATTCAGCTTCGTGACTATCACGGCATTTGCTCCGATAGCCTGGAGCAAGGTACTAGCCTTGAGTCCATCCACCACCATCGGTGTTGACCACAGGTTCCACCCCTTCTGCAGCTCGAACGGCCACCACGGGTCAGCACACGTCTGCATGTACCCGAAGTTGATCTCGGCAAAGACGACAGGGGCATCTCCCATGTAGTACGCCGGCACGACTAGCGTGTATTTGACAGGTGTTGTGTGTAGCCAGTGAATCTCCTGCCACAACGACTCCACGGTGTAAGTGCCGGGCTTGAGCTTGTCGAACCTGTACCAGCCATTCCACGGCTCGCGAGGCAGCGGACCCTCGTGGTCAGCATACGTGCGACTCTCCTTGGCGACATGGACCGGGAAAGCCTCGCTCGTGTAGCCATCAAGTTTGATGACCTTGCTTGTTACGACGATGCCCTGCTCCAATGGGTGATCGTACTGTCCGAGCGGCCATGCGCCGCCAAGACCGGGCAGGTCCTTGAACAGGTATCCCTTGATCTTCGCGTACCTCATGTCACCGATGTCGTCAGTCTTCACTCCCGGGTTCTGATTGGGCGTCTCGACATCCGCAAGCTCATCGATCTGCTTGGCCTCACGCGTGAGCCCGGGCGGGTTCAAAACATCCGCGTTCGTCATGTACCAGTCGTCGCCAGTCCCGTACTTGAAGCCCGCTGGGAAATACTCGACGAGCAGGTACTGCCCTGGATGCACATCCGTGAACACGAACTTGCCATTCAAGTCCGTCGTGGCCTCGGCCACCATCACTGTCCACTTGCCGTCCTTGTCCTGCTCCATCAGTCTCATTGTGAAGCCGTCCAGCGCGGGTTCATCCGGATGATCCCATACGCCATCCATGTCCTTGTCGAAGAACTTGTAGCCCCAGAGCTTTATGCATGGCGCATTCCCGAAGTTCTGACACGAGATGATCTCGGCGCTGTCCAGGTCGAGCCAGCCGCTCGGCCATGGCAGCATCGAATGCGTTATGGCGTGCCAGCCAGGTTTGACAACCTCAGCTACCCTGTATTGGCCCGGAACGAGCCCAGGCGCGAGTCCAGGCACCGATCCATCAAAGTGGTAGAATCCAGGTTTCAAGACATAACCCGATAGCGGGTTGCTGGGATCGAGGAGCAGCAGCTCGGTGTGGGTAGTTGTCGTGATTGGACTGCCCTCCGGAATCACGGTGCCATCGAACTTCGTTCCCCAGAGCTTGATCGTCCAGCCATCAAGCCCGGCCAGATAGCCCTCGTCGAACGAGCCGTCGTGGTCCTTGTCGAGCCACTTGAATCCCGTGATCCTGCCATATTGGGCATTGGCGAACTCTTCATCCACCGTCGTCAGGAAGTCAACGCTCGAAATCTGCCTCGGGTTGGATTCCAGGACAGTGATGACAAACCAGTCCAGCGTAGTGATCGGTATCTCCTCAATCCAGTAGTAGTTCACAGCAGGTATGATCTCATCAAATGAGAACTTGCCAATGGCCGGAGACGGCCCATCGCTGCTAACCGTTGTCTTGTCGATCACCTTGGTCAAACCCTCGTAGTGGAAGAGATTGACCACAAAGTAGTAGGTGATAGAACCAGGCGGAGGCCCTGTCTGAGAGCCTAGCCCGACCTCGGTCCCGTCCTTGATGCCGTTGTACGCAATTCCGCCGCCCTCACCGGTGTCCTTGAAGACAATCCCTGTTATTGTCCCATACAGATCGACATAGCAGGTCTGAGTCCTCGTCATGTATTGGTCCGGGAACAGAGCTGGATTATGCCACCAGATCCTGACAGTGACCGTGTTCTTGAGCTTCCCGTTCTCTATGTGCGCGCTCTTCCATGCGGCATCAGGATTCAGTGGCACCGTATACTTGTGCCAATTCTGGTCGGACGCACCTATAGCCAGATGCGTAGAGTCATGGAGTGGAGCGTCCGGGCTCCAAGTGCCACCAATCAGGCTGTCCACGTACTCGAACCAAATCTCGGTGTTGCCATAGGCCCTGACCGGGTTGTCGACCTTGATGTAGTACCAGACTATCCTGTCTGTCCCGACGGAGGTCTTTGCCACCGTCGATCCATCACCCGTGACTGCTTTCTTCGTGATCGTAGCGTCAGGATTCACAAGGTCGATATCCTTCGAGGTAGACCTCTTTATCTTGTGCTCCTGGGTGTCATGCCCGTACAATATCGCGGTGTTTGTCTTGATCTCAGGAACACCAACCCAGTCTTGGGGGACCTGCCACTTGAGCGCCGCCACTTCGGCTGAGGTGTATGTCTTGGTCGTTCCGGCGGGTATGTTATCGCCAAACAACGCCTTCAGGTCCGGATGCGCCATCGGGTCGATTGACCCGACATAGGGCTTGAGCAGCATGTCGTATACATTGACGTACAGACCCGTGTCTGCGGGCCAATCGTTCGGGTCATCCGGGTCCGGATTCTGTATCGTTATTGTGAAGTACACATACTCACCCGGCATGGCCGTGTCCCGGTCTGCGGTCTTGGTTATCTTCACGCTCGGGTGCAGGATCTCAACGTCGCAGGTCGCAGTGTTGGAGATTGCATGGCGCTCATTCGCGTCCTTTGCGACGACCAAAGCGGTGTTCCTGAACGCGTAGACTCCGGGCGAGACTTGGATCTCAGTCTCAGTCCCCTTCACCACGTACTTGAACACCTTCGAGAGAGTCTGGTCACAGGCCAAGCTACCCGTCCAAATCCAATCTGATGGGCTCAGGACAGGGGGCAAGACATACGGCGCGAGATCCGGATCGCTCACGTAGAAGTCCAAGGGAACGTCGCCCGAGTTGTGCAGTGTTATCCTGTAGGCTATCCAGTCGCCTTGACCCTCAGAATTGTCTTGGTAACCGCTCTCATAAGGCCCTGCGGCACACGGCATTGGTATAGGCTCCTTCTCGCAATACGGCCACTTGAAGGACTCCTTTGTGATGTCAATCTTCGGCTCGATTATCCAGAAATAGCAGGAGTCTTCAGCAACCAGGTCTTCCAGACTGTGGCTGTCATCGTACCAGACTCTCGCCGTATTCTCATACCTGTAGAACCGTAGTCCGGGATCGATCACCTTGACCTGGAACGAGAGCGATACGATCGGAGGCGCGGCAGGAGGCGCAATCGGAGTTCCGCTTGCAAGGTAGAATAGTTGGTCTCCAAGATAATCGTGAGATGTCCCGGGATGCACTGGGTTGCAGCCGGCATCATGTATCGGGTAACCGTCCCACGTTAATCTCATCTTCATGTCGAACGAATCAATATCTGGGTTCTTCCAGAACACGGGTGTAGAAGCAAATGAAGTCCACACCATAGTCGACCCGGGTTTGTACTGCAGGAGATACACCAATGGTACTTTCGAGACAAGAGGCAACCAGTCGACAATCTTTATGATGCTCGCATCTGCCTGTCCTGTGTTTTCCATGTGCATAACAAATGTGATGGTTTCTCCATTGATGTAGGTCTCAGGACTGACGGACTTCTCCATCAACATGTGCGGTGGTGTGAGCACCATACCTTCCACATTACAAGAAACCGTCCTTTTGCCATCTTCAACCAAGCCGAAGTGCAACTTCGAGCCCGGGTAGAAAGACGCACCGTTCTTTCCAAGCGTGCTCATAGCAAGCAATCCGCCAGTCTTCAGATGGATATCGCCTATCCCACCGAACTGGACGACCACAGTCCAAACATCAACCCACTCATAACCCTCTCTCAGATAGGTCGATGAGTCAGCTGGGTTTGAGTTGTGCGTGACGGACACTATACTGCCCTCACTGAGTTTCACGTAGAAGGGACTTACATAGCCAGAACCACTGCCCGATCCTGCAACATATGGCGCCGAAGGATTGTTGCCGTCCCATTTGTAGGGCACGACCATCTCGTACCCATAATACAGCGGACTGTCAAACGACGGGCCGTAGCAATGGTCAAAACCAATCTTAACCGTGACCTGATTCGGTGGGACCAGAACATCCGGATTTGGGTTCGGAATGGTCAGCCGTACGGGCACCACGTCTCCTTCAACATACCCTTTCAAGTTTCCAGTAGACCAGTCTGGGACACCCGGCCAGAGATTCCAGCCTTCGACCGTGATGTTGGTGGACGAGCCACCAGCCTTGGTCGGGACGCTCACAACGAACGCGCTACCGACCATGATGATCGCCAGCGCGGTAGCCAAAACAACTTTCTTCGAATACAGGCTTCTGCTCACAACACGTTCGAAAGCCGAGCTATCTCTACCTTTCATTACCTTTCCCCCCCGGGCTGAAATGGTTTGTCGCCCTTTCCTCCGTTGTCGGCGGGCAGTCCCACAATGTGTCCGTCAACCAAAGCTCAAGGCTAAGGGGAATACACAAATCGGATTATAAACGTTGGCCATACTGACTCACCTGTATTTCCACTGGAAAATCTCCATAAGAAATGAATGGAAAATTGCCATCGATAGTGAACTTTTTAATGGCAAATATCTCTGCAAGAATAATAGACAGTATCATTTCGCAGACTTGGGCAACTCAGGCTCCACTATTCACCATACCGTCTCCGGCACATACAAATCGTTGGTTGCCGTTCATCGACAAAGGTCGATTCTGATGGCAGAGAGCGGGCTGGTTTCTGCATTGCGCATTTCCCCGG
>Ga0315268_10007590_pt1 | contig 11408 bp, 11 predicted proteins | sample C1_top_MG_FD_204535 | JGI IMG/M metagenome (GOLD analysis project Ga0315268, IMG submission 204535) | Sediment microbial communities from Yellowstone Lake, YNP, Wyoming, USA - C1_top | ecosystem: Environmental > Aquatic > Freshwater > Lake > Sediment | place: USA: Wyoming | collected 2017-08-01 | reverse complement strand
CGCTTCAATTCCGGCGGCGCCGGCTCGCGATTGGCCTTGTAGGCCGGGAACAGCGCGTGGCGGTGACCATGGCCGTGACTTTCATCGAAGGCCACGGCCAGATAACGCGGCTGGCGCCGCTCGATCAGATCGCCGACGAAACGTGCGAAGCCGTAGACCGCGTGAGTAGGATTGCCCTCGGCGTCGCGCAGGTCTGGCGGCATGGAAAACCAGGCGCGGAAGATATAGACCGAAGCGTCGATGAGGTAAACCATGCGGGCCTAGTGTAGCGCTATGAGCCTGACATTTGGCCAATGCCAGGTGTGACTGCGCGAGCGACACGCAGTCACACCGGCCCGGGCGGCTACTTCGGCAACAGCGTCACCGGCACTTCCATGACTGTGTCGACCGGGATGTTGTTGGCGGCGGCCGCATCACGCACCGCCTGTTCACTCGGCGCTTCATAGATGCAGAACGTTTTGGTCTGCTCGGCGTTGGCATAGGACATCTTCCAGTGCACGCCGTACTTGGCATTGGTGGCGTTGATCTTGGTCTTGCCTTCCGCATTGAGGCCGGCGAGTGCGCCGGCCGGAAAGGTGCGCTCGATCAGGTAGCGGTGTACGGCGGGTTTGGCAGGCTGGGCCGGCATGTCGCTGGCAAAGGCGCTGCTGAGCATGAGGACGGGGATTATGGCAATCAGGGCTTTCATGGTGGTGGTTTCCTTGGGTTATTCGGCGGTTGCCGGGTCGATGATGGAGGTGACGCGCGTGATCTTGTTGGCCGGAAAACCGCCCAGCTCGGCGTGGCGGCGCACCAGCGATTCATCGGTTGCGTGGTAGATGCAGAAGATCTTGTCGGCAGTGACGTAGCTCTGGACCCACTGCACGCTGGGACCCATGCTGCTGAGCACTCCGCAGGATTTCTGTGATATGGCTTTGAGCTCGGCGGGGGTCAGTTTCCCGGCGCCGGCGATTTCGCGTTCGATGACAAACTTCGGCATGTGCTTCTCTCTGTACTCTGGTTGGTGGATGTTTCATGCTGCGCCGGCAACCCGGCGCGCAGGTGTAGGATCGCGCGGGGCAGCGGCGGCGTCTTGAAACGCGTATGAAATGTTTCTGAAACACGGTGACAGCAGGGCATGGATCTGATTCGTCTCGGCCACTTCGAACTCCAGCCCACAGAACGGACGCTCTCACGGGACGGCCAACCCCTGGAGCTGGGCGCCCGTGCCTTCGACCTGCTGCTGGTGCTGGTCGAGCACCACGGCCGCCTGGCCACCAAGGCCACGCTGCTCGAGCGCGTCTGGCCGCGCCTGGTGGTCGATGAGAACAACCTGCCCGCCCAGGTGGCGAGCCTGCGCCGGGTGCTGGGCGCGAATGCCATCCGCACGGTGCCGGGCTTTGGTTACCGCCTGGACCTGCCGGTGCTCCTGCCCGGCGCCACGCCAGCCGTGGTGGCCCAGCCCCTCCCAGAAGCGCCGCGGCTGGCCGTTCCCAGGAGCTTCTGGCCCCGGCGCATGGGCGCGCTGATCGGACGTGATCGCGAGCTGGCCGAGCTTGAAGCAACGCTGGTGAGCGCGACTCTGGTGACGGTGGCCGGCAGCGCCGGCGTGGGCAAGACGCGTCTTGCACAGGAACTGCTGTCCCGCTGGGCAGAGAAGTCGGCCGCTGCGGTGGCCTGGGTCAGCCTGCAATCCATCGACGACGCACGGCGTGTGCCCTCGGCTATCGCCCTCGCCCTCGGGCTCGCGCTGCCCGAAAACATCGACGGATTTGTCGCCCTGCGCCAGGCGCTGGAGCAGGTCGCAGTACTGCTGGTGCTGGACGGCGCCGAACATCTGCAGGCTGAGCTGGCCGCGCCACTGGTCGAGCTGGTGACGCAGACTGCAGGCGTGCGCGTGTTGCTGACCAGCCAGGCGCCGCTGGGCATTGCGGGCGAGGTGATCTACCGCCTGGCGGTACTGGCGGTACCCGACGCTGCCACGCCGAGCGCTGAGGCACAGTGCTATGCCGCCGTCGAGCTGTTTGCCCAGCGCGCCCGCGCTGCCGACCAGCGCTTCGAATTGACCGCTGCCAACAGCAAGCTGGTGAGCGACATCTGCCGGCGCCTGGACGGCAACGCGCTGGCCATTGAGCTGGCAGCCGCGCGGGTGTCGGCGCTGGGCCTCGCCATGGTGCTGGAACGGCTCGACGACCGCTTCCGGCTGCTGAAGCTCTCGGGCGCTGCTGCCGACGCGCGCCACGGCGCGCTGCACGCAGCCTTTGACTGGAGCTACAAGCTGCTGACTGCGGCCGAGCAGCGCGTCTTCAACCAGCTGGGTGCGTTCGCCGGCAGCTTCACTCTGCAGGCCGCTGCACGCAGTGTGAGTGACGGGAGCATCGATGCAGCCGAAGCCATTGACCTGATCACGCGTCTCGTGGATCGCTCGCTGGTGTCTGCGCTACCCAGCGATCCGCCCCGCTACACACTGCTGGAAACCGCACGTTACTACGCACGCGCACGGCTGGCGGAGCGCGACGAGCTGGAGAGCGCAGACCGCAATGTCGCCGGCGCACTGCTCGAACTGCTCGACGTGGCCTACCAGGAGTATTGGTCGCTGGATGAAGCTGTCTGGCTGCACCGCTACCAGCCAGAGCTGGACAACGTGCGCGCCGCCATCGATTGGGCCGCCACGGATGACCGGCTACTGGCGGTATCACTCTATGGCTCCGCGTGGCCGCTGTTTCTCGAGACCGATCTCGGCGGCGAGGGCCGCAATCGCTTCGAGCAGACGGTCACACAGATCGACGCCAGCCTGCCGATGGCGCGAGTCGCGCGCTTCTGGGAGGCGGTAGCGAGCCTTGAATCCACGCGCAAGTACGACCGCGCGCGCTATGCCGCAGAACTCGCCGCCTCGCTGCATGACACCGTGGGTGACGCGCGCGCCCGCTATTACTCACAGGCGCTGCTGGCGCTGAACTGGCGTGGCGACGATAGCGCAGCGCGCGCAGCCTTCGAAGTGGCTCGCCAGCTCGAAGCCGTCGCGTGGCCCGCCCGCCTGCTGGCCCACGGTGCCCTGACCGAAGGCGCGCTGCTGGTCAGTCGCGGCGATTTCCCCGCAGCGCGCGCCAGCTACCAGCGAGCCGTGCGGCTCGCATTGACCACGAGTGAACGCCAGGCGCTGGCGGCCACGGTGAGCATCGCCGAGCTGGACGTGACCTGCGGCGAGCTGGTCAGCGCCCTGCAGCTGGGTCGTCCGCTGGCGCTGAGTCTGCGCTACTCGGGCCGGCATGAAACCCGGCTGGAACTGCTCGCCATCAACTTTGCCGCGCTGCTACTGTCTGGCGAAATCGAAGAGGCGCGTGCCACCGGCGCCGAATTCCATGAGCTGGCGATGCGCCTGGATACCGGCAGGCTGCACTCGGCGCTGGATGCCATGGCCTATCTGGCCTGCCTCGACCACCAGTACACCGCGGCCGCGCGCATTGCCGCGTGCGCCGATGCTGCGCACGCGGCCCACGGGCAATTGCGCCGCCAGCCGCTGGAACAGCACATGCGCGCGCTGGTGCAGACCAGGCTGGACGATGCATCGGCAACGGGATGGCAACAGCCTGCGCCGGATGTGCGTGACGCGATTGATGAAGCGGCCGCCTGCGCCCTGGCGTTGGGGCTCAGTCACTAACGCCTGGCGTCCGCCCTCATTCTCCTGGCGCGAAGCAGTATGCACAGACCTTGTTGCCGATCGGATCGCGCACGTAGGCGGCATAAGCCGTCGGCGTGAAATCGCGGGGGCCCGGAGCGCCATCATCTGTGCCGCCGTTGGCCAGGGCCGCCGCGTGAAAGGCGCGAACCGAGGCGCGCGTCGCAGCGGCGAAACCGACCGTACCACCGTTGGCCAGGCACGCCTGCTTGCCGTCGCGGGGCTTCGTGATCAGGAACTCGGGTCCCTGAGCGCCATACAGGAACGCGTTGTCGCCCATCGGGCCGAGATTCTTGACGCCGAGCGGCGCCAGCGTCGCGTCATAGAACTTGCGCGACTGCGCTACATCGTTCGCACCCAGCACTACATGCGTGAATATCGACATCTGATCTCACTCCTTCAGTTTGGGAACGGGAAGAATATCTGAGCTGCACTTCACTCGAGCTCGAGGTTGCACTCGCGCAGCGGCACGAGGCGCGTCTTGTTCCAGAGCTTGTGTCCCACGTACAGCGCTATGAAGACGGGGATCGTCAGGTAGCTGCTGATGAAGTTGAACCAGGAGAACACCGGAGTCTGGAACACGCCGATGTTGGCGCCGAACAGGACCACCGTGAACAGGACCACCGCCAGCCAGGGGCCGTAGGGGTAGAATTTGGCTTTGAATTTGAGTTCATCCAGGCTGTGGCCCTGAGCGAGCCAGGCCCGGCGGAAGCGCAGGTGACACACGGCAATGCCCAGCCAGATCACGAAACCGCTGAGTCCCGAGGCGTTGTAGAAGATCTGGTAGATCTTCTGATCGCCCACCAGGCTCGCAAAGAATGCCACGGCGCTTATCAGGCCCGTGCCGAGCAGCGCTGCGAACGGTACGCCGCGACGGTTCAGCCTGCCAAAGAGACTCGGCGCCTTGCCGCTGTGCGCCATCGCGTAGAGCATGCGCGAGGCCACGTACATCGAGGAATTCCCGCAGGAGAGCACCGAGGAGAGGATCACGGCGTTCATGATGTGACCGGCGTAATGCCCGAATCTCGGCAGGTGCGCAAATACCATGGTGAAGGGCGAAAAGGCGATATGGCTCTCATCGCCGTTGAGCAGGTTCGGGTCGTTGTAAGCGATCAGCGTACCGACGACGAAGATCGAACCGATGTAGAACAGCAGGATGCGCCAGAAGACGGTGCCGATCGCCTTGGGCACGCTCCTGACCGGGTCGGCGGTTTCCGCCGCGGCCAGGCCGATGCTTTCGGTACCCTGGAAGGAGAACCCGGCGAGCAGGAACACCAGCAGCACGGAGGTCAGGCCGCCGACGAAGGGCGCGTGCGTGCCGGTCGCCGGATCGTGCAGCGTCCAGTTGTGCAGACCACCGTGATCGCCGATCACACCGATGATCATCAGCACGCCCACTGCGAGGAAGATGATCACCGTGACCACCTTGATGCTCGCGAACCAGTATTCCGCCTCGGCGTAGGCCCGGACCGACAGCAGGTTCAGCGCGAGCAGCACGCTGAAGAAGCCCACCACCCAGGCGGTGGAGTTCGAATCCGGGAACCAGTACTGCACGATCAGCGCGCCGGCCACCAGTTCGGCCGCCAGCGTGACCACCCAGCTGAACCAGTAGTTCCAGCCCACGGCAAAACCCATCGACGGGTCGATGAAGCGCTCGGCGTAGGCCTCGAATGAACCCGGGATCGGCAGCTGCGTGCCCATCTCACCGAGCGATTGCATCATGCAGTACACGGCCACGGCCATGACCGCGTACGCCAGCATTGCGCCTCCTGGACCGGCGCGGGAAATGGCCCCACCGCTGGCGAAGAACAGGCCGGTGCCGATGGCCCCGCCGATCGCGATCATGCTCAGCTGGCGGGAGCCGATGGTGCGTTCAAGATGGCGGGTTTCGGTAGAGCTCATGGAGCCATGCCCTCGCGGAAATAAACCTGGAAAGGACTGCCGGGCCAGGTGAGTCGCGCTATCACACCGATGGACTGGTGCCGATCAGTCTGCGGTGGCTGGAACAATCGGTCAACCACGCTGGGTTCTTCCTGGCGTCAGGCGTCAGCGCGGGTTGGGCATGAACGAGATTGACCCTTAGCTGCCGACCGCGAATGTCCGCTGCCGGCGCGTACATCTCGCGCCTAGCCCACCTGGTCGCAGGCGGCGCTACCGGTGCACGCCAATGTCACAAACGCCTCCGATTTCAGACGCCACGTGCCTGCCAAAGGGATCCACATAGCGAGGTAGATACCTGTCTTTCGCATGGTTCCATCAGGCTTTCGCCAGATGCCCTCAAAACGCCCTGTCTCCGCAATCCGCTTCCCGGATGCGGCAATGACAATGGTTGTTGGGGTACGCTGGTAGGTAACGAATGTCGGATCCTTGAATTCCTCGTCAGCGTAGCCGCGAGTTGCGGTATCTGCGCCGCTGTCGACGTCGCCCGACGACCCCAGAATGAGATGATAGTCATCAACGAGGAACGTACGCAGGCGTACGGCATCGTGGGCCGCAATCGCTGCGTTGTACTCCGCGCGCTGCGCTCTGACGATCGAGGTCGGTGTGTCCCCGGTAGATGCATGTGATGCGCCCAGGCAACCAACAATCAGGAGAACATTCGGCAAAGCTATTTTCATCCCATGCTCCCTTGCGACACTTCTGTCTATTGGCCCCGGAAGCCTGGTTTTCGGCTCCGATGACCGACTTTGACCGATTCTGTTGAAAAACTCTGATTTCGTGTAGCGTCTCATAGATCTATACGCCAAGCGTATTCAGCATTCACTCTATCAATGACTTTCGGCGAACAAATGATGATCCCGACATTTCGAGTTTTTCAACAGAATCGACCCGTTTCCGCCAGTCGCGAACGGCCGGTATCTGGCCGGTCTGTTCAGCGGCGCTATTGAGAATTCCCGATGATGTCCTGGGGCGTGTACCGCAGCTTGGTAAGGTCGAAGCCCTGCGTCTCAGCTGACTTTAGGGCGGCGTCCAGAAGGGCTCGCGGAAGTTGCCGCGTCCGGGACAACACCCAAAGATACTTTCTGTTCGGGTTACCGACTACCGCCCAACGATAGTCCGGATCGAGTCCGATCACCCAATAGTCTGCACGGAACGGCCAGAAAAACGAAACCTTAAGTCGGGCATTGCCGGTGCCTGCTACGGCGCTCGCCTTGCCGTGGACCTCATCGAATCCGGTTTTGGTGCGACATCGATTAATAACCGATACATTTCCATCCGCAGTCGGTGCATATTGCGCGGTCGTATCGCCGAGGCACTGCCGTTGGAAGAACATCGGGAAGCTTGCGATCTCGTACCATTTGCCAATATAGCGGGGCAGGTCCACGTTTGAAACGCTGGTCACTGGTGTCCCCGCGTGAACGGACGTCCCGTAGCAGGCTAAGCAGGCGGCGAGCACGCGACGCAGGAAGAGACGAGTCATAAGTCAATCCTCCATCAAAGAAGTTAGCTCAAAACGCCAGTTGGCAGGCTGCCTCGGCCTCGGTGTGGTCAAACTCGCATCTTCTATCCACGGACGAACTATTGCGCTCGGTCGGCGGCTGCCTGCCGTCGCGAGTCCAGATCGACGCGTTTCGCGGCGAACGCGTCGCGCAGGTGCCGCACTCCGGCGACCGGCGCGACAGCATCGTGGGTGCCGGCATAGATCATCCAGCGCAGCATCGCCGCCGAGCGACGCAGTCGGTGACAACGGCTGTGAAAATTAAGATCCCAATGCGATGCATCCGTTGAATCTCCTATGAGCCGCAAAACATTCAGCTCACATTTCGTCCAATTTGTTAAAGCGTAAGGTAAGCAAATTTCTTTCAGGCGATCAGTGTACATCGGCTTTCGGGAGTCCGCTTTCCGGCAATCACTTCGAGGCCCTGGATGACTGGTCCGGGCCTGTTCTGTTGAAAAACTATTGAACAGCGCCGCGTTTTCAAGGTCTTGGATTGCAGGACCTACGATGGGAGCGCGACGCGATGATGGGACAGGGTGATGGCGATCAGAGTCCGCTGTTTTATTCCTTCAACCTCAACGATCACGTTCCAGCCGACCATCTGTTGCGCGGCATGGATCGATTTCTGGATCTGCAGGATCTGCGCCGGCATCTGGCACCGTTCTATAGTCACACGGGGCGGCCCTCGGTCGATTCGGAGCTGATGGTGCGCATGCTGCTGGTCGGCTACTGCTTTGGCATCCGTTCGGAACGCCGACTGTGCGAAGAGGTGCATCTGAACCTGGTGTATCGCTGGTTCTGCCGCCTCGGACTGGAAGCGCCGATTCCGGATCACTCGACGTTCTCAAAGAACCGGCATGGACGCTTTCGTGACAGCGATGTATTCCGGCATGTGTTCGAAGCCGTGTGGAGCGGTGCATGGCCGAAGGCCTCGCACGGGGCGAAGGTTTTGCGATTGACGCCAGTGTCGTGAAGGCCGATGCCAACCGACAGCGCGGTGTCCCCAGCACGGAGGGCACGGATTGGAGTAACCCCGGGCTCGCCACGCGCGCGGTCCGGGAGTATCTGCAAGCTCTGGAGCAAGTCGGCCAGGTGGGCGCAACCCCGATGAACCTCTCGTTGACCGACCCGGCAGCGCCCTGGACTGCAGCGCCCGGCGGCCCAGCGTTTTGCGCGTACTCCACCAACTACCCGATCGATGTCCATGCCGGTGTCATCCTGGACGTCGAGGCCACCACAGCGCATCGTACCGAGGAGGTCAACGCCACCAAGACCATGATCGATCGGGTCGAGGAGCGCTTTGATCTGAAGCCCAAGCATCTGATCGGCGACATGGCTTACGGCGCCGGTCCCATGCTCGGGTGGCTGGTCGATGAGAAGCAGATCGAGCCGCACATCCCGGTGTGGGACAAATCGGAGCGCGAGGACGGCACGTTCACTCGCTTGGAGTTCAGCTTCGATGCGGCCAAGAACCAGTACACCTGCCCGGCAGGCAAGCTGCTCAAGCCCAGCTGGCGGATGAAGAGGAAGAACCGCAACAACTATCGGGCCAGCCAGCTCGACTGCCAGGGCTGTCCCTTGAAGTCCAAGTGCTGTCCGAACAATATCAATCGCCGGATCGTGCGCACGCCGTTCGAGGCTGCGCGCGAAGTGGCGCGCGGCCGGCAGGACACGGCTCGCTACCGGCAGTCACGCCGGGATCGAAAGAAGGTCGAGATGCTCTTTGCCCACATGAAGCGCATCTTGCGAGTGGATCGACTGCGACTGCGAGGGCGCAGCGGGACGAAGGACGAGTTCTTGCTCACCGCCATCGCCATCGCCCAGAATCTCAGACGACTGGCACTCTCGCTCCCGCCGAGGTTGACGGAGGCGATACCGGCTCCCGCTTAACGAAGGCAAGCGCCAAGATCGGCTCGAAAGCATCGGCGATCGCGGCAAACCGCTAGGAATACCAACTCCTCACCTCGATCCGGGCCTGCGCTCGGCTCGCCAGCACCGAGTTTTTCAACAGAATCGACCCGGAGCCGCCGGTCGCCAACGGCCGCTTTTGGGGAAACTACATTTGACCAGCTGAGCGGTAACTGTTGTAGTAAAGCGATCGCCTTTGGTGGAGCAGGCGGGTTATCCAACACTTTGGCCGTCGCTATGCGCGACGTTCGATCGCCTAAGTAAGAGTTAGGCCGGCATGAGAAATCATGATCCATTTGTAGATCTTGAGCGTATTGAGACAAACCGCACGCCTCCTCTTGCAGCTCCAGGCAGTGTGCGACGTCGTTTGCGCGTCGCCGGCCGGATGCTCGGCTCACTCCTGTTGGGTGGGGTGGCCGTTCTTGGCTCGATTCTGATCTTTCGAAAGGGACTGCTTCCGCTGATCGAAGGCGCGTTCCATCCCGGACCCGAACTGCTCAGTGTCTTCAGGCGCATCGGCATCCTACTGACGGCAGTGGCGAGCTACTGGGCGTTCGTGCACTGGCATGAGAAACGCAAAGCGACCGAGCTGCATCTGCGGCCGATTCAACTGCTGTATGGCGGCGCGAGCGGCGCTGCCTTGGTGGCGCTGCCGATGGCCGTGCTCTTCGCTCTGGGCATCTACGAACGGGTGCTGTTTCGCGGCGCCTCGCCGGCGCTGCTCGGGGTAGCAGCCCTCATCGGCATCGCGGCAATCCTCGAAGAGCTGACTTATCGCTGCCTGCTGTTCCGACTCCTGGAACGGGCCTGGGGAACGAGGTTGGCATTGTTCATACAAGCGGTGGTATTCGCCCTGGCGCACCTGGAAAACGTCGAACAAGGCGGGATCAGCGATGTGGTAGCGATGCTGGCAGCAGTGACTTTGGCGGGCCTGCTCTGGGCTTCGGTGTTCGTCCTGTCGCGCAACCTGTGGGTGGTAGCCGCCAATCACGCGGCATGGAACTTCACCATCCTGCTCAGTGGTCTGCCGCTTTCCGGCATTGAGGACTGGCGCAAGTTGGCGCCACTCGAAAGCCGCTTTGCCGGGCCCGACTGGCTGACCGGCGGGATGTTCGGCCCAGAGAGTTCGTTGCTGGTGATCGCGTCGACCACTGTTGCGGTTGTGCTGCTGCTGCGCGCGGCACGGCGACGTGGGGCCTTCTTCGTTCCTGTGGGCGATGCGATGCCTGCGAAACCCTGACGGACCAGACTAAGATCGGCGTGTCTTCGAGCAGGGCATCGACGCGTCGCTGGTGCTCGGGATCGCGGATCTCTAGCGGAAAGTCCGCTTTAGAGCGATCACTTCGAAGTGTCGGCCGGCAGCTCCTGGCCGCAAGCAGCCATAAGTCCCGAATGATCGGCCCCGACCCCACCGCCCCTTTGAGCCGCTACGGCAAGCCGCGGCCGGGACAATTGCCGACACTGTGACCTGGTGCCGCATCCCGGCAACGCGCCGCCGGATAATGCGGCTGGACTTCCCTCGGCGGACCCGCAGACATGATCAAGAACGACCTGATCGGCCAGGCGCCTGAAGACCCGGTTGAAGCGGCTGCCAACTGGCGGCAGATCCGTGTGCGAATTCACGACGAGTTCGAGCAGGCAGGCTCCAGCGAACAGCGGGCCGCATTGCTGGCATTGAATCAGTCGCTCATGAACATGGCTGAAAAAGCCATCAACCCCAAGGAACTCGAGAATTTTCGCGAGATACGCGGCCACAGTTACTCGCTGCTCATCGTCAAGGAATGCATGGTGAACGACCAGGTGAGCACCAAGACGGCCGACGCCGTCATTCGCAGGGAAGTGACCGCGGGACGCATGGCGCCGAACCACAGCCTGCGGGACCTCAAGCAGATGCAGGCCTTCGCAGCGCACCTGACGCGCACGCGCCTGCTGGCGCAGCAGCTGGCGCCGAAACCGCCCGGACCCGTCAGCCGCGTCCTGTCCTGGTTGCTGCAGTAGCAGGCGCCATGGCCGGGGGTGCGTTGCCACAGCTGAGGTCAATCGGCTTGGCCCCGGTCGCGATCGGAGGCGTCGTTGTTGTCAACTCCGCCGCTTATTTTCCGGCCAGTTCCGTCAGCATGATTTTCCAATGGGCAACATTGTCATCCAGGGCTTTCACCGGCAGCCGCTCATCTTTGCCGTGGGCGCGGAAATCGACCGGCACCACCAGCCACGCGCCATTGGCCCCGTAAATAGGGATGCCTGCGACCCGGAATGGACGGGCATCGCTTGCCCCGGTCGACATTTCCGGGGACACCGGCGCTCCCGGATGCAGCGTGTGGACCGCCTTGGCAAAGGCCGCAGTCACGTCGGGACGCAGGGGCGATGACAGCGATGCGACGTAATTGTCATTGCGTGACACGA